>Ga0214543_1006855_pt1 | contig 20000 bp, 6 predicted proteins | sample CNSS2metaG_FD_160094 | JGI IMG/M metagenome (GOLD analysis project Ga0214543, IMG submission 160094) | Root nodule microbial communities from cowpea collected in UCLA plant growth center, Los Angeles, California, USA - CNSS2 | ecosystem: Host-associated > Plants > Roots > Nodule | place: USA...
TATATATATATATATATATCTGTGTGTGTGTGTGTGTGTGTGTTTTATGTATGTATATATGTATTTATATGTTTATTCTGTTAAGCTCACCCTATCTGCTTGTGGTTGGCGATGATCGTGTACGCGGTACACGTGAGCAGATGATGTTGTTGCAGGTGATTCTGGTGAGGCTTAGCTACGGAGCAAGGATAGCTTGGGAGTTTTATATTTTATGATTTTGGAATAAATTCTAATCGTTTTATTACTCAACTTTTGGATATTATAATAGTGATTATAACTATGGTTGTTGGATTATATTTGATATAATAAAAGTTTTAAATTTCCCGCGTTTTTGAAAAATGATGTTTTATTAAATGACGAGTATTTTATTATTTTCATTATTTTATTTTAAATCCGTAATATCCTAACAGGATGTTATAAGGGAGGTCAGCAGAGTTGGACTACGAGCGAGGAGGTTCGTAGTGGTTGAACCACAAGCGGGTAAGTTCGTGGAAGCATGATATATCTTGGGTCCATGGTCAAGTAATTGTATGGTATGCTTGGGTTAGTAGTTTCATTTAAATAATGAGATGATGTTTCATAATACCTTGGGCAGCAAGGGTTTAAGAGTAAGTATTAAGTTGAGTTAGAGTGTGGGTATCTATATTATTAAAACGTGTGTTCATGTTGATTTGAGCTCACCCTTTCTGTTTGTGTTTGGTGATGATCGTGTGACTTATCACACGTTAGCAGATGATATTCCATGTGATGCTAGAGATGCATAGAGATGTAGAAAGGGCTATAGGAGTTTTTTTTTGTTATGAACTACTTATGGTTGTATTATTTACTTTTTCAGTCGTTTTTGGAATTTGTAGTAATTATTATGGATTTGTGAATTTGAATTTAAGCGCGGTGAATGAGTTTTAAATTTTTCAACGTTTTGGGAATGTTAATTTATGATGATTGAGTTTTAATTATAATTATTTACTTTATTAAGTAATATCAAGCTATGACATACACCTAGAATTAGCTGGACAAAACTTAAACGTGATCCGACCTTGCACCTCAAAGTGACCTATTGACTTGGCGCCACCTCAACCTGACTAGCTTTTACCTATTAACGTTACAGTTAAAGCTATTGCCACAAGAGACTTTGAACTAGGCTAAGCTAACGCATTAACCTACTAACATAAGCAATTCATCATGACATAATTCAATAAATGAGTGACTTGCACGAGCCTATTGGATGAAGTTGGAGTTGACTTGGATAACTAGGTACTTGGAGAAATAGGGAATGTAATTGCGCTAGTTGGAACATCTTGCACTTAAATTTGACTTGTAATTCGAAGTTACCATGATCTATCATAAGCTATTTTGATAGTTTGTAGGTTCCATTCTTAGGCCAAGGTATAAAAGACTTAAATAAAAAAACTTAAAATGCTTTTTGCAATTTTGAACATTTAGTTTACACATATTATAGTTTTTTTAGGTTAGTTTCTCTGAAGATCAAAAGTGTACCTTGACTACAAAGCGAGCTGGGTGGCTTGGTTTTTCAAATTTTTTTTGTTTTGCTAGAACAGTTGACTACCTTGACTACAAAGCTAGCTAGATGATCAAAAGTTGTAGTGTTTATACTCAATTTTTGTTAGTTCAATTTAATTCTCGATTTTACTTTCAGCTGCTTTTATAATTCTGACTTTTATGCATTGTTACATGATTCTTCTTCTCATTCTAAATCAAAAATTAGATTTTCATCTCTTGTTCAATTGATTCTCATATTTGCTAACCTATTAAAACTTAGTTATTGATTTATGCTAGGTTTAGTGAGTACAAAGTGACCTTCTACGCACTAAGGAATGCAAAAATGAGCCTTAGCATGTAGAATTGATAATCAAGAGAATTAGAACTTGAATTTGCAGCTTTTGGTTTAGAGCAAACACCTTAAGTTGATGCTTGCTTTGAGTTATGATTTCTTGATTCTTAGTTGTTTGTCCTTTAATTCATGCTTCTTTACTTTTTATCATGACTATAAATGTGTTACAAATCTTGGAATTCAAATCCAATGCATAAATCCATTTTTTTACAGTTTCTAGTAGTTAATTATGTTATTTAGTTTCTAGGCTAGGTGAGAATTAGGATTTTGAATTGTAGCATTGTTTTTGTTAAAATATTTGTTCCATTAGTTAATTATGATCATTTAAAACTTGTTTGCATATTCATTTAGTCAATTCAATCAATTTTTCATGTTGCTGCTGAAACTTGTAACGCACAAAGAGTTAATGGTACTATCAATTTATGGTTTGCATTGTTATTTTGTGAATTGTGATGTGTCTAAATTTTTTGCATATTCCTTGTGCATAATTTTAGTGATTCTAATAGGTTTTATGCATTTTCATTGCATATAGCTTAGTTTGGCATCATAAATCACACAAACCTAGTGGTGTTAAAAGCTTGTCACGTTGATTCACTGCCAAATTGAGTTTTAAAGTTTGATTTTGTGCAAATTGTGTTTTAAAGTTTGATTTTGTGCATATTGAGTTATTTTCCAATTATGCATGCATATTATAATTAGTTTTAAGTATATAAACTTTTTCCAACACTCACACTTGCATAAGTCACATTTTTAGTTCATTGTGGAATTTCATCAAACACATTGTGCATATTAAGGTTTCATTTAGGTATTTTCACAAACAAATATCATTTTAGTGTCTTTGCATTATTTTTTTAGTGATTTTAACATGTTCCATTCATCATTGCACTATATTATGAATATTCATTACTCATTCCATAACATTGTAACATCATTTACACATTGAATTGAGCATTGTACTCATGCATCATAAATATAGTTGTTGTCCACTTTGTAATATTATTTTTCAGTCTCTTTGACTAGTTTTATGTTGATTGTTAAACTTGTTTTAGATATCTTGCATATTGTTTTCATATTCCCCCATCATTAGCACATATTCATACACTTTAGAGTCACTCATCACTTTGTCATTTCCTTGAATTGATACCTTGGTTGATCCATACACTACAACAAAGGAAAAACATTGATTCCTTGAACCATGCATTATTCTAGAAAAACTATTTACTTCCTTAACAAGGGATAAGTCACATAAGAAGATCTCCTTGATGAATAATTGATACCATTTTTCTTCAACAATTGCCCAAATCATACATTGTCAACTCTAGAAGGACTATCTACTTCATAAGGCACTCTGCCTTACACAAATTCAAGAAAATTACCATGCCTAAGAAGACATAAGTATGTATAACTATTGCGATGTCACTTAAAGAATAAAAGAGCATTTATTATGGCTTGAAGTGAATTTAATGCATCCTTCAACATCAAGCTAATTAGACAAAAGAAAGGCGTTTAGAAGAGATAAAGTTGTTTAATGGCAAGAAACGATTTCACAATGACTACTTTCTTCATATTCTATATGAAGCAACTTAATAAGAAGAATAAACAGGGAGAATATGGGGTATAAAGTGTCAATACATTGTGAAAATTTTGGTGTCTATCAAATTATTCATAAAGAACACTATTCGTGTATAATTAGCAACATAGAAGAGAAAACTTCAACCTTTCATATGCCAACAGAAGATCATCCTCTCTAGTGAGCAGATCAATATTCATATAATATACTTACCTTAGCTAGGAGTGGTTGTTTGACAAATAATACTTAGTTATTGGCTGTGAATGGTTGTTGTTCAAAGAATACTTGATTAAGTTAGAAATACTTATAAGAAAATACTAGATTAAGTTAGAAGTGGCTTGTAAAAATACTTGGTTAAGTCAAAAGTAAAATGTGAAAGGAATAGTTGGTTGGGCCAACAGCAGCTTGTGGAAAGAATACTTATCTTAGTAGGAGTGGTTATTTGGCAAATAATACTTAATTATTAGTTAGAAATATTTGTTGTTCAAAGAATACTTGGTTAAGTTAGAAATGGCTTGTAAAATAATACTAGATTAAGCTATAAGTGGCTTGTAAAAGAATACTTGGTTAAGTCAAAAGTTTAATGTGACAAGAATAGTTAGTTGAGCCAGTAGTAGCTTGTGAATAGAATATTCAAAGGGTTAGCCAGAAATGGATAGAAGTCCAAAAAGTAATACTCAAAAGATAAATTTAGAATGGCTACAAGTCCAAATAATATATAAGAGGTTAGTGAGGAGTGACTACAAGCTCAAAAGATACTAATTTTGTACTTTACAACATTAATTTGTTTAATTAAATTCAATAAATTGACTGAGAACTAGACTAAATTTGCATAGTCAAATAAACCTGTATAATATAGTATATATTTTATCTTTCTCTCTAAGTTGCACTCTATTATTATCTATAATAACATAAGAAAGAGAATTATTATGAGAATTTGTGCTCAAAATGATTCGAACAAGTAAATCAATCAAAGATTCTACTACAATTCTTTAGACAAATATTCACTTACTAATCACTTTGAATATAAAAGTCCCGTTTGAATATCCTCATAAGATAATATTAGCAACAAAAAAAAAATTAAAGCATAATTCAATCCCCTTATATTTTTGTTGTTTTTACAAAAAAGCTTCCAAGTGGTAAGATCCCATTACGATTCTCGTGACATGAATCACATCAACACACCCATCATTTGTAGATTTGTATACCACCAAACCACCACATCTCAATCTATTACTATGATATTTTAGATTCTTTTAATGACATCTTTTGCAACTCATTCCCTTACTCTCTTTTTTTACATTGTTTTGAATTTTTTTCCCATGATTTTGATCTTTAGTTTAAAGATTTATGTGATTGGAAGTGGTAAATATTTCAACCCCTTATCTAATTAATACGTTGTATTCTTTTATGCGTTAATTAGTTGATAAATTATTGAAATTTAAAATAATTAATGGACAAATAAAAACGAAAGATATTCATTTTTTAAATTAATACTCTTGCTCTTTTTTCTCTCTAGCACGTGTTGTTTTGGCTCATTGACTAGTCAATCGATGTACTATATTATGTTATATCATTTCGGTAATAAAATGAAATAACATTCTTAAATCGGTCATTCACAATTTTTATTCTTTGAGAACAAAATATTTTTATATTTATTTTATTGTTATAGATATTTATATATCACGAGACTCTATTTCAAAAAATACAATTTTATTTTCTTTCATTATATACCCTAATGAAATTAGTGGACTTTAATATCATTTTGTTATAATTAATATTTAAAATATTCTCTCGATATTAAGTATAATGAGATACTTATATATATCACTTTTAAAATCTTATTTCATTTTCAAAAAATGAATTAAAACATTACTAAATGTTTTCAATTTATGTTTTTATATTTCTCTATGTAGAAATATTCGTATGAAATTCTAATCATTTTACCATATTCTAATTGATGCAAACAAGGGACAAACAAAAACTATTGATGCCAAAAAGCAGAAGTATCCAGAAATCAATAAATGATCCAAATTCAATGTATATACCCCACACCTCTTTCTGCGCTCTAAATAAAAAAAGAAAATTAAACTACAATATTTCTAACAAAATAGAATACCAAGAAAGTTACTCACATCACAAATATCCTAACTGGGTTGTCCCCTATTAAAATATGCTACATCTTTGTGCCCAATTATAAACTCCACATTAAAGTATTCATTTCCCTTTCATTTTTTTTGGGCACCCCAAAATTTTCAAGGGACAAACATGACTTTATTTTTTCAATGGGAAAACCTACAAGCAAGCCCATGTTATCTTGTTCTTTTCCTTCATCATGTTTTTTTTTTCAGCAAATCTCTTTCTTATTTAAAAGATGAATCAAACAAACCGAATCCTCTCTTTTGATCTTGGTTTCATTCCTCATCAAATCACTTCTCCTCCCTTTATAGAAATCTTAGATCTGCTTTTAACACAAGGCGGTGGTGGAATCTTTTCACCAAGTTTAGATTAGACACAAATAAATACAAAGAGAAGAAGAACAAACCAGAACTAGAAGAAGAAGAAGAAGCAATTAGAAGTTATTGCTTAACAAGGTGGATCCAAGAAAAGGGAAGAGTTCTCTCCCTCTTGATGAGGAGAAAAAAGAAGCTTTCAACTTTCTTATTCCTCTCACACCATCTCAAAACCCAAAGGAACAAGCTTCACCATCACCCTTTTCAAACCTTCTTATGACTACCAACCATCAAAACACCACCTTCTTCCCCATCCCACATGGTCAAATAACCACTTCTAAATTTATCAATACCCAAGATCCATCTCAAGCTACAAATCAAGGTACACTTGATTATCATCACTTTTCATTTTATTACCATCAATGAATCAAGATCCATATATCTCATGATTTTTCTTTTTCTTTCATTTTGGAAATTCTAATATATATCTTCTTCTGTGAGATGATTAGATAAAGGTTAATTATCCTACTGTATTGTTCTCTAACATTTTCAAAGATATTTTCACCGAGTGCAACTTACGTGATGCTTCTTCTCTCTCAAAAGTAGAGGAAAACAAAAAGCATAACAAAGTTAGTTTCTGCCATATTTTGTTCTTTTCCTCACAAAAAAGAAAAAAAAAAAAAAAACTTCATCTGTTACTGCATCTGCACAACCTTCTCGAATCCTGGATCTGCTATAATAACAAGAGAGTTGGATTTGACACGTTTCCATTTATCATTATTGGCTCTCATGCTCCATCTGTGTTTTTCTAGTCTACCTTTGACCACACCATTAAATGTTCTGCATTCAATTTCACATTGCATTTTTTCCACTCTCCTTGTATCTTTGCACACTATAGTCTTCAAAATGGACCAAACTTTACCTCGCATGTGCTTGTTTTAATGAAATGAAAATCAAAGTTTTGTCTTCTTTACTCATATAATAAATACAATTTTTTCTGTGAACAAAACTGCAAACTTTCTTTTCTTTACTTTTTTTCCTTTGTGTTTGCAACTTAGAGTAGAATGTTGCACACTAACTATATGAATGAATGTTTGAAATTTGAAGGTAATGCTGATATTAGGAAAAAGCACTATAGAGGAGTGAGGCAAAGACCTTGGGGAAAATGGGCAGCTGAAATAAGAGACCCTAAGAAAGCAGCAAGAGTGTGGCTTGGCACCTTTGACACAGCAGAAGCTGCAGCTATGGCTTATGATGTTGCTGCATTGAAGTTCAAAGGAAGCAAAGCCAAGCTCAATTTTCCTGAACGTGTTGCTGTGCCACCATCACCACTACCACCGGCAACCACCACCACCACTTCTTCAGCTTCTGCACAACCCTCTTCCTTCACACCACCACCACCTCCACCACACGTTGGTGGCGATCATCAAACTTCACAAACATCAGAAGAAGCAGAAGGGTTTCCGGGTCTGATGGAGTATGCACGGTTGCTGAAATGTAGGGATGATGATGATTTTCAACGTGTTGCATTGGGGCTTTACCAGCACCATCCTAGTGAGGATGTTATTTACGGTTCTTCTCAGTCACCACCTGTGCCATTTTTTCTGTCTTCTTCATCTTCTTCTGCATTTCCATCTTCAACTTCTCAGGGTGATTATGGTTCTTCTGGATTCTATAGTCATGGAGGGAGTGGTTTTGATGAAGGGAACAAGAGAGGATCATAGTGTTTTTTTCTTTTCTTGTTTTCTTCTCTGAATTCTGAACACTGCATGAGTGTGGAAAGTGGGGGATAGTGCCACAATTAAGGAAGTTCAAATCACACATCTCTTATTTGTTTTTCTTTATAATTCCAACTAAAAAATAATGCATGAGCTCAAAAGTTAATACTACCATTTTCTTTATTTTTATTTTTATCTTCATGTAAACTAACTCCATTTTCTATTCAATAAATATTTATTATTAATAACATAATGTTTTTATTTTAAAATATAAATAAATTGAGTTTAATCAAGTGAAAAAGAATTTTTTTTTATTAAGTGTTAGAAGGATAGAGAAAAACTGAAAAGTTTACATATAAAAGTTTTTAGATATTTATTATTCTTTTAATAATTAATTTGTTCAAGAGACTTACTTTAGCTGTAAATAGATTAGAAAATATAATTAATTTTAAATATTTGTGTATGTTTTTATCTCTCTTAAGTAACAAGAAAAGGTAGAGTTAAATTATTACAAATGTGGTATAAAATTTGTTAATTAACATATTAATAAAAACGATTTCTTTGATGAAGTTTAGGTGCAATACTGTGCTGTGAGGACTTTTAGTGTTATTTTCTAATTAAAATGAAAATTTGGTCCTAACAATTCATGCCAATATTCAATGTCTAACTTTTATTAATTGAATATTTGGAGTGAAGCTATAATTGGAATTAAAAAACATGAAGAGTATAAACTATAATTAGTTATCATTTGATTACTATACCTATATTTTATTCAATTTTCTTGAAGTGGCCGACCGATAAAATCATGAAAATAATAATGAGAGAGGTTACCTCTTAATAACGTGGTATATGTTTCTACATAAGAAATAATAAAGAAGCTGCTCAGAAATAAAGACAAGTGATTTTCTTCTGATTGGGCATGTACACTGAATTTTGGTAATCGCGATTAAACTGAAGTCATACCATATTTTTACTTCAATAAAATTAGTAAATTTTGATTTTGGTATTTATAACATTTCTTTTTATTTTTTCAAATTAAAAATTATTATTGTGATATTATATGAAAAATTGGTTAACTATTAAATAAAATATCAAGTAATTATTTGAAGTTACTCATAATAATATATCATGATATAATCTTACAGAATATTTTTTAAACAAATGTGCTATTTATTTATGTTAAAATATATTAGAACTAAAATTTACAAACATAAAAATAAAATAAGTATTTAACAAAAGTTCACATATTTTACAAGACTAAGAGCAGTTATTTCAAATTTAATAAATATGGAAAACGATATTTTTAATAATAATTAAAATAAAAATTCACTAATTTAACATCCACTATCGTTTTAATCTCTATTTTCTTCTAATGTGACAGTTATTATAAGTGTGATCGTGGTCTTATTTGACAAATTCAATTATATAACATTGATTATTGTGTAGTTTCTTGCCATATTATATACTGGGAAATATGAATTTAGTGGCTTAAATGTCGAAAATTAAAAAACAGTAACTTTTGAAAGTCTCCACCCTATAATATATTTGTTCTCGTTTGAGGCCAAAAAATACGACAACACACTGCATGCGTGTGTGATAAGCAACCTCATATTCCAACATATCATGTCATGTTGTTAGACATCTAAAATGTCATGTCGTTACACATCTAAAATGCCATGTTTTTTCTTAATTAGGTGAGGGAAAATTTATTATTAACTAAGTTCTTCCTTACTTATATGTAAAGTTAAAGAGATAATAGTAACATAACAATTTAATAGGGGAATTAACATTGACTGCGCTTAAGATTTAAAATTATGTTCCTTATTTATTCAATTTTTATCCGATAAAAAAAATTAGTGTTGGTTGAGACATACGGAGGAAAAAGAAATAAATTAAAACAAAATCATTTCTAAACTTGTTATTAGGGATATCAAGTGGTAGGATATAAGTAGTAGTTTTTCCCTACTCTATTCATTGGATAAATATATGTCATGTACCCATTCTCATATCCGTGCGGATATCTATTATGCGGGTACCCGCCTATTTTTTTTAATATTCACGGGTACCCACAGGTATTTATAAATTTTTTTTAATATTTAAAAACATATTTTAATCATAAATTCAAATAAAATATAATATATAACATTCATAAATTTCAAATAATCTATTTAAACCAATTGATAAAGAAATGCAATTTACAAAGAAATGCAATTTTTTTAATAATATTGAATGACAATTTACAAAGAAATGCAATTTTTTTAAACCAATTGATAAAACTTAACTCATTCAAAATCAATATATTAAATTTTAATCATGTATTTTATTTTTTTCAATTTAAATTAGAGTATAGTGAGTACGGGTATCCACAAGTACGTATACTATGATACCCGTACCCGCCCCGTTAACATGCGGGAATAAAAAATACTCATACCTATTACCTGCAGGTATCTATTTACAATATCAATTTCCTACCTGTTGCGAGTTTTATCTGCGAATACTCGCGAGTATGAATTCTTTTGATATCCCTACTTGTTATGTTTAAATCTCTTTTTTCTTTTATGGGCAATATTTTCTTAAATATATATTTTGTAATTCTAATTAGGTTTATATTATTTTAATCTATATCAATAATTTTGTAAGATATACTTTTTAGCATACGAATTATTCATAATAAAAAATAATTATTGACACTCGATATATATTAAATTGATATTGTTTGTATAATATTATGAATGCATTCAAAATTATATATATGTGTGGTGTTAGATCCAATTTCATTTGGGTTCAAATTGGTAAAATGTATATTTGATAGACATTTATGGAGATTTTTACAAGAGATCAGGGGTTGAATAATAAAGAAGAAACTTTAAAGACGAATGATGACATGACATTAAATAAGACATTGAGAAGGAATGAAGGAAAAGGGGGAGCTTAGAGGTAGGAAAAACAAGGATAAAGGGGTTACTAATATTAGGAAAAAAGAGAGATCACTCTTTGGATGTTCTGGTTAATTGGATTTTTCCTTTTGACTAGAACATTTTGCATCCATTATGCGGCTTCGGTAAAACACTTTCCAATGCAAATAAAAAAATTGACTTTTTCAATACATATTATCACAATCAATGGGGTGGTGGGATGGAGCATTCATGCCCTCTACTACCATATGTCATTGATCCACACTCTCTTGCACATCGTCCTCAAAACATATCACCTTGATACCTTTTGTAATCATCGCTTTGCATAAAGACGCCTCATTGAGAACTTGCAGGATTTTCGGGAGGAGAAGTGCGGTTTTCTAAAATCTTAGAAACAACATTTTTAGAACTTATAGTTTAAAGTTAATTCCTATTTTTTAGAACTTATAGTTTAAAGTTAATTCCTATTTTTTTTATTCATCTTAACGTCATCTCTCCATTAGTTTTTAATTTTGTATAATTGATATTACGTGATCGGTGACTTGATCTTTTCAGTTGTGTGGTAGAGAAATTATGGAGAAGCATGTCTTAAGTAATTAAATGCACTTTTGTTAGATTAAATATCTTTAGAATTAGTACGGTGATTGGATTAGTTGTTCAATGTCCTACATTGCGTTGAGACACTATGATCAGTTGATAATAAAAATCTCTTTTTGATTGCCAATGATTCAAGATAACATGATTTCTCCTTTTTCCCGATTTCTCCATTTTTTCCTTCTATTTGATTTCGTGGGGTTTGCTCACTAAACATGAGTACTCTAATTGTTATTTGTTTTTTTATGGTGGTGTTTGGAGTATGTTTCATCATGTATCTCATTGAGGAATAATGTTTCCTTGTGATAAGCACATTGATGGTTGGGGAACAATTAAAGTCTTTAAACATCTTTACCAACTCCTAGTCATATATACGAAGTTGATTTTGTTAAGAAGGGTTTTTCTCTACTTTAACCTCTTCACCTTAAAAAAAGATTAATCTTTATTTCTACTTAGTTCTAAGGAAAAGGTTTTGATATTTTAGTATATATTACTATTCTAATTTTCACTTTGTCCATTGTTTAACCATTTTCTTTCATATAATGAGGCACTATCCATATTTGTACTAGTGGCAATGGCTTCAGACTGAGAGAAAATTGGAACATTAAGAGTGGGTGTTTTAGTAGCTTCTTTAATTAATGAAAGAAGTAATTAGCCAAGAAGGGGGGTGGAATTGGCATTTTCGAAAACTTTAGTTCCTTTTAAACGTGTATAAACACATTTAATTGAATCAGAATGACTAAGAACTCATAGTGAAATTGCTACTGGAACATGCATTTTCAATCGATTGAAAACAAGTTAACAAGTTGATTTCATTAAATAGGGAGTCAACCAAACAAATCAGTATTTTTCAACAAATTAAAACACAAAAATAATCGATTGAAATACTGGGAAATTATGCAAAAAAAAAAACAAAAACAAATTTAATGATAACCTCAAAAACAACTTTAGCAACTCATCAAGATTGATACAATCACCAATACAAAAAGAATTATAGCTTCAGATTATGTCAAATCACACAAAAACCATATAAATATTGTTAAAAACAGATTTCTTGAAACTCTTTATCAAACAACAAACTAAAAGAAAGAGATCAAACACTTGCACAAAAAATTTTATAGCCTCTCAGAAATGTTGCAGCTCTCTCAGAAAAACTAGATTTTATAGCCTATCTATTAGCATATCAACAAGTTGATTCTTCCATTCAATCAGTTGATTTCACTTCAGTTAAGTGAAACCAACTAATTGAAAGTTAATTTAGTTGATTGAATATGAAACTTACTAAACTATATCAACTAGTCAATAAATATGTTGAAAATCCATTTAACAAGTTAAAAGACTAGAACTAGACCCTAGACATCTATACTATGTCAAATTGTCTTCACTTTGAAATCCAATCTTCAATCTTTCAAATCTTCACAAGATAGACAAATTTAATACACACCCTAAGCATGATCGGCACACATATCTTTAAGTTTTCATATCTTAAGAAGAGCTCCTAAAACTCGATAAAAGCAACCAACATTTAAGGAAGGAGTAAAAATCGGATGGGACCAACCAGACTCCTAAGGAATAAAGAAAACCTCCTAAAATATAGTGAGAGCAACTAGATTCTTAAGGAATGGGTACAAATTTGATGGAACAACCATACTCTTAAGGAATAAATAAAAACTCATAAAATCCAATGAAAACAACCTAACTCCTAAAGAAGGAGTAAAAATTAGATGGGAGTAATCAGATTCCTAAGGAATAAAGAAGGCCCCCTAAAATCTAATGAGAGCAACCACACTCTTAAGAAAGGAGTAAAAATCTGATGGGAGCAACTAGACTCCTAAGGAATAAAGAAGATCTCCTTAAATTTGATGAGAGCAACTAGACTCTTAAGGAATGAGTAAAAATCCAATGTGAGGAACTAGACTCCAAAGGAAAAAAGAATATCTCCTAAAATTTGATGAAAGGAACCAGACTCTTAAGGAAGGAGTAAAAATCGAATGAGAGCAACCAAATTTCTAAGGAATAAAGAAAAACTCCTAAAATTTGATGAGAGCAACCATACTCTTAAGGAAGGAGTAACAGTCTGATGGGAGTAACTAGAGTCCTAAGGAATAAAGAAGAACTCCTAAAATCTGATGAGAGCAACCAAACAATGAAGAAATGAGAACAAATTCTATGAGATCAACTAGACTGCTATGGAATAACGAAGAGCTACTAAAACCTGATGAGAGCAATTAGACTACTATGGAATAAAGAAAAGCTCCTAAAACCCAATGAGAGTAACCAAACTCTTACGGGAGGAGTAAAAATTCGATGTGAGACTTCTAAGGAATAAAGAAGAGCTCCTAAAATTCGATGTTAATAACCAAATCGTACAAGTAATACAATGGACAAGTCCAAATATTGTATCACACAGGGACTAATGTTGTTTAAATTAATTGATTTGTTACTAATAAAGGATAAGAATATCAAAACATTTGTGGTTTAAATAAAAATAAGTTTAGAATTAAATATAAAGAATAAACAGAAATTGACAAAATGGAAGCAAATAGCTTGATTGAGAAAAATATAAGATAAAAACTTCACCAGGATTGGGTTTCACGATTCCATTCAAAGTAAAAACATCAAACAATATATTCCTATTTTTGTCTCTCACACTCACATTGTTTGTAACATGTCTCAATTTCGTCACAAACAATCCTAAACTAAAATAATAAAAACTCTATGTCTAGCAATTTTTACTATTATGTTTGCATTAATGGCCAATATGTTGTTGCTTAAGAATGATTACTAACCACATCTATGTTTAACATGTGAAACCAATAGTTGTTTATCCTACTTAGGTTTCATACTATCTTTTGGATCATCCGATACTCCCACATGTGCACCATATCTAGAACATGCAATTAAATATCATAATTTGGGTTCCCAAACTATCTTTCAAATCAGTAGGGACTCCCGCATGTGCAAAATTCATAGACTATGTAGTTAAAATAAGAATAAAACATAAGACATTATGGAAAATGATTATATTGAATGAAGACTTCACAGTGAATTAATACATTACACCCAACCCCTATGAATGAGGGAGTTAGCTACCCCTAGACATACTGAACACAAGAATAATGTTGAAATTGAATGCCTTCAACCTTCAGAATGCTCCAAGTCTATTTTTTACCTATGTCAGGGCCTCTATTTATAGACATTCATAATTGGACTTGGACTTGATTTCGTACTTGAATAAATTGTAAGAGATAATCCTTGATATATTCTTTTAATCTTTGGAGATTCCATATCTTTGAATTTTTCTTTAATTATTCTAACTTATAATTTTAGTAACCAACTTTGTGGATATCTAATATTGTTAATGATCTTTGACTATTTGATATTTTACTCATTCTTTTGATAATCTTATCATATATCTGAGATTTCCATTTATTTGCAAAATATAATTCATACATTTATCTTTTCCTCTTTTATTGAATAAAACCTAAAATATCAAATTAAAATAACAATTAAAATAAATAAAACAAAATCATGATAATGCCAATTATCATATAGGAGCAACTAAACTTCTAACGAATAAGGAAGACCTTCCAAAATCCTATGAGAGCAACCAAACTCTTAGGGAATGAGTAAAAATTTTGATAGGAGCAACCAATATCCTAAGGAATAAAGAAGATCTCCTTAAATCCGGTGGATGCAAACAGACTTCTAAGGAATAAGGAAGAGCTTCTAAAAATCGATGAGAGCAACCACATTCTTAGGGAATGAGTAAAAATTCGATCGGAGCAACCAGTCTCCTAAGGACTCAAGAAGATCTCATTAAATTTGAAGGCAACAACCAGTCTCCTAAGGAATAAAAAGGAACAATCCGATGGAAGAAATTTTATTTTGTAAATCTGATGGGAATAATTACTGATGGAGTAGATAAATTCATCAGTTTCACTTATTTTTGAAAGTTTTACAATATCTTCGGCATAAAAGGAATTGTTTACCTCTTGCATATTTTTATGATACGCTTAACCATTTTTGCAATAAGAAGTCGTGACAGTGAACAACATTACCACAATTCACACGATGTAGCATAGATAATACATCCAAAGTTTTTCAAAAAAGAAAATGCAACAATGAACATACATGAATTTTTGTTATGATAAAGAAAGCAAGAAGAACGAAACATCGCCCAAAGCTAACCATTTACAATCTCGTCATTAACAACTTCTTTCAGGGGATCGAAAGCTGTAATTTCTATATCAGGAAACAAGCTTTTTGCTTTGGTCAATAGCAGCATCAAATCCATCCTTGAAAGAACATGGAGCCATGGTCGGAAACATTTTAACATTTCATATTCTCGAACATTATAAATTACAAAATGTGATATTAAATTCGACATACATCCTAGTAGTTCTTTAGAGACCAAACTTTTTTTGGTCTTATAATAGGAAAAATATTGTTTGTGTTGATAATTAAAATTTTCTAGCCTTACACTCTGTAATCCTAAAGGTTAAGAGGGTTGTGTGGTGTTAGGCTCAATTCCATTCGAGCCCAGATTGGTAAAATCTTGATCTGGTAGGCATTTATAGAGGATTATACAAGAGAGATGATGGGTTGAATAGTAAAGAATAGAGTTTAAAGACGAGTGATGACATTAAATAAGATGTTGAAAAGGAATGAAGGAAAGAGAGAAAGCTTAAAGGTAAGGAAAAACAAGGGTGAAGAGGTTACTGATTCTAGGAAAAAGAAAGACCACTCTTTGGATGTTCTAGTTAATTGGATTTTTCATTTTGGCTAGAACAATATATAATAGTTAACTGATATTAATCTAATTTCAATCCCTTTATTTTTTTAAGTAAGTCAAATTTCATTGAAATTGGATTAGATTGGATGGGTGCATTTTTTTTTCTTTAGCAATTAAACTTAATCTAGTTTTATAAATGACTATTTAGAACGATCAATACTATTTTGACACATTAAAAAATTATTGTAATTGGGCTAAAAGGACTATATTCATTCATTTTTAAAGTTTAAGGACCAAAACGTATCAAAGTTTTGGACAAGGACGAATTCCAGTTGTGCATCAAAGTTTAGGGACTAAAACATACTTAATGTTTGTGCTTTTGTAGATGTAGCGAGTTATGTTAAAGGTAGTTGCAAAGGAAGCTAACTTTCTTTCTTAATTGGGTGTGTAGATACAACTACTAGTGTTAAATTGTGGTTATTTGTGGAAAAGTTGTGGAAATTAACTTGTTTTTTTCTATTTTGGTGTCATATGATGTTAAAAATGTGTTTTTGAAAAGGTTTATGTAGACCATAAGGATTTTTGTTGAGTTTTTTTATGTATTTGTGAGAGTTGTGTTGGTTTGTACTTCTAGTTGAATGCATATGAGCATTATGTGAGTTCTAGTTAGAGCTAAGTTGTTTGTTGGGGCTAGGCTCTTTTAAGCATTATTTGGACTAAAAACTCTATGAACTAGGTTTTTTTGTGAAATTCTTTGGAGTGTCAAAATTAGAGGATGATTGTCTCTAGATAGAGAACTCCATTTACTAGTGTTTGATACTTGGCTCTCGAGTGTCAAGGTCAAAGAACAGATGTCTCTAGATTGAGAAATCTAAGTTAATGCTTTGTTATGCTTGTGAAGGTTCTTATAGTAGTTAGTTCAAAGGATGGTTGAATTCCTCTAGATAAGTAGTTCTTCAAATTGGCGTTTAATGTGTGTGGGCTTAAGCTCTAAAGTGGTTAGTTTAAAGGATATTTGAATCCCTCTGTACAGGTAGCTCTATGAGCCAATGTGTTGTTGTGGCTTGTTATGAAAAGTTATATATAGATATATACATATAGATATATACATATATATATATATATTGGGTTTTAAAATATGGAGTGAGTTTATTTTAAAAATTGAGATTTTTCTTGTTTTATGGTATCTCACTCTGTTTGTGGTTGTGGTTGTGGTTGTGGTTTCCACCTAGGATGATCATGATGTATCATGGGAAATGATGATAATATAGAGGTTGAGAAAGATGCACAACATTAAGAAGAGACCGATCAAGATTAGGAGATGTTTAGGTAGCAGTATAGTCTTATGTTTACATTTATTTTTCATTTCCAATAAACTAATGATAAAGTTTATTTTAAATTAGGAAATTGAATAAGGATATTCATATTACTTATAGATCTTATGAAAATGAAAAATTGGGATGTTACAACATTGATGAGGAAAGGACATATGTGCATGTGCACATTTGTCTATGCATTGACCAACAGTAGAATTGGTAGAAGATAAAGATGAAAAATTGCGTATGTTAACCTTTTTTTTTCTTCTTGATTAACAACTCAGAGTGGATCTTCTCTATAAAATATTCTTCACTCTTTTCACCTCAACACAAGAAAATCTTCTGATTCTTTACATGATGACTTACCCCCTAGCCATGGTTAAGCACATTAAAGAAGAGTTGGGGTCATTTGTGAAATGAGGACCCAAGCTCTTATCATCATAGGCCATCAGTGAGTTTTTAATAGAATAGGTTTCTTTAGGCCTTGTATTATGGGCCTAGTAGTATAGGGTTTTCCTTTTGGGTCTTGTATAATTGGGTCAAGTAGTATAGGTTTTATTTTGGGCCTTGTATTTAGGCCTAGGGTTGTAGTGTAGAGTTTTGGGCCTAGAGGAGATGGGCCCTAAGGAGACACATGGGTCTAAGGTAAAAACCCTAGTTTGGAGCACGAACCTTCTAAAAGCTTGTGTGCCTTTGGCTATAACGGTCTACAAGCTTCTCTCTTATGTGAGACACATGTTATTGCCATGTGGCATGCTTCTAATAGAGAGGAATAATGGCCATGTGTCATGCTGCTAGTGGAGAGGATTAGTGGTCATGTGTCCTCGTCGTAATTGAGAGAATTTTTGCCTTGGTTTCCAAGTTTGTAGAATTATGGTTTTGCTTCTCCATTTTGTGAGACACCTTGTTAGCACTCCATTTTGTGAGACACCTTGTCTTTAATTAATTAGTTTTTGTTTATTGTTTAGAAAAATAAAGTTTTCAGAAAAATGTGATAAAAATGTTTATTTTAGTAGTCTTCTATTGCATTTTAGTTCTCTTGTTTTTAAGACTCCCTTTTTAATAAAACTAGTTTTCCAAGATACCCTCTTAATTGTGCTAAATTGAATCTGACCCCTTGATCTATGTTTTATTTTATTGTAGAGATGCTCATGGTCAATTCAGTTAGTGATGGTCAAAACGCAGCATTGAAATTAGTGGCTGACCCATCTATTGTGTGCTAAGTGGTTTATGCACCAGAGGGAGAAATTTGATTACACGAACCAAGAACCCAATGTGTGAGCAGAACCTGATGTAGAGGGAGGCCAACACAGATGCGATAATCATGATCTTTGGAGATGATTTGATGATCAAATGGACTGTGGAGAGATGGACAAATGGGAGAGAATCAAAGTTGATCGAAGGGAAACAAATGGGGGTTTCAGATTCCTGATTCTGGTACGAAAGGAAGGATCATGGTTAGGCGATATTTGGGGTTTTCCTTTTCTCATTTTTCGTTTTCTTTGGGTTTTTAAGGGGAGAGATTAGGTTTTTCCAAAGAGAGCCCTGGTTACGCGAGAGTGAAACATGTTTGGAGGCTGGGGTTCGTGAGTTTATGTTATAGTAGTGTGCAAGAGAGAAGAGGGCATTGTAAAAAGGTTTCTCCATCTCTAATGAGCACAAAGTAGCCTTTAGAGATTGGGTTTTCTCCCCTTTCCACCCTACTTTACTCTACATCTTGGCATACATCTTGGTATGACTAAGATTTATAAGGATCTGAAGGATTCCTTTTGGTGGATTTGAATGAAAATGGACATGGTGGATTTGAATGAAAATGGACGTGGTGGATTTTGTGGCATCTTGCTTAGTGTGCCAAAAAGCGAAGATTGAACACTAGAGGTCGGGTGGTACGTTAGAGCCTCTTGATATTTCTCAGTGGAAATGGGACTAAATTTCCATGGACTTTGTTACACATCTGCCGAGGTCTATGAGAGGTCATGACTCAATTTGTGTAATTGTAGATAGATTGACGAAATGTGCACACTTCTTACCAATCAAATTAGAAGATGTCCATGGACAAACTTGCAGAGTTGTACATCAGAGAGGTGGTCAAGTTGCATGGTGTACCAGCTAACATTGTATCAGACTATGATCTGAGGCCCACATCAAGGTTCTAGCAATTGCTGCAGGCAACATTGGGCACTCAATTGAGAATGAGCTCAACCTATTGTCAACACCCAATTTTGTCCGGGTAATACCTTTTTTATTTTTATTTTTATTTTTATTTATTATTATTATTATTATTTTTTATTATTATTTTAATCATATTTTGTTTAATTTTTTATTTTTTTATTTTGTTTTATTCCTTTTTCAAAAAATATGTATATAAAAAAATGTAAAAAAAAATGAAATAAAAAAAATAGGCGAAGAGGTTAACGTAAGATCTAAGGTCTTTGATAGGTAGGGATGGTAGCTAGCTGGCTATGGTCATGATGGCTGAACAAGGAAAGAGCAGGAAGCAACATCTGCTTTCAGCCTTATCCCACGTCTCGAGGTACGAAATGAACGGAGCAAACACAACAAGTATCATTAAGATCCCTTCATTCAAGAGACCTTCACCTTCTTCACTTAGGGGGTTTTCCCTCATTCTGTTCTCTAAAAAATAGAAAAAGAAAACAACACCTTCATCTTCCCCAACCTTCTTCCAATGACCACCATAATCCATCATCCTTTCATTTTCACTCCACCCCAATATTCCTACGCAACACAGATTCTCTCCCACGCATACACTTCATCTTCTACCTACACCAAATAACCAAAAACAGAGAGCCTCCATTCACCTTCCCCAAACACACTTTATTCACATAA
>Ga0214543_1006863_pt1 | contig 19989 bp, 13 predicted proteins | sample CNSS2metaG_FD_160094 | JGI IMG/M metagenome (GOLD analysis project Ga0214543, IMG submission 160094) | Root nodule microbial communities from cowpea collected in UCLA plant growth center, Los Angeles, California, USA - CNSS2 | ecosystem: Host-associated > Plants > Roots > Nodule | place: USA...
ATTCACGAGACACCATTTGGTCTATTTTTTTGGCTTTCAATTTTCCTTGCATGTCCACCATCATTTGACCCACATCATCAAATCTACATTTGGTACACTTTTCAATATGACGCTTTAAATGGGAAGTACCATATCTTACACCACCAATTATACTTTTGGTTACACCCATTACACTTTGCCCTTTCTTTTCCATCCTCACAAACCCCAATCTTAGTAAAGAATTTCTAAACATCAGAGGATGATAACTTCTTCTTTTTCTTATTAGTTTCACCACTTTTGTTATCCTCAATCACATTGTCGGTTACAATATTTGGTTTTTCATGGACATCCCCATCATTAGGTTTGCTAACTGAATCATCCATTATTTTTATGAGGTTCCTATCACACAAAACCTAAACTGAAAAACTAAAGATGACATATACAATATAACACAACACAACACAACAATAGTAAGCATTACAATACGCACTGCCACAATCGAAAATTGTCCAAACCAAACTGATACAGTAATGCAATAAACAAATAACAATAGCATAAATAAAGACCAATACGTAGTGCCACCAATTGTCAATATTTTCCCATATGAGCCTATGCACGCAATGCCGCCACCACCCAATTCCAAGGTACCAAACATATAACAATGGCAGAATTGAGGAATCGAAAAATATATAGCAGAAACAGAGACCAATCAGATTCAGCACAAACAATAATTCAATGTCATTGGTAGTAGTAGAAGAACACAACAATTAGGGCAGAAAGGGGAATCAAAAATTCAAAATCACCATGGCAGTAGTAGAACCAGAAATTAGGGCACAAAGTGGAATCAAAAATTGAAAATCGGGAACGAACCTGCATCGCCGTCAATCGTGATGATGATCGTTGCTTGCGTCAATCATTGATCGTTGTTCCACCGTTGGAGATTAGATTCGAAGTGGGAGAGATCGTTGTTCGCATTGATCGTTGCTCGCGTCAGAGATTAGATGCGAAGTGGGTCACTGTACGTCGTCGCTATCTTCCTCCATGACTCACGCCGTCGCTGTCGTCGTCGCCAGTCACCTGTGCATAGTGGTCTAGTGGTGCGAGGTGGATCGGTGGTGCGTGCGTGGTGGTGTGCGTCTAGTCACTGATTTGGGGTGGTCTAGTGGTGCGAAGTGGGTCACTGATTTGGGAGAAAAGAAGAAACTCTACGAAAGGAAAGAAAAGAAAACTTTTATCTCACGGGCCAACCTTTCATCACACACGGGTCAGCCTTTCATCACACACAGGCCAACCTTTCATTAATTTTTTTTCACACACGGGTTACGGGTCAGCCTGCGGCTAGCCTGTCATGCACCCGACCTATTGACGGGCTAGATTGGCCGGGTTAGAACGGGCCACAGGTTGAAAATTCTGACCCAACCCGTTCCTTTAATAACGGGCTAACGGGCTGGCCCGTTGGGCTCAGCCTGTATTGCCACCCCTAATCAAGAACCTTTTCCCATTCCTTGGGATGCAACAATATTTGGCATTGACAATGGCAATATACCTTTGTATGTGAACATGTTAGATTTGTAGGAAATAATACAGGGTAGTCAGATGTTGAACATTACAATCATTCAACTTTGGATTATGTGAGTGCATTCTAAATTTAGATTTTGCATTTATCTTATGTTTTTTGTGAAATCAACCTTAGCCTTCTGAATTTGTATGAATGTAGTTATCTAAATGAATTAATTGTCAATGCGGGGCACAATGATATTTATGGTTTCCTTGAGCCTCAAATTATACAAAAGTTTGGGAATAGATCAATGCACACTTAAAGATATATTCAACGATGGATTCATGAATCCAAGAAAAGAATTTACATCGCCTCTTATATTGAAGGGTAAGTTGGACTCTTACTTTAGTTATCATCTAACTAATTTCATATCACTAACTAAAATTCTTATTTACCAGGTGTCATTGACAATTGATTATTATTTGCCCCATAGACCGTATTATCGTATGGTTTTGTTCATTGCACAAGAAGCCAAGCAAAGAAATGAAAACTTTAATACAAAGGTATGTGTTCATTACAAATGTAATGTGTTTTATCATGATTATATTGTAAATTACTAATGACTTTTATTTTAGTGCTATTAATGTAAGTGGTGTCTTGGATGGTAAATCCACTGCATCTTCATCTCATCTTGATTGGATTTATCCTAAGGTATGTACTTTGCATTGAATCTACATATTATCAACAAAAAATGTCTTAGTTCTTCATATATTAATTACATAAATTTCATATATTAGTGCAATAGGCAACGTGGAAGCTTAGAATGTGGATACTACGTTATGCATTGGATGTGGACTATAGTTCGTGCTACCATTGTTGATTCATGGGCCGATGTAAGAGTTAATTCAATTATTGATGTTTAACTTTGCTTCCTATGATACACCATAATTAATATATTCCATATTTCAGGTTTTTGATGGAGTCGAGCCACTGGTAAAGATAAAGTTGAAGAAATTCGTAAGGAATGGGCAAGATATTTTTTTAAGCTAAAACATTAGTTTTGATAGTAATTAGAAATGTTTTATTTTGGATATTTTAGGTATTTTGTGGCCTTAACATTTAGCCTAATAGTTTTGATAGGCTTTAGTAAATGATTGTATTTTAGGAAACAAAAATTTGAATTGTTTGGAATCTGGAATTTTTGTGACTTTTGCAGGTTATTGGATAGTTCCCAAAACATATCGACTTTAAAAAAAAAAAATCATGTCTCTATTACATCGGTTGTGACCATAACCGATGTAATAACACCCATATTACAACGGTTTTGTACATTAACCGATGTAATATGTTCAGGATCTGTTTTCTTATTTTTGAAGCGCTTACAACGATTACAGTGCACCGAGGTAATATGTTACAGATATTACATCGAATCCGGGGATCGATGTAATATATCAAACACTTATTACATCGGGCACTACCACATCGGTCGGATGACCGATGTAATAAGCCCAAAATAACTGATGTAATAGGCTTTTTCTGCACTAGTGTAGAAAGAAATGATGAATGAAAGGTAAAATAAACAAAAGTTTGTTAAATCAAGAAAACAATGTGTATTGATTGAAATATGATAAGCCAAAATATAACAAATGAAGATGAGTTGAAAAGATTATTTGAGACAAAGAATATGAAGGAAGTCAAGAATCAAAGTGTAAATGATTGCCAAACATTAGAAGTTGTTTTCCAAAATAATATGGTAATAATGGTTCCAACAAGTCTATAAAGTAATTTATTTTGTCCATAAATTTGTTTTCATCTTATTAGATAGTCATTATGTATATAAAAAGGAAACCAATATTAGGTGATACATTTATTAGCAATTTGTCTTTCTCAATCAACTAAATCGAAGTTCAATTGTGTAATACTCTTAAGCAAAAACATACAAGAAGGGGAGTTGAATTATATAACTAAAAACTTTTGAATTTTTAAAAAAGGGTGTTTAATTATCAAAACCAGTTTAAAAGCCTTTTAATAAGACGATCAAGACACATTTTGCATATTTGAAAGTAATTAAGTATTAAAACAACTTTAAAAGAATCTTTTAACAAAGAGATTGAGACACATGAAAATCACGTTAGTTTTCATATTAGTTTCTTTCAATTACTTAAACAATGTCTAGTTCTTGACATTTTCAGTAACTCACAAGAATATAAGTATTTTTATCGAATAATGTTTCAAATCTTTGAAAGTGCATGTTGCCTTCTAGTTAGTCGCTAAAAGCGTTGAATTAAAAATTAATATCCTAGGTTAAAATCTATCTTTCATGTTGATTAGTTGTAACAAAGGTAGTCTAATGACATGATACATTAAGTAACATTTCAGTTGACACCATAGTCATAACTTGTTATGATAGGTGACAATTGACATTGGTCAATTAACTATCTCTATTAGTTATCATCATTCATTTTAAAGACTAACTAAAAAAATTAGTTTAAATATTATTCAATGAAGTATTTACTTCTGGATTAACGTAATTATATTCTTTATTTGTTTATATAAGAAAATAATTTTATGAATTTGTTGAAAAACTAAACTTTTCCAACTTTTACATTCTCTAATATAAATGAAAACTTGATTATACTTTATGTATCAAATAAATACGAAAATTTTCACTGGATTTGGTATTTTTCACAAAATGTTTTCATAAAGTATTGTAAGTAATCGAGAAGAGAAACATAAATATTTTAAAAAAGAATCACAACAATCCTTACCTTCCTTTAAGGGTTTAAAAGAAAAAAGGAAAAGACGTTGAAATTTCTTGGAGAGGACCATTATTTTATTATAAATCTACTTTTCAACTTATGCATCGTTGGGATGGATTGAAAAAAGAAATGGCGGACCTTAGGATTGATAAAGGGGACCATGGCCCCAATTTTTTTTTATATTTATATAATTTTATATATGTATTTTCAAAATTTAATATTTTAATATATTTTATATATTTTATATATTTGATATTTTAATAATTTTTTATACATTTATATTTATAGATGCGAAAACGTTTTCTTTTCCACATTTATTTTCTAATTTTTTTAAATATTTTTTATATATAAATAATTATTTTATTAATATTATTTTTAATTTATTATTTGTTTAATTTAACTATTTTTTATATGAAGTATTTGATTATTTTTTAAATTTAATTATTAAAAAAATTATTTATATTTAATTATAACAATAATTATAGTTTTATTATTTTTTATTATTATAAAAATGTAAATACAATGTTTTTACTAGTTTATATAAAATTTTTGGAATTATCTTTAAGTTCATTTTTTTGTTAAAAAATATCAAGTTGGTCCTCTAGTTTTTTTTTCTCAATTTTTGAAAAAATGATACAATTTTGTCATTTTTTCATTATATTTCTGGAATCGGACCAATATTTTTTCATCAAGGATTGAAGTTGTAAATAAGGATGATTTTCTTTACTGATGAAATTTACATAATCCTAGTATCAATTTTGATGAAAAATTATTATTTTGCTTCAAGAAGATCAAATTACATTAATTTAAAAATCAGATTGAGATTATAAAATATTAGAGAACCCCAACTTATATTTTTGAATGAAAACATAGACTGAAAAGTAATTCAACAAAAATTTGGACACCCCAAATATTGATTGAAGATAAAGAAAAATCAAGAAATATATATATTTTTTCATAATTATACATTTGTTTAAGCTAAGAATTGAGTGACAAAGAAAGGTGTGAAAGACAAAATGAAAAAGGAACTAGGGACGTGAGATTCACGACGTAAAATTTTCGGCCAAGAAAACACAGACGAGGAGTGAAAGACTTGCTCAATGACAAATATACCAATACCATATTATTTCATTGTTATATACGATGCTTTATTAATATTTAATGCTACATAATCTTATTCTCTCAATTTAATCTAGTATTTGACCTTAAAAATAAACATTTTTATTTTATTTTATCACGAACAATTTAGTTAATTAGTGTATAAAAAAGATAAAATAGCATATAAAAAATTAAGTATTGAATCAAATATTTTCTGAAGTCTAGAGATTCAAATTAAAAACTGTAAATAAAAACTGAAAAACTATGTTTTTAGCTCAAAAATATTTTGACCGTAAAAAGAAACAAAGTTTACATTTTGTTTGTTATAACTTTTCTTATATTCTGACACTAACTTTTTCTTTGTCAAATTTAAATTTTATAATTACATTATCGGTTACGCTTACGCATCATCATTTAGTAAAAAATTAAATATTAAAAAAATTTAAAAATAGTGTTAAATTATTTAAATAGTTAATATAATAAAAATAAAATACAAACTTATATTTCCCAATTATCATCTAATGATCCAATCAGCCACCGCAATTATATTATATATATCAGGAAAAAGAAAAAAAAGGAAAAAGCGACCTTGAAGTTAACGTAATGAGATTTCAAAATGCAAAAGTCCAAAGGAATATATATATGGTTTGGTTGGATAGTTCCGTAATCTAATTTAAAATCTAGTGTATAAAAGATTTTTTGAAATAAAATTTTCCCCATTGGCTTTGTGCTTTCCATTTTCCACTCAATTTGCAGACTCCGATTTTCAAGCACAAGACATCCATCGCGGTGCCCCGAGAGAGATTCGCTAAACCCACAATTCCACCACTCCGAGAGCCAGAAATTAAAAGGCGGTACAAAGAAAGAAACAAAACGACACGCCGTAAAAGCAAAACACAGAGAATAGCAAGTAGAAGATTTGGAACGTGATAATAACGGAATCGTTGGAGCGAGCGAGCGAGTGAGTGATTTTCGATTTCTTTCCCTTATGTAATGCATCAGAAGAAATCAGAGGTTCAGATCGGAAAAGAAAGCGTAGGCGTCTCTTCCGATTTCAATCCTTCGCCGCCCCTGCAATACCAGAAACACCCGCACCACCGTCACCAATTCTATCCGCAAATTGAAATCGATATCTCCCCACCGCAACAGCGCACCGGACCGCCGCAGGTAACCCCTCCGCCCTCGCTCTCGAAGCAGAAGCACCTCCACCCGCACGCCCAGCCGCCTCTCTTCAAGTCGCACAACGCCGCCTTCTTTTCCGTAACGGTCGCTGCCAAGAGCGCCGCCTTCCGCGCGCTGCGTCGCGTCAGGCGCCAGCGCGCGTTGCTCCTACTCGCGGTGCCGCTCCTCTACCTCTACTTCCTCGTCTCGCGCTCCTTCCTCCTCGACCTTCTTTCGGCGATCGCCTTCTCCGCCGCGCTTGTGTTCTCTCTCAACCTCGCGTTTCCGCTGCCGCTCCGCTCTATTCGGCTCAAGTCGCCGTCCGCTGTGGTCACCCGCCCCGCGCCGCAGCTGCCGGTGTTCTGGACGATTGGGTCGCGGCCCAAGTCGGAGAAGCGCGTGGCGTCGGGGTGCTGGGTGCAGGTCTTCGGGAACGGCGACGTTTACGAGGGGGAGTTTCACCGAGGGAAGTGTTCCGGGAGCGGGGTGTATTATTATAGTAGGAGTGGGAGGTACGAGGGGGATTGGGTGGATGGAAAATACGATGGCTATGGGGTGGAGACTTGGGCGCGTGGGAGTCGCTACCGAGGGTGTTACCGGCAGGGTTTGAGACATGGGTTTGGGGTGTATAGGTTTTACACCGGGGATGTGTACGCCGGCGAGTGGTCTAATGGACAAAGTCACGGGTGTGGTGTTCACACGTGCGAGGATGGGAGTAGGTACGTTGGAGAGTTCAAGTGGGGTGTCAAGCATGGCCTTGGTCATTACCATTTCAGGTTGGCTTCTAATTTGTTGTGCTTTTTTGTCTATGATTGCTTCAATAGCTGTTATGGGGTTGTGTAACAATTAATTAAAGTTTACAATTGTTCTAAGCTAACTTTGGAGAGAGTAGTGAACTTGGGGATAGGTTTTGTTTTCTATATATATATGTGTGTGTGGGTGTTTCGGTGGCTGCGCGTCTGTGTTGGATTGGAATGATACTGTGTATCTTTGATTGCTGTTGGAGGGAGGTTCTGTTACTGAGTGTGAGCATCAGTATTACATGTTATGTAGTTCTCAGATTAGAAAATATCCTGGTTTCCCTTCTGTAGTTCAGTGCACCTGTTGATAACAATGGATTAGGTGGATACGTCTTATGTAGCCAATTTTTGAGGATATTCATTTTTAACACATCTTCAGCCTTCAGAAAAATTGGACCGCTTCAATTCCAAGCTGCTAGGTTTTTGCACAAATATGCAGTGATTGTGTTTTCTTGCTGTTTAGAATTTATGAAAACACAACTGCTAAAATTGCGAAACCAATTAAGATTTATTTTAACATAAACTATAACCTTGTATATGATCTCTTTCTTTGCACATTTAGGACGGTTTATCACCAAAAATGAACATGGTATTTTATGTGAGCTTGTGTTTTTGTTTCAAACTTTACTACTGTTTTACCACTAGCAACAACAAGTCATAGTCATAGTCTGAGACAATCCCGTTCTTTAATTATTGTCATGTTTACTTTTCCCAATCAGATGGGATTGATTTTTTACTATTCTGTCATATTAAAGCTTTTGAACTCCCCCATATTTGACTGGGAAGAGGGTTAGTTCTACAGTTTGGGTGGGAGAGATAGTGAGGTAGGTGTAACGTTGTACGAATAGTAGGGAGGAGCTTTTAGCTTTGGAGTTAGTTTGGAGGGGAGCATTAGGACACTCAAATTTCAGGAAGCTGTTAGGTATAATTTTTTGTATCCCACCTTTTTCATCTTCCCTCTTGATTCTACGGTCATAATGTTTCAGAATCAAGGAGAAAAGGCTGGTCCTAAAAGTTCAATTTTCATTTTTGTTTCTTCTCTGGTCCTGTTTCTATCAACTAGTATCAGTTGAGAAATAAAAGAGACTATATTTAAGAGTGTTTGAGAGAGTTTGAACACTCCTCTTATGTTCTCATATTTATATTGACAAAGTTTTGATACAATGAGTATAGGGAAGAGCAAAAATCAACTAGATTTAGGTACAATAATAGGTACAATAATAGGTACAACATATAACATTTTGCCAATACGACTACCTACCTATATTTCATACCTATTTTAACACTCTTCTTGAAGTTGGAGCATATAAATTGTATGTACCAAGCTTAGAACAAATTAATTCAATTTGAGTTCCCTTTAAGGATCTTGTTAACACATCGACTAGTGGATAATTGGATTTGATAAACTTACAAATTTCCATGGGCAACAACTTTTCCTGAACAAAGTAACAGTCAATCTTTGTGTGTTTAGTGCTCTCATGGAACATTGGATTGAAAGCAATGTGGAGTGCAACCTGGTTTTTCAACTTCAACTATTGCTAGGAAACTACATTTTGTTTCTTACTTTTTCAAGCAATAATATTTCCTCCAATGAAAATAAAATATCCCGTAGTAGAGTTTGATAGTAAGGGATCCTGCCCAATCAACATTACAATGCCCAATCAACATTACAATATCCGGAGATTTGAGTATTTCCTTTATCTTCATATAACAAATCTTGTCCTAGAGTCTTTTTGAGGTATCCTAGGATACAAATGACAACATTCCAATGGTCAATACAAGGAGCCTATATGAATCAACTAACAACACTAACTGCAAAAAGATAGATAAGGTTTAGTAATAGTAAGATAAATAAGTTTTTCAACCAGTCTTCTATTTCTTTTCAAATCAAAGAAAGATTTATCTTATTTTGTCATTACATTTTTATTTAGGTTTGTAGGACTATCCACTGGTCTACCGTCAATCATACCTGCATCTTTTAGGATATTAAGAGCATATTTCCTTTGAGAGATTGCAACACTTTCTTTTGATTGAGTTACTTCAATACCTAAGAAGTTTTTGAGGCATCCAAGATTCTTGATCTGAAAATATTTAGACAAATGTTCCATTAGCTGAGATATTCAGGTAGCATCATTCTTTGTAATGACTATATCATCAACATCCACTATTAAGTATACACATTTTTGAGGGAAGGTATGATACTTGCAGAAGCTTGACATTTTCCTGTATCTGGGAGAAGATACTTGCAGGTGGGTCTTATTTTGAGTTTAAACTGTTGTTGGATGGCGAAGGTTGCAAGTTGTGATGATTGCTCTGGGGTTTTCTGGTGCTTTCCATGCTCTAATGGTGGGAATTTTGTTCACTAATTCACTCTTCTTCCGCTTTCTGTGTGTGTAACCGTGATTAGGAGGGTTCAATCCTTATGATGCGGAATATACATAAGTTGTTGTTTGGTCTGAAGCCAATGTCATATTTTTGAAGATTAAAGAGAATAATTTGTAATTGTATATGTAGGTCCTTTTGCGTTGCAGGGATCTGAAATACCTTGGAGGTATGTCTTTGAATGGACTGAAGAAAGAAGTCGGGAAGAGGCAAAGTTTTTCACCAGTAGAATATTTACTAGACATGTGACTGATTAATTAGAAAAATAATGTATACACAAATGAAGGGGTATATTAGACAGTAACTTAGGGAAAGCCTAGAGTATTTGCCCTCATATGAAACTAATGCATATGGAAGTGCACCGCACTTCTAACTGACAAGGCTGAGACTGATGGATTTTTCAACTAGCATATTCAATGGTTATTTTGGAAGCCCTGATTTTTGTGAATTTGTCAAAGTTCCCCAATTTGTAGGTCACTCAACTTAATCACAAAAAATAAAAATAAGCAGGTCAGGACCTATGCGGGTAGGCCAGATTATTGAGCCCACATTATCAATGCGGGGCGGGCCAGTCCAGTCTGCATTTTGCGGACCAAGTAAAAGATGGGCTTAAACGGGTCAGGTCGATCCGCATTGTCACTCCTAGTTGTAGGTATGATGTGCTCTACAATCCAGATGATGAATGCAAGAGATAGGCATTTCGATTTTCAAGAGCATAAGAAATAGAATGAGTCAGTTTGCTGAAACAATAAAAAATTGGTTATGCAGTGGGAAAGAGAAATGACAGGGTATATTAAATACGAGAGGAAAAACAATTGAGGAGAACTTTTGGTTTCGGAGCAGAGGTTGAAATGGATCTTCAACACTCAGATTTACTCGAGCAGTGCCTGTGTCAAACATTAGTCTGTATTTATTCTTTTCTGTCTTTTTTCTGATTCTGTTATCATTTTGATTCAAATTCAGGGAGAAGAATGATACTCAATAAGCTCCATCCTTTGTTTATCTATTTTTACCCTTTTTCGTTACAATTTATCTGTTCTCTGATGATTGGACTTTTTGGTAGATACTGTGTTGAATATTTCAAAATATACCCACTGCATTTTCCTCTGCAAATCTAACAGTGTGGTTAGTATCAATTTGTTGGATCCTTGGCATGCAACAATCGGTGCTTCATCATGTTAAGCATCGGTGTATCCTGGTGTATAACAAGCATTTCTGAAAAATAACTTTTACGCCTTATTGTGAACATTATGTATGGAATTGTGTTCCTTTTTCTCTGCTTACCATCAAAAGTTTATTTGTGGCATTTCTTTGAATTTAATTACATCTGTTTAATTAGAAATGGTGATACATATGCGGGTGAATACTTTGCGGACAAGATGCATGGTTTTGGGATATATCATTTTGCAATTGGCCATCTATATGAAGGAGCCTGGCATGAAGGTAGAAGGCAAGGACTTGGCATGTATACATTTAGAAATGGTGAAACCCAATCCGGTCACTGGCAAAATGGACTTCTTGACATTCCAAGCACTCAAAGCACTACTAATCCTGTTTCTCCTGTTGGTCTATCTCATTCCAAAGTGCTCAATGCAGTGCAGGTACATTCTATATGTTTATGAATTATTTGTGTAGGTTCTTGTTAAATGTTTCTTTAAAGTTATATATATATATATATATATATATATATATATATATATATATATATGTGTGTATAGTGTTGTATATTTTTTCTCATTGTTCACATAGGGTCCTATGTAGTATGTCATTTCTGGTTGCCATTGATAATGTTATTCGAAAGATTAGGATGATGTCTCAGTCTATCCTTGTACTAACTTAACTTGGGTAGTATCCTTTCTCATTATTACCATAAAATATGTTTTTCATTCAAGCATTGTCAATTTTCGCATTTAGTACTGTAACAAAAAATGGATCTGTCATCATACGACAACTATAATTCCGTTTGAGTTTTAGTCGTAACTGTTAAATGAGATGTTAAATGCTGATGTGGATATTGTTAAGTGAAAAGTATTAAGTTATTATGCTTTTTCATACAAGTACTGTCGGTTTTCTTTTTTAGTATAATTAAACAAATTTACCGGTCTTGATGCACAAAATAATTATTTATTTGGGTTTTACACACATCTGTTAGCTGGTCAAGTAAATGCTTACGTAGACATTACCAGAGAGAGAAAATAAGTGACTTGTTAGTTACTTACATGTGCAACCATTCAGGTGGCTTTTTTGGATTATTGTTTACTAAGAATTTCTTTAAATACAAAAATATTGTTATATTTAGTTAAATTTATGAGCAGTCATTCATTTATAAATTTTAACCCTGGACCATGATTACCTAGAAAGGAGAAGGAAGGTGAGTGGATTGACTATCCTTTGAACATAATGCCTACTCGCAGACAAGTCTAGTTAGCGGCGTTATATGTTCATGAGGATTTTTTTCGCCAGATAAGGAAATATTGGGGATATTTTTGTGAAAGTCAAGAGTTGTTTGCCACCTCATGGAGAGCTGGAAGAACTCGAGAGGTTGTATAGGGGTTCTCTAGATTCTAGATTTTGGATAAGCTCTAGGGCTCAATGAAAGGAAAATTGCAAACACTTCAATTTGGACAAATCCCGAAGCAGTATCCCTAAGTTCCTTGAGCTCTTGGTGGTGGCAAACACCTCTGCTTCCACTTCCACAAGAAAACCTTCTCTGGCTAGACGGGGTTTGGCGTCGACGAGTTGACCAAAGACATTTCTCTATTCAACGATGAAATTATACTTGTTAGGGTGGGTGAGTCCACAAACCATGCGAATAACGAACTCACTTTTGAAAAAACATTTATGACCATCGGGAAAATTGAGTCTAGTCTGCAAAACCTGCGGGCTTAACGGATTTAATGCTCGGGTTCACAGACTTACTGTGGATTTTACCAAGTATTTTGTCAAGGATCTTAAATTTTAATTAAGGTTGTTTAAATTTTGATGCTATAAATATTGATATTTTTGTTATAAATGTTAGTAAAATGATATATTTGTTTAGATTTTGTCTTAAAAAAATTAAAGGAAAAAACATGTTTATTTTAGTTGAATAGACGTTATTTCTTTTTATAATTTATTAACATGTTATTTGGCCCACTGACGCTTTTTTGGATTAATTACCGACCTAAACAGAACTAAAAAAAAATCTCATTTATTTCACAAATTCTTAAACATGTGAATATGGTCTGCTTACCTTACCCTGCTTTTTGCATTAAGACCAGTCAATATTTGTTACGGCAGTGATATACATAGTTATGTGAAAAAAAATGTAATAGGTTAACACGTCACAAGTAACATATGTGAGTAAAGTCCAAATAGAATTAGTTGTTGTATGATGACCAATCAATTTTTTTAACCAAAATTGTCGATACATGTATGAAAAACATATTTGCCCTTATTATCGCTTGATTCATTCGATTGTGTTATGACAATTTGAGATTAGAAATACTGGTTTTGGATATCACTTGCGTTATCCTTTTAACTTTGCTTAAAAATTGTTTTGATTGGTTGAACAAATAGGAAGCAAGACGAGCAGCAGAGAAAGCGTATGAAGTGGCAAAGGTAGATGAAGGGGTAAACCGAGCTGTAGCAGCTTCTAATAGAGCAGCGAATGCAGCCAGAGTAGCTGCTGTGAAAGCTGCACAAAAGCGGATGCATCAGGTTAACACCGAAAGCTTCGCAATTCCTGTCATGTAAGAGTATCTCAGCTGCTTTTTTTTTGTATTACAAGAGAAGGTTGAGATTGTAGAAGAAAGCCGATTCCGTAGGTGGCTACAGTAGTTTAAACAGCTTCATCCCCATTGCAATAATTGCTTTGGCATTTTGCTTTCTTTGATTTTATGTTTTCATTATTGGCTGAAAGAAAGCAGATTTGTTATCCATATCGGCTGCAGTCCTTGTATAGAGGGAGGAAGGGTGATGGCATCCATACGGTAAAACTATTTTATAGATAACTTTTCATTTTTTCCACTTTTTGTAAATTTATAGTGCTGGTGTGCAGATGAAACCTACCACCGGCTCTTGTTGTATAATCGCTTGCTAAAATAACCAGAGGAGAAATATATACAATAAAGAGTTAATTTCTTTCCCTTACTTCAAACCTGTTTCAGTTAGATCTCGTAAATTTATTTTACTCACAATAAGCTAATTTTTACTGATTCTTTTTGGGTTGCCTTCAACCACCTGCATTTTTAGTGGTCAACGTTTTCAGAATGTGCCCAAAGGGTGTACGACGAGAGTTATATTGAATTCACTATTTATCTTAATAATAATTATAAATATATAAATGAAGGTTAAAATGATTATTTATCATCTTGTCCAAATGAAGCTTAAAATATCTCTTAAAAATTAAAATAAACAATTTATTTTCATTTAATGAATCCTTTAGTTTAAATCGACAAACAAATAAAAACAAAACATTCCCCACCAAACTATGACTTAAAATAACTTCACTTTCTTGAATAAAAATTTGAAGAATGGAAAATTATAAATAGATGATAAGCAATCTCTTTGAGACACTACTTCGACTTAAACACTATTGGTCCATGAAAACAAGTTTATCTGTGTATTACAAGGTTGCTAAAATCATCTAGTATGACCATCATCATGGCTTAAGCACGAGATTCTCTCAGCAACATTGGTTGGTTGAAACTTATATTGACTCGACATTGATTCTTAGAATTACCAACTAATCATGTAATAGATAATATTATGTTAAACAACATTTAATTTAAACTGTGATTAAAGAATATTTGGACTTCTCTTAATAGATACAAGTAATATTAATAGGTTAGCATCTCAACGGGTCAAAGGTAGTATTAATAGGTTAACATCTCAAGGTGAAATGTTAATTTCTTCTTTTAACTAAGTCATATATTGGTGATATTGAACTTCATTTTGAAATATTGATTTGAATGTTGGAGTATCAATGTAAACATTACACTCCAAGATCAGATCATGAAAATAAATACTAAGATCACTAGAATAAAGATCAAGATCATAAAAATCGAGTGGCTTAAAACAAAAGACTTTGAGACGTCATTCAATAATGTAAGTGGTCTTTCAGGATCATCTCGACCTTGTAAGAACATTTTTTGTGTTCATCATGAGATTAGGGAAGACCATTTCACAAAGCCATATGGTAACCACACACAACATGGTGAGTGATGAGAGACATCATTCATAAGAGACTCAAAACAACCATGTTGACTAGACAAAGCTAATGTTGGAATTATTTAAAGAGTTGGAGACAATGAAGAGAATGAATTTGATCACTGTCATGTTCAATCAAATTGAAAGAGTATACCCCTTTTGTATAGAAAGTCAACAAATTTAAACAAATTTTAAATATAGATACAATTATACAATTAATTAACCTAAAGGCGTTACCCAACAAATTCAATTATAATCTTAGTAAACTATAACTAGAATTCGAAAACATTTGTGTAAAGCATAGAATTAAAAGGAGCGGTAAATTAAAAGGGGTTCGTTGTTGTTGAAGATAGTAATAAAAGAATAAAAATAAAACAATTAAATAAGTAGATTGATTTCCCTGTTCATTTACAATTGAATTCTTCATTGGTTATTATATAATCATCATTCCTTCACTTTCCAATTTGAATCAAATTAATTAAACAAGCATCAATAACTTTATTAGGTATCTCACAGTCTAAGTCACACATTGACTAAAAATGAGAAAGTAGAACACTATATAAGAATAAAGACCCATAAATTCATTGTCTTAAGGTTTTAGGTTTTGGGTTGAGAGTGGTGTCAATGCCTTATGTGGTTGGGCTCAAATCTCATTGGTGTTTGTTCTTCCCAGTGAAACCTCTTTTATAAACCTAACAAGTGATATCAGAGCGGGTTCCAAGTAAGCATGTCCCTTAAGGTTTTGGGTTGAGAGTGGTGTCAATGCCTTATGTGGTTGGGCTCAGATCTTATTGGTGTTTGTTCTCCCCAGTGAAATCCCATCCTTAAAAAACCTAACACTTTCAAGCTTCTACATGTGAGATTTCTATTCTTTTACATATTAAATTAAGCAAACAAGTTGTTAAAATCAAACAAACTAACAAGAATTATCAACAAGCATTCAAAACAATTCTAAGAGCAAAAATTAGAATTCAAAAAGAACAAATGATCTAGGCACACATTCTATTATAGAAAATGAAGAATAAATTTGAATTGCACAAAACCTCATTATTCAAAGTGAACTCACAAGAGAATAAACTCATAGAGGTTTAGCCTTTCATGGAGAAGACAAGGAGAAGAATAGAAAATAAGAAAAATGAAGAATAGAAAAATGGCACAATTCTACTAGTCTAAGAGCGTTGGAACGTAGGATGTAATCTATCAAGAGTGTGTCCTTCTCATCTCCCTTATGTAGCTCTTTGAATATAATTGATGTATCTCTTATAAACTAACACTTGAATTTTCTCAATCTACATTATCAAACGTGTATCTCCATCACTTTGGCATAAAACGTGTATCTTTTTGTTTAAGGGAATAATTCAAACAATATCACAAATAAAATTACAAAGCACATTTAAGCGCAATTGCATATAATAATTTGTTCCATATTTGAATTATGCATGTTTCCCTTTTTAATGTGAATAAGACCATCAATCATTAATATGATTCAATTAACATTTATTCTAGTCAACATATCACAATATTCATTTATTTGGAAAGTATTTGATCATTTACCTGCTTATTTAAGTTTAATTCAAATCATCAAGAACATGTTAATTGCTAGCTCGTCTATAGGTCCACTATACAATCTAGCATTGTATCAAAGTAGATGTTGTATGGGCTTGTTTATCCTTCAACTACACAAAAACACATGTTCCAATGTTAAGATAGTATGTATGAATTTAAACATTTATCATCATAACTTATAGCACACAGATGGTCTAGCAGAGATCAATAAATTAGACTGCCTAGTGTTTATCATATTGTCTAACAAGGCTAAAATCTTACTTTAATCAATGATTTCAATTGAGGTCCAAATAACCTTAATTGGACATATTCTAATTAGAACATTGGAGTTATTCTTAATTATGATCCAACAAAGCTAAGATTAAATGTTCTCAATGTGAGTGAAAATATGATCATTAGAATGTTAAGGAAATGGTTGCATTAAGAGTTGAGAGTGCTCAAATGAGGCAAAAATTAGAGGGTAGTAGGATAATACCTTTACCTTCTGACCAAGAACCTAGGGATCCCATAGGTTCCAATCTACATACCTACCCTAGGACACAAGAGGTCAACAACTTTTAGAATGCACAATCCCGACCTCTCGTTTGCATCTATACTTCAACACGTCTTCTCGTTGGCATCTTTTTACAAAGGGGATTATGAAAACGACCTTCTTGACGTTGAAATAGTCACACGTTGGATAAATATAATGGAATTACATACCTAAATGAGGATGTTGATATATACATCATGCAAGTCACACTACACCCCTCCAAGAATGCAATTATTTATATAGTATTTTCGATATTTTTGGAAGGAGTTATATTAAGTTGCTTTGCGTACCTTCCTCCTCATTTATTTATCTACTTCAATACCTTGGTCACAAAGTTTAGGACATAGTTTACGACTAGCAGACCATATCACTTCATATCAATAACTCTCATCATCATCAAACAAGAGAAACCTGAATAACTTCACACTTTTATGGAACGATTTAGGAAAGTGTTATTCAAAATCCAAAACCTTAACCTTAAGGTCGCCATGTATCACATGGTTACCGCTTTTAAACCAAGACCATTCTCGAATAACTTATTTAAGAAGCATGCATCAAACCTTGCTGAGCTAAGACAAAGAGCCGCTAAGTTCTTGTAGCTTGAGGAACTTAAGGAGTTTGGAAACCAAGTAAGGGTTGAAAACATTATAGATAAAAAGTTTCAAGACAAATATATTACCCCCGACACAACTTAGCAGTTATTTGGACTATGTAAGCAAGATGATATATCACTATTTGTAAAAGAGAGTTCATATTTGTAAATCCTTTACATATATTAAATTATCTCTTAGAACAAGGAGTCTTGCATTTTATATCTGATGGAAAACGCCCCAGCTATGGCCAGGTGCATACAAGAAGAGTGAGCTTCACCTAAGTTAAGTGGGCATAAACTCTTTTCTCATGGTCCAACATTGTTTGTAAATATTAGAATAGATTAAATTTGGACCTTGTATTTTGGGCTAAGTAGTGTAAGATTTTCTTTGACCTTTTATTTGAGCTTTGGGCCTAGTAGTATGGTTTTGGGCCTAAAAGAGACAACCTTTGTGTGTGACGTCTAAAATTATGGTTTTTTTACCCTAGGTGTGCGCTAGCTTGCACTCTGAGCTAGGGTTTTTCTCTCCTTGTACGTCACATGCATGGGAAAAGCATGACCTTGACACTTGGCAACTCAGACCACAAGCTTGTTTCCTTTGGTCCAAAATTCAAACATTTGAATTTGATTTTTGGCTCTCTTTTTTGGAAACCACCCTAGGGTTTCTTGGCCTATAAATAAAGGTATCTACTACATGTAATTCAACTTTGAGATTAGTAGAGAAATGTTGCCCAATTTGAGTCACTCTTGTCTTGAATTTCTCTTTAGATTAGTCTCCTTTCTAAACCTATCTAGCTTCCTTCTTTAGGAGTTGGTCTCAACTCTCCCTCAGTTTCTCACAATAGCTGAACCTAAACACTCCATTTCTATCCTAATTTCAATGCTTCTGCTCCATTTCTTCATCATGCTCCATCCTTCCTCATGTTGAATGCAAGCTTGCTTGGAGGAAGGCCATCAATATCACTCATTTGAGTGTGAATCTTGTTAAAACCATTTGTTTTGTTGTATAGCTTGTAAAATCATTGTATACAATTTTTGGGAAAAGCTTTTTGGTGTTTTTCTTAGAAAGGTCTTGTGTACTTATGCTTAAACTTAGGGAGAGCTTAGCGAATAACTTGGAGAGACTTTTTGTACTCTTGTAAGGTAGAAGTGACAATAAAAATGCTTGTATATATATTGCTAGTTTAATTGTTATCATTAAAGAATTATATGTAGCCAAAGTTAAGGAAGAACTAGTATTAAAACAAAGTGTTCATTAACTCTTTCTACTAGTTGTACTATAACTGTTGGTTGCCACTAAAAAAATTTATAAAATATTTTTGTGAACTTAAATATATAACCATTAGATGATATCTTATAAGTGTCTAATAAACTTCATTGTGAACTTTTTTTAAGGTAGTTTTAAAGCTCTACCTAAAACTCTTGTTTCTAGAGAAAATGCTATTTTTTCCAGGCAAGAAAAATTATTTTACATCACTTCCATCAAAATAGAATTTAGCTCATTAAGGTGAGCCCTGAGTGATGTATCCTCCTTTATATGCAATCCATAATGTGGCCTCTTTAACATCAACTTATTAGAGGTAAACTTTGTCATGAAGACCCACAACATTGTTGTGCTCTTCTTCCCTACAAGTAAAAATTATCCATATACATTTGTGTAAGACTAAGAGGAAGGAAGAAAATTCTTGTATTTAACTCTTCAAATGTAGAGTCTTCCTCATGATGCTTCATGTTTTTTCTATCTTATTAGCCAAGAATTTGGTGGTTGGATGGTTTTCATCACTGTATCTACTCTAGAACATGCCTCACAATGTGTGGTGTACTTCCAAAAGATGGTGCCCTCTTGCCTTACTCCTTAAGCAAAAACCCCATCTTTATTCTCTAAATATTGAATTTTTTTCTTTCTATTGAACTTCTTGAGCTTGGAAGAGATAACCATCATCTTGCAATAATATATCAATAACACAAAACAAGATAAAAAGTAACTTTTTCATTAGTTTGTCTTGATTAAAATGTTAATAAATAAGCCCAAGAACAATGAAAGAACATATTAAACAGATAAAGCGACTCACACCATTTTGAAAAAGCATACCTCAATGAATTATCCTTTATATTAAGTAATACGTGTTATCACATACTCACTAAATTGTTTTAATTTTTATATATGTTATAAACAATGCCTACATTTATAAAGGGCTATAAATAATTAGGTTTAAATATACACTTGGTCCTTATTTTCGTTGTTTTTATTCAATTTGGTCCTCATTTTCATTTTGTGTTCAATTAGGTCTTCATTTTCGTCAAATTTTGATCAATTTGGTCATTTTCACTAACAATGTTTAAATAGTTAACGTTTTTGAACAGTATATGCCATGTTTCAGCTCTTTTTTTTTTGTTTTTTTTTTTTTTTTTTTTTTATAAATTTTTTTTTT
>Ga0214543_1006866_pt1 | contig 19974 bp, 12 predicted proteins | sample CNSS2metaG_FD_160094 | JGI IMG/M metagenome (GOLD analysis project Ga0214543, IMG submission 160094) | Root nodule microbial communities from cowpea collected in UCLA plant growth center, Los Angeles, California, USA - CNSS2 | ecosystem: Host-associated > Plants > Roots > Nodule | place: USA...
ATATTTTTTATTAAATATCTTTATTTAATATATTAAAATTCACATCATTATAACTTTGATATAAAAATTAAATTTGGTCACATCTTCTATAGGGACCAAATTGGTTAATCTTAACAAAAATTAGGACTTAATTGAACAAAAATAACAAATATAGGGACCAAATTGAATATAGAATATTGACTTTGACACGTGGCACACTATTAGATTGACACGTGGACATTTAAAAAATAATTCAAAAAAATTCAAAAAAATAAAATAAAAAATTCAAAAAAACAACAAAGTGACACGTGGCACACTCCTGGGTTGACACGTGTACATTTAAAAAAATTTTAAAAATTTAAAAAAAAAATAAAAAATAAAAAATAAAAATAAAAATAAAATTCAAAAAAACCACGAAATGACACGTGACATGCACTGTTCATGGCCGTTAATGATTTAAACAGTGTTAACAAAAAAGGACCCAATTGAACATAATTGACGAAAATTGGGACCTATTTGAACATAAAACCAAAATTAGGACTTATTTGAAAAAACTTGACGAAAATTGGGACCAAAAAGGTATTTTAACCTATTATATATTATCACAAAACCAAATCGATACAAAGAGTCAAAATTAGTTGATGCTACAAAAATACAATACACAACAAAGCCTTAACTGCTATAACCCAGTTTAAATACAATTAAGAAAAAATAGGCTTAACAAAAAATATAGAAATAAAACAATAAAGAACAAATCATCCATCAAACAAACAGGGTAAACGACTCTAACGCCTTCAACGAAATTTGGCATTATCGCATACCAAATTGATACCAAGACCCTAAATTCAGTTGAAGCTCTAAGACACAAATAGCGAAAGCCTTGCGACCCAATTAACATAAAACTAAGCAGAACCAACAACCTCAACAGAACCAAAAACCTAAAACTATGGATCAGAAAAAATATTCCAACAACGAAATGCCGAAATTTACCAACAACAAGATCAAAGAATAGGATTCTTTTTTACGCCAAACGTCACAAGAAACCAAAACAAACACTAGGGCACGCACTCCATCAATCTAATTCAACTGAAAAACACCAAATCAAAGAAAGAAAAATGAAAAGGACATACTTTGTTCTGGTCAATGAAGTCGACAATGACCACTAGCCTCCCATAGTCTTTACCGTAGTTGATCTGAACAACCCTTCCAATCTCAACGTACCTCTTGAAAATCTACAACAAAGATAAAAAAAAAACAAAAACAAAGAAACATTATTTCATTAAAACTAGAAAATCCAGGTGCAGAAACATGCAAGGTAGATAGAAAGTGTTAAAGGGTTGATCAATGGAAACTCGCCAATTTCGGCTACCAGGATACTGTGACTACTGAAGTGATGAGAAAAGAAGTGAAGGTTTGAACTTAAGGTTTTGACGAGGATACAAATGCCAAAACCCACATAACAATAATTATTATTATTCTAATTACTAGCGTCCACACATTAATATTATTATTATTATTATTATTATTATTATTATTATTATTATTATTATTCTAATTACTAGCATCCACACATTAATAATTATTATTATTATTATTATTTTAATTACTAGCGACAGTGCCTGTGTACACATTTTTTAAATACGAATGATATTATATTAATAGGTGTTGATAATATAATATTATTAAGTTAATATATAAAATAAAATTATATTTATTAAAAATAAAATGAAATATATAAAAAAAGATGAGAGAATAATTGTTAATAAATAAAGAAATTTTTTTTATAAAAATAACGGTCAATTAAAATTATATTTATTAAAAATAAAATGAAATATATAAAAAAAGATGAGAGAATAATTGTTGATAAATAAAGAAAAAACATTTATAAAAATAACAGTCAATTTTCAAAAATTTAATAAATAATTATATTTTAATGAGTAAAATCGGTATTTTAAAATGTGAACACAAAAGAGGAAATCCTCTTTATTATTGTTATAGATTATTATTATTATTATTATTATTATTATTATTATTATTATCATTATTTTTATTTTTCTAATTATTATTATTATTATTATTATTCTAATTATTATTATTATTATTACTAGGGTAAATATAGGCATGTGTATATGCATTTTTTGAATATACATGATATTAGTTGATGATATTGTAATGTTATTAAGTTAATAAACCAAATAAAATTATATTTATAAAAAATAAAGTGAAATGTATGGAGAAAATATGAAAAAATAATTGTGGATGAATAGAAGAAAAAAGAATAAAGAGATAAATAAATAGTTGTATAAAAACTTGTATAAAGAACCGTTAATTTTTAAAAATTTAACAAATAATTATATTGTAAAGGGTAAGATTGAAATTATGAAAAGTGGACACAAAAAAAGAATTTTTTTTTTTTATATATAATTATAGATATCTTAATAATTAGATGTAAAATATTTAAACAAAATCAATAAATAAAACATGAATGACTCGTGCATAGGCACGGGTTCAAAACACTAGTTTCATATAAAAGAAACTTTCAGTCTAAGTGCAAAGCGGGGTTATCGTAAGTGCGAACCTGCACTTTTCTGCATTACATTATTTTCTCTCACCCACATGAAAGTGGTAGCCCTTAAGTTTTGAGAATTTAACATGTTTGCTTCGTGGATGAGGTGGGTTGGTATAAGATGAACCCATTTCAATAGATGGTTGTGTCACTCATGATCCTGAATTTAAGTGCAAACCTAGTTGTTCGGTTTTGCTAACTTACGCTATATGATTTGAACAAAATGTTTCCCATTTTGACTTGACTCATAAGTATCCCATTTGGTGGCGTGAGTAATTTATACACTTCATTAATAAAGTTAACTCACACCAAATAATAAGGAATAATATTTATAAATTTTGCAGATTGTGTCAAACATATTGCATATGAAAAACTTCCACTTTAAGTGCAAAGCGGGCTTATCGTAAGTGTGAACCTGCACTTATCTACATTATATTGTTTCCCCAACCCACATGAAAGTAGTAGCCATTTAGTTTTTGCAATTTAACATGTGTGGTTCATGGTTGAGGTGGAATGTAATAAGGTTAACCCATTTCAAGAAAAGGTAGTGTCACTCGTGATCCTGGATTTAAGTGCAAACCAAGGTGTGTAGTTCTGGTAACCTGCGTTATATGATTTGGACAAAATGTTTCTCATTCTTGACATGGCTTATAAGTATCCCCTTTGGTGGCATGAGTAATTTATACACTTCATTAATAAAGTTAACTCCCACCAAGTAATAAAGAATAATATTTATAAATTTTGCAGATTCTGCGAAACCTATTGCATATGAAAAACTTCCATCTTAAGTGCAAAGCGGGGTTATCGTAAGTGTGAACTTGCACTTTTTTGCATTACATTGTTTTCCCTCACCCACACGAAAGTAGTAGCCCTTAAGTTTTGAGAATTTAACATGTTTGTTTCGTGGATGAGGTGGGTTGGTATAAGATGAACCGATTTCAATAGATGGATGTCTCACTCGTGATCCTAGATTTAAGTGCAAACCCAGGTGTACGGTTTTGCTAACTTACGTTATATGATTTGAACAAAATGTTTCCCATTCTTCACTTGGCTCATAAGTATCCCATTTGGTGGCATGAGTAATTTATACACTTCATTAATGAAGTTAATTCACACCAAGTAATAAGGAATAATATTTATAAATTTTGCAGATTGTGCCAAACATATTGGATATGAAAAAGTTCCACTTTAAGTGCAAAACGGGGTTATCGTAAGTGCGAACCTGTACTTTTCTACATTACATTGTTTTTCCTCACCCACATGAAAGTAGTAGTCCTTAAGTTTTGAGAATTTAACATGTTTTCTTCGTGGATGAGTTGTGTTGGTATAAGATGAACCCATTTCAATAGATGGTTATGTCACTCGTGATCTCGGATTTAAGTGCAAACTCAAGTGTCCGGTTCTGCTAACCTACGTTATATGATTGGAACAAAATGTTTCCTATTCTTGACTTGGCTCATAAGTATCCCCTTTTGTGGAGTGAGTAATTTATACACTTCATTAATAAAGTTAACTCTCACTAAGTAATAAAGAATAATATTTATAAATTTTGCAGATTTTGCCAAACCTATTGCCAAACCTATAAAGTGGGGTTATCGTAAGTGCGAACCTACACTTTTCTGCATTACATTGTTTTCGGTCACCCACATGAAAGTATTAGCCCTTATGTTTTGAAAATTTAACTTGTTTGCTACGTGGATGAGGTGGGTTGGTATAAGATGAACCCACTTCAATAGATGGTTGTGTCACTCGTGATCTTGAATTTAAGTGCAAACCCAGCTGTCAAGTGCTGCTAATCTACGTTATATGATTTGAACAAAATGTTTCCCCTTTTTGGCTTGGCTCATAAGTATCTCGTTTGGCGGCGTAAGTAATTTATACACTTCATTAATAAAGTTAACTCACACCAAGTAATAAGGAATAATATTTACAAATTTTGTAGATTGTGTCAACCCTATTACATATGAAAAACTTATAGTTTAAGTGCAAAGTGAGATTATCGTAAGTGCGAACCTACACTTTTCTGCGAACCAATATTTAGGTTCACAGCAATAACTACCTATCTATGAACCAACATTAAATCTTTTGCCCAACCACAGTACAAGGAATCACATAACTAAATTAGTGGCATCACTGCCCTACATTGAACAGAAATTAAAAAACAAAATGTAGATAATGTTTTGCAGAAGTTCTCATTTCACCTAATAAAACTAAATTTAACATTCAGTTTAGCTTGACATCCAAAATCATAATATATAATGGGTAATATTTATATTTCCCCTTTGGTTGTGACTTTGATGATTGCCCTGTCTGAGTGTTCTTGAATTTCTTAAATGGATCAACTAGGCTTTTAATCCTGTCATAAATGCTGATATAGGTCATTTCCTCATCATCACTATTATCCTCTACTGTCTACAAAAGGATTTCGTCTAGGTGCTCCATATTTGGATCCACATTCTTTTCCACATTTGTCTGAACATTAATGTCCACATCACTGTTTACAGGAACTTGTTCAGTGTGGTTCAAATTAGCCTCAACACATTGTTAGGGTGGTTCCTTTTCTCCATAACTAGTATGTGAAGTTGCTACCTCTTCCATTGTTGGATCACTGATTCCATGGTTAAACACCTATGGATTTCATGATAACATAATTAAATATGTGTTTGGACATGACACAAAATAATGGATAAGTTATTAAATATCAGACCTTAACAATATTCCTTAGTGTGATGTTTATATACAACTTATCTGGCTTAGGATTGAATACAACCACTTCTTTCAGGATGTGAAACTGTTTTTTTGTGGACGTTGGCCTAGGCAGTATGCTTTTGGTCCTGATAAAATAGTTCACCAACATTATAATCTTTATTTACCACTTTGTGTGGGGGGGAATTTAGGAATTAACAACGAAATATAACATGAACAACCTTAATAATCAGAAGCAAATCACCCAATCCATTTGGCTTACACTCCTTGACAACACTGGCCACAAAGGGAAATCTGTCATAAATCTTTTTGGTATACATGGGAGTAACATTTTTTATGTCACCCCCTTCCTAGCATTATTTAGGCCAATCAATTTTTTTTAGTGATGAATTAAAAAAACCGGTTCGTAGTATATATCTATAACAGATTCTTTGAATAAAAAATTATCGTGGTGTTTTATGATCATGGTGGTCCATTTCCAAGCATTTATTCCAAAATCACGAGCAAATTGTGTTACAGCAATGTCCTCCATAAATTGTTGCGTAGACTACCTTTGGCCTGCCTCATGGTTCATCATGATAGCTTGAAAATTTCTTGTTGGACCAGGGATAAAAGACGTACATCCACTGCACTGTCGCATAAAGTTGTGCAAGTCCACTTCGTCTACTTCGAGAGCCTACCATGGTTCTATTATCTCTGCTGCAAAAATACACAACAATCGAATTCAAACGAAGGAAACCCATTAAGTGGGTCTTATGGAAAGATGTTGACCAAAATCCCCTTACAAAGTGCTAATTTAATTGACGTGACATTTTCCCTCCTTAAAGTTCATCTTGTTGCATTGGTTTTGCTACTTTTTAAACAAGCCACTCTCTCACAACTGTCCTGTCAGCCATCAACATTTAATTCCATTCATTGCAATGAAGGCCATGGTTTGAATTTTCAGGTTCGAAAAAAAAACCTTTAAAGCAACTTAAAGCAGATTGAACCTGAAATTAATGTTAAGGTCGTAACGGGGAATGAGTTATTGGGCAGTATTGAAGACATTAAAGAAGCAGTAAATACCACCATTAACTTCCACCAACAACCACCTTCGAGCACTTTTAATGGTGCATTTTTGTCTTAATGTGTTCCATTTACGTTATACTTCATGAAATTAATAGGTATATAGTAATATTTATTTTATGAAATCTAATTCTAACCTTCAGATGAATCACCAACAGACTTGGAAAATTATTTGAAAAAAATAAAATCGCTTTACTCATTCAATGGCCGTAGGGATGTTCAACGTATGAATCAAGTTAACTCAATGTCAATTTAATTTCATCCGCAGATGCAAAATGGGGAACAAGATGACCCTATATGCTTGGATGACATTACTTTAATTGATGAAGAATGTGGTCTAGGTACATCAGATGAGGAGGAAACCTATGATAGTGCTGAAGTGATTAACAACAGTGAGGATGGTGTTTTGCCCATTGTTGGAATGCAATTTGAAATTGCAGGAGACGTTAAGAGTTTCTACAAGCAACATGCTATCAAATGTCATTTTGGTGTGCAAATTTGTATGTGTCCCAAATCTCGCCAGAATTGAAGACCCACCCTACCCAAAGAAGACAATGTCCAACATCCTTAAGAACGGTGAAAAAACCACAAGCATGGATAGTAAGCACTGTGGTTCATGAACACAATCATGACATTAGTCCTACAAAATCGAGGTTAATACGTGGAAATATAAGGTTGAATTTGCATGCAAAGCGAACACTTGATATTAACGACGAGACCGGTGTATGTTTGAATAAGACATTTAGGTCTTTGGCAGGTCATGTAGGAGGTTTTGAGAACTTATAGTTCGTTGAGCGACATGCAAGGAACTACATCGGGCAACAAAGACGAGCTTTTGGGAAGGAGGGAGATGGACAGCCTTTGATGCAACATTTCTCAAGAAGGAGAGAGTTGAATAATTACTTCTATTATGAAATTAACACTGATGTTGAAAATAGAATCATTAATGTCTTTTGGGCAGATGCAAGGAGTAAAGCTGTCTCAGTGGACTTTGGTGATGTCGTCTCATTCGATACTACATACCTAACCAACAAATATGACATGTCGTTCGCACCCTTTGTTGGTGTTAACCATCATGGGCAATCAATTCTACTGGGATGTGGACTGTTGTCTTCAAAAGATACATCAACTTTTACATGACTCTTTCAATGCTGGTTGAGGTGCATGGGGAACCGGGCACCAGATGGCATCATAATTGACCAATGTAGAGCAATGAAAAATGCTATTGTTGTTGTATTTCCCAAAATCATACATCAATGGTGTTTGTGCACATCATGAAGAAAGTACCTGAAAAATTAGGTGGATTGAGAACCTACAAGACTATAAAGCATGGTTTGAAACAATTGGTTTACGATGCCACCTCCACTATTGACTTTGAGGTAGGTTGGGAACAATTCATATCTAATTTCAGCTTACAAAATAACGAATGGCTTTCAACGTTTTACAATGATAAAAGTATATGAGTTCCTTGTTATTTGAAGTCACAATTTTGGGCTAGTATGTCCACCACTCAGAGAAGTGAGGGTATGAATGTCTTCTTTGATGGTTTCATAAATTCTACCACAACACTGAAACAATTTGTCGTCCAATATGACAATGCACTACGGTCAAAGGCCGAGAAGAAAATTGAAGCCGACTTTGGTTCCTTGAATACCACCCTACCTTGTGTCACTTAATCATTTATTGAAAGATAGTTCCAAGAAGAATATACTCATAAAGCTTGCTGAAGTTCAACACGAGTTAACGAGTAAGATTAATTATAATATCAAAACTTAATGTGATGAAATCTTTTCAAAGTACATGGTTAAAGAGGAGTGCATACGTAAATGGAGAAAGTGCTGACAAAATGCATGAAGTTGTATTTGATAAAGTCACGCTAGACATTCAATGTACTTGTCTTTTATTTGAATTTAGAGGTATTATATGTCGACATTACTTTCCTGTTCTTGCGCAAGAGGAAGTCAAAAGTTTGCCACCCAAGTACCTTTTAAAGAGGTGGAGCAAAGGCATTTGACGACTACACACTTACATAAGAGCGCCATACAAAGATAATAACAACGATCCCCATGTTGAAAGGTATAACTTCATGTGTAAGAGATTTTATGAAATTGCAGAAGTTGCATGTCAATCTGAGAATGGGACAAAGTTTGTGCTAACCTAACTTGACTCCATCTATGCAAGTCTTGACTTACTTGTATTCAATATAGAATTATTCCTTCACACCAGGTGAAGGAAAAATTAACCCAAGATCCAACGCTCACTATGAACAACATGGTACAAAGCCCTTTACATGTTAAGAGGAAGGGTCGACCCCGAACAAATAGGCTTCAATCAACAATGGAGAAGGTTTCCAAGAAACGGAAATGCAGGACAACATCAAATAAATCAACAAGGGATCTTGATGTAAGTCATTCATCGACATTATAATTATATTTAAATAGATTGTCTTAAAATTACTTCATTACACCCCCATTTACGATGTTACATTTTCCAGCAGGTCAACCTTAACATGGAAAGTGGAGCACCCACAATTCAAGTAGGCACGGCCACAACTAATTCACAGAACCTTTTCTCACCCACACCTTTCATAGGTTTTATGTCTCTCCTAAGTCATTATAGCACAATATCGATACACAAATGTCTGCAAATGAAGACATCATTAGGCACTATATCACGCTATTGTTATTTATTAACATTCAAACCAGTCAACATATGTCATGACTTTAAACTTTCCTTGCAGAAATCATTGACGTGGTTTGGAGGCTTCTTTTGTATTATCTTTTTGGACACTATGTCATGCAGAAAGACAACTTTTGGAGTTGTTGTATATCGTTCATTATGACATGGTGGATGAAGGTTGATTGTGCATTTCTGCTGTTATGTCAATTTTTTTTGTATCAGACAGTAACCCCAGACATCATTGTCAACGTAGGTTAGCACTTAATATGCTGTAGGTTTGCATATATTATCCTATCTGCACTTTGTTTGTATATTTTGGATTAGTGATTTCATGACATTGTATGGTGCTATACCTCACATATACAAACGTTTAAGATTACAGGCAAAAAGTTATTCATGACAAACTTGTTATATTTAAGTTCACATTACCGAAATAATTGTAAATCAGCTTGGCACTAACTTAGGCATAGGTTCACAATTATTCCCCGCCAACAAAATATTGCTAAATAAAATGTGTGTCATTTTGGTCAGAGGAAAAGATTTGTATTTCACCTTATCCACGTCAAACAATTGAAAAAAAAATGGCTAAGCTTGTTTTTTTTCCTTTAATTTTTTTAACTTCAATATGGATATGAAAGAAAAACAAGCCATACAAATTGACACTTATGCACGCACAGGTTAGCAAATAAACTGCACACTGTTATTTGGTAGCACAAATTATCTCTATTTACAGTAAGGTCACACAGTAATAAAATTATTAATATTCTTCATACCATGAAGCACACTATTAAAAGTATAACTTTTAAACATCATTAACAACGAATAAGGTTTCTTTAAAAACCATTGACCTGGGTTAGCAGTAGTTATGTCATTGCTTTGCACTTCCAGATCCAATGAAGACAAACATACACATGCGCATATATCACTCTAATGTATTGCAGGATGGAGTACCATCAATATTAAAGGCCTCCTGACAAAATCAATATTACTGAAAACCAAGTACTACTACTTAGTACTTATGAAGCCACGGGTTAGCACATAAAATATGCTCTGCAATTTAACAGTACATAACAAAAAATAAGATATTCCTGCAGAACATGCAACAACTTCTAAGTAACCTGCTTCCTCCTCCTCGCATAAGTCATCAAAAGAAGTTTGTATCGCTTTGCTCTTGAAATACTTCCTCGATTCTTCCTTCATTTGGTGGTACAAATTACTACTTTCAACTTCATCCCTGTGTAGGTTCGCACCAACCTTTTGGCCATGTTGCTGCGGAGGAGTACTTTCAACAACTTCAAACCTGTCTTGCTGCCCATATTCATCAAAGTCTTCTTGTCCCCCGTAATGATGTGGTTCGGCTGGAAACTCCTGTTTCAAATTATTGTTCAATGTATCATTCATTACGACTTTAAACTCTTTTTGCCTTCCGTAGTTCCAAAATCTCAGCTTCTTGTTTACCTATTTCTATACTTAAATGTTCCTCGTCTTCTTCGTCCTCCTCAAATCATGTACCATATTCAAAGTAATACCACATTCATTACACCCAAAATTTACTTCAAAAATTTGAACTAAATACCTAAAAGTAAGTAGTCACACTAAATCCACTTTCATACCTTGTTGTTATTCAAAGCACTAGTTATTTATTCCTCAGCCACTTTCATATCCATACATTGCAATACTCGGGGGAACATTGTGCTTGACTTAGCAATATCAAATTTTGGAATCAAGAAGTCTCAAAAGACCATATCTAAAACATCTAAAAATAAATAAATTAACTTAATATATTTCTTCCTATTTCAAAGAAAACAAATTTGAATTCAAACAAATTAATTACAAATTACCTGTAACAAGTACACACAACATAGAATGTGTAAGTGTCTCTTCTTTCCTTTCTCCTTTAAGAACATGGATGCATTGCACATGCTCCCAACTAAGTATTCATAAACAAGTCCACCCCAATTGTATTTCCCAACACTACTAAGGTCATCCACAATGGTAAATAAGATGGGGAAAATTGTTCCCTTGCGACTTGGACAAAGGAACTCTGATATTCCTAATACAATATATAGCCTACAGTAATCCTCTAAGCTAACCTTGTCCCTACATCTTGCTAGGAAATCATATAACATCTCAACATCAACACTTTCGTTATTCGATACTTTCTTACACTCGTTCTCCACATAAACCTCATCTAAGTTAATACTCTCACCATCAACCCGTAATCTCAATCCCAAACAAACATCCAATAAAGATAAACGAACAACTTTACTACTTATTAACCCCCCCTCCTTTCAACCCACAAACTAATTAAGGAACTAATAAGTTTCCTACTAATTTTTAGAATTCCTTTCAATACGTTGAACCATCCAAATTGTGTCCCTTCAATTACGGACCTTTGTTCTCTAGTTAAATTTTAATTTAAGGAAGCAATGTACTTTGTCCGACAATAATGCCTAAAAGTCTACACATATTCATCAACAAAACTTATGAAATGTCATTCTATAAATTAATGAATAATAACAAAAAATTAAGTCTGCACACCTTAACCTCATGCTTCTTCTGACAATCGCATTCACTGTTGTCACTATAATCATCCATTATACTATTGCTTATGTAAACAATTGTTGTCGCGTCCTGTCATATGTGCAAAAACAATACCTTGGCTTAGCACTTACAGACTAAGAGGTTAGAAAATCATTTTTTACAACATCAAATTAATTTAAACCAATCAAAGTAATACATGGTGTACAGATCAAGTGAATAGCAATTGTGATGTGCAGACACTATACATATACAATCCCATTCATTAACAATTCACAATCCATATCACCCATCCACAAATGCAACCAGATTGGACATCATATGTGCAAAAATAAAAGCATGGCTTAGCACTTAAAAAATAACAGCTTACCAAATATTTTTTCCCACTTAACATAAATTCAAACCAATCAAACTAATAAAGTGAGTAACAGCTGTCATGTGCGAACCCTATAAATATACCATGAAAACTCATTAACAATTCACAATCCATATAACCCATCCCCAACTGAACTAAAGTGGACATCATATGTACAAAAACAATAACCCCACTTACAACTTAACATCTAACAGGTTACCACAATTTTTTGTTTCCCAACCTACCTAAACTCAATCAAATGAAAGTGATTTATGTTGAAGTAATAAAGCGAATACCAACTCTGTTGTGCAAACAATATAAATATTCAATTCCAACTCATTAGTGTAAACTTGACAACATTTGTGCAAAAATAATACCTTGGCTTACCACTTCTATAATAACATGTTAGCCTAAATTTTCAATCCCACATTACATACATTCAAACCAATCTGACTTCGTATAGAAAATCAACCTTGCAAACCAATATCCCAATAAATGAATTCCAATCCAATAAATTCATTCCAATAACAATAATACATTTATGTTACGTTAAATTTGTTTTCATTACCACACCACCCACCAATGGGTTGGGTTAAAGAATGACTTTGCTTACCTCTTAACCAATGTAGACCATAGTAGAACGAAAAACACCAATCCTGTAGATTCTTATGAAGTATCAAATGATGTGTTATCAAATGGCATAACAATCTATGCTTGTGATAAAAATGAAATTTTGGAAAATAATTATAAAAGACACACGAACTAGGTGTGCTCTCATTGTCTTTACTCTTTCATCCTTTTTTTTCTTTGTAAACTAATCATCTACTTCAACTGTTTTTGTAGGCTTGGCTACTCGTCTTAAACAACCTCAAAATCTTATGAAGTATGGTGAGAGTTACATGTATACTCCTGTATACAACAACTATCGGTGAATGGGGACAACTTCTAGGGCTTAGCCCAATTTAAGATGGGCTCTTTTATTGAATATTTTTCTTTCTGAGATGGATTTGTGGTGTCCTTTTTAATATAAGTTGAAACGTTTGTATATTATTTTTTAAATAGATTCTAAATTTATAAAAGTCAAATTTTTATGAGTATACAATGAATTCATGGTATAAGAATTTGTTTGACTTTCTATGATAAAGGAAACACTTCATTTATGGTAGTAATATTTATATTATAACTAAATAAAAAAATATATTTATATTTAAGTTGAGAATATAAAAAAACATATCTATTTTATTATTAATAATGACTTTTATAAAATATAAATTATTAACCAAGTTTTGTGACTTAATTAAAATTAACAATGAAATTTTCAAGTAGAAATTCCTTTTTGTTATTAGTTTAAAGTTTTTTTTTATAGGTTTCAAATCCCTTGATTTCAGATTATGTAGTATCTTATAAAGGAGTTTGTTTTGTATGCTTTTTAACATGGATTTATTTAGATTTCACATGTTTTTTTATATTTATTTTTAATGAATTGTTTTATATGATGGCATATGTGAAAGTTGTCATTGATACTTAACATGAATTATTTAAAAAAATATATAAGTTTCATGCTTTAATTAAAATTTATGATGAGAGTTTTAGATAAAAAATGATTTCAAGTAATTACTTTTAAAATTATAAAATTTAATAATGCATGTTATAATAACTATTAAAGTTTTTCTCAAAACTATTTTTTTAAATAAAATAATAAAAATAACAATTCTAATAAGGAAGTATTAGCATAGATTAAATTATATATACATCTCTATTTTTTATGTGTAAGATTAGGGATGTCAAAAATATTCGTACCCGCGGGTATCCGCGGATAAAACCCGCAATGGGTAGGAAACGAATATTAAAAATGGATACCCGCTATCCGCGGGTACGGGTATTTTTCATACCTGCATGTTAACGGGGTGGGTACGAGTATCATAGTATCCGTACCCGTGGATACCCGTACCCGCTAAACTTTAATTCACAAAAATACCCTTATATATATATATAAAATATTCTGACCTATTTTTTCTAAGTTGCACATCTTGTCTTCTGTCTTCATTCTTCCATCTTCAAATATTGGTATGTGACATTTATGGTATGTTTGTTGTCAAATGATGGAATCAGAATAAGAATACATGGCACGTGACAGTTGAGGTTTATTATTTGATTATTTTTTAGGAAAGAAGTGAGTTTGTTGATCAAAGCACTAATTAAAGAATTTCCATTGTATTAAACGTTATTTTATATTTATTTTTATAATTATTTGAACTTGTATGGACTTGAGTTTGTTTAAAATTTATGACAGTGATGTATTTTATTTTATTTTTTTTGAATTTATGATTAAATATTTATTTTTTAAACAATTTTGTAAATACCCGCAAATGTGAAAAAAATAGACGGATACCTGCATAACGGATACCCGACGGATATGGGTACGGTTATGGGGCAAAAATTTATCCAGCGGGCGATACGGGAGAGCTACTACTCGTACCCTACCCGCCGCGTTGATATCCCTATGTAAGCTACAACATTTTAAAAATATTAAAATTTAATAAAATAAGGATAACTTATCGCTAACTTAAAATATATCGCTGCAAAAATGTATTGTTAAACAAATGTATTGTTAAAAGACTTTAAACAAATCAAATTTAATCACACTAATGCTTTGCAAACCTACCTTAATTCCTATAAGTACTTTCTATACAGTTAATATTTTAATCAAAATAAAAATTGTTTCATATTTACAAAATTGTTATATTATGCCGGATTGTGATTAGCGTGTAGTTGAAGAAGGGAGTGAAGGCGACGGTACAAAGGGCACCCACCTGCACAAATCTAGGAAACATCTTTAAGAATCTAGGTGGTTGAATTTGGTCTAAAATTTTCATGTTTTGGTTTAGAACTGGTTGGGAAAATTAATGTAAAACAATCTAATATTCATAACATAAGGTTGTTAAAGAGAAGACGTGGATTTCACTCTTCCATTAACAAAAAACGGAATAACTAATATTTATCGATAAAAAAATACTAAATAATTTAATGTTTATATCAGGATTAAATTGTTAAACAATCCAATGTTAATTATGAGATGTTGGACTTGCAGAATTAAGGAATTAGAAGTGCCCCGCAATCCGTTTTGTCACAACTAAATCATAGCACTAGAATTAACTCCTTAGCCTAGAACAATTATTCGAAACACCTAAGAACTTCTCAAACCTTTCTTCTAATTTTGCGACTATATCCAGATTGCAGATCATGGAACCTATCCCACAGCATGACACCTCCATATTTAGGAGACAGAACAAAGGGCAGCAATTGATTTATGAGAGCATGTGGTGGCACAAAACCAGTTCTAGCTGCTGCATGTGAAGCAGGAAGTCCAACAAAGAACTTGGCAGCATTAATTGATGTAGTCCACTGGCTCCATGCACTCTTAAATCCACTGGGGTCGTTTGAAGAAAACTCACATTGAGGGTTGTTGTAGAACTGAACCCAAACATGGTCAAAGAGATCGGTAGAAAGTGCCCCATGGAGCAAGTTGTCTTGGAACGGACACTGTGGTGCAGCGGTTAAGTAGAACTTTTTGTTAGAAGTAGCATAATGGTCATGCAGCCTATAAGCAAGTGCAGCATAGTGAAGTTCTCCACCTTCAATGTCAAAATCTACCCCATCCAATGTGGCTCTCCCAAAAGGTCTCTTCTTTGATTTCCCTCCCAAGAAGTGATTCCATATGTAGTCTGCAACATTTCTAGCATCATCTTGGGATGACAGTGAGTAGTTGTTGCTGCCACCCCCGATTGAAAGCATAACCTTAGAATGAGACAAATTCAAAACCTTAGTGTACTTAGATATAATTTTATACAAATCAGGGTATATGATTTACACATTCTTAAAGATGTCATTTTCTTCCTGTCTACCGTCTCGACCTTCAACTAAATTGGTGAGGATTGACCTTCAGCTTGAACAAGTCCATTTAAAATTTTGGTATAGATTGACGTGTCTCGAATTTCAGCATGGATCAATCATAAATGACTTTTAACCTGAAGAGCCGATTAGACAGAATTTGACCAAATTTCATCAATTGAGTCGGCCTGGCCATTGTCCAGACCGGTCTGTCTTGTCCGTTGGCCCGTCTCATTTGGGGTTGGGTTTCTTTTTCTCTCTCTCATTTGGAGATTTCAAAAGAGTGCTTAATGAATGATGGGCTAAAATTGGTCCATGATCATTGAGCAAATTGACACTTCTACACATTCTATGTGACGGATCTTTCACTATTTATCAAAAAGTGACCATACCAATGAGATCTCAATCCAACTCATTTAAAAATTGACACCATCTTAATTCAAAAATCTTAAAACACAATAAATTTATGGAATTTTGTTCATCTTTCCCATTTTTACTTACTGTTATGAAATTTAGACTCAGACTTAGATTTGGAACAATATAAAACCTATACTTGTTGGGAATAGCCCAAGTGTGAGTCAAAAACTCCCACATTGGATAGAAAAGACAAAGTTAAATACTATATAAGAATAAAGACCCATAACAACATTGTCTTAAGGTTTTGGTGTCAAAGTGGTGTCTAAGATCTTATATGTGTAAGACTAATGTCATATAATCATATAGAACCACAATCTCTCAATGACCGTAACTATGACTATAAACCAAACTATATGAAAAAAATATATATAAAAAACCCAACAGTTGGTTCTGTGACATACCTTAATGCCTCTCCTCTGACAGTACCTTATGTCTCTTCCAACCCTTTCGCAACCGTTTGATGAATGAGAACAATGGCCTGCTAGGTTCATCAGAGGCTGACTTCCATTGCCAAAGGTGGAAAGGAATGCTATGTTCACAATGCGGAAGAGTCCAGTTTTGCAAGTTCTTGACAAATGGCCTTCACCTGCATTTTGGCCCCAGTAAACCCCAAGGCTTCCTGCATCAGATTTTGAGAACAACAAGCTCAGTGAAAACAAAAGGAAAAGACCCAAAGCGTGTGCACGTTTGCTCCTCATTGAGACTTTGGTGTAGAGCTACGTATTGTTAATTGGTTGCTGAAGTCATTTGGTTTGTGCTCATATGTGGTGGCCTGAAAAGTTACCGAGAAAAACACTAAGAAAGAAAGAAAGTTACAGCTGAAGCTTGGTTAGCTTCTCTCTGCTTTTTCTGTTGGCCAGAAGTGAAGTCAACCAATGAAGACTGAAAGAAGGAAGTATATGTCCCACACTGACAAAGAAAGAGAAAGGCGTTGAGAAAATCAATGTGTGCGGTGGGGGAAAGGAATCATAACATAGTACATTTTGATTTTAAAATATTAAAAAGAAAAAATATAAATATATAAAATGAGATTTTAACAATGGAATTTTTCACACCATCGTTTATCAATAACACATCTTACAGCTGTTTTTCCTAATAAAATATTATATTATAACATATTATAATAAAATATTAATTATTTAAATATAGGGTGAGTGTAAAAACGAGCATGGATATCAATGATATCAATGCTCCTTAACAATTTAGTCCATTTGTTAATTCTTTTAAAAGAAAAAGAAAACGAAATGTAGTAAATGACAATTTAGTACACTATGTGAATTTTTTTAAAAGAAAAGGAAAAAAAGAAGGAAATGTGATAAATGATCTTGTAAGAAAGGTTGATGAAGCATTTATTCCCTATTAAAACTAGAGACAAAAATGGTGCTTCAATTATATTGCATTTGTAACGTGCCGATAAGTAACTAGTGTCATTTTGATAAATAAATTAATGCATTTTGATAAAAGCAGTACAGAAATAAAATAAATGAGAGATGCGTTTGTCTATCTAAATTTACAAGAGAGAAGAGAAGGTGGAGCACTTATTTATTTTTTAAACAAAAGTACAAATCGTATTTCAACATAATAATGCATTGATTGGGTTTAAAAGAATAAATAAATTAATATAATTAAATAAAAACTGTTGACGATATAAGAAAAATCTTTCAAATTTAAATAAATATTTTTTAATATATTAACACATTTTAATATAAAATTCCTATCTAACATATAAAATAAAGTTTAATTGTAGTCTAAGATAAAAATTAAAATAAATTTTCTAAAGAAAGATAACTTGGTTAGTTTTATTTCCATAAAATTAGAATTATAATGAGATTCAAGATCAAATAGCAAAAGCAAATCAGTAAGAAGTGAATTTTAGTGTAACTCAAATTTACAAAATCGACTTATAAATGAGGTTTGCATCCACTTATATATACTGTAATTTTTTTCTTATCTCTAGTGAATGTGAGATCTCCAATACACATCTTTCATTCTAAGACATATATATCTCAAACATGAAATAAGACACCAATGGATTATCTGATAGCGACCTGACCTTTAGCAAATGAAATGATAGGCCCAACAAAAAACAAATCTCGTTAGATTTTGGATAACTCTGATAATATCTTAAAAAAAGTAAAATTTAAGTCTAACTCAATTTACGAAATCGGTTTTATAAAATTGAATTAGATTTATAGTCTATTTATTAATACAAATTTGTAAAAGTTTCCAAACACCCACCTTTTAAAATTGTTCATTTTCTAAACAAGTATCTTGGCCAGTGATTTATTCTATTTTGAAAAAAAAAACAATTTTTTACATTAAAAAAATTACTAAAAGAGATTTTTTTAGTTTTAAACAAAAAATTTTGTCATTTTAATGGTGCCAAAAATTATCAGTTAAATAGAGAATAGAAAAGAAACATATTAGTTAGAACATGATAAATATAAAGAATACATAATATGTAAAGAGACTTGTGACATTATAGCATAAAAAATAAGAACAAATGTATCAAAAGATAAAAAAGAAAGAAATAACAAACTCTAATAGTTTCATAAAGTGTGCAAATTAAAATGTTTATTAGAGGCCAAACCCGATAAAATAAGAAAATACTCTCATAAATAATTGTTCTGTATAATGGTAAACTCTTATACCATGCTTATAATTTGTTGGCCCCAAATAATCTTCTTTAGTTATACTTTACTTCGACACCAATTTTATTAGAATGATATTTTTTAAAAAGAAAAATTATGATTATAAATAAGTTGTATCAAGTAGATATGATTTCATAAAATAAAAAAAAGACGTGTTATAAGCACATGACTTTTTCCTACTTCGTCAATTTTTTTTTTCATTGAGATTAAAGTTTGGGCCCTTATGGCACTATTTAAATTGAGTTGGCTTGTTGCTAAAGTGACGCACATATGGGACAAATCCATGCCAAAATTATTTGTGTACAAGGGGGCCTTCTCCCTGCACCTCCAACAGTTCTTCTGTACCCCCAAAAAAGACCTATATACCCTTATTTATCATTTGCGCGAGTGGGTGAAATTCGTTGGGACGCAGTAAATTTCATTTTATACGTCACCAACCTCCTGCACCCCCAAAACTTCACTTTTAGTATTTTTCTCGCGTTTCGTTGTTCTCCATCCCAGTGCTTTTGCTCTCATTTTCTTCTCCGTGGTCCCTTAGAGTTTTTTCTGTTTGCTTGTGTTTTCCGTTTCATAAACTAGAAAACCCGTTTGACGAAAAAAGCAAAATTTACTGGAAACGGATTACAGAATCCGTTTCACAGTGTATGAAACGGATTCTGTAATCCGTTTCCCATAAATGTGCAGGCAAAGTGAAAAATGTGCGTGCACCACCTTGTGTGGAACTCTCGGGTACTTGCACCACGTCTAGATAAATTTCCTCGTGTCCTGACCATAGTTATAATAAAATAAAATACAAATTATATTATTAAATAAGAAATACTCGCCCTCATCTTTCATTTTTTTTGTACTCGTAAAAACAAAAACAAAATAATAACTGTAAGTGTAGGTTGAATTTCACAAATTGAATTTCACAAATTGAAGACCAATTTAAATAAAAATTAAAGATGTAAATCAAATGATAAAACGGATTTCACATTTCACTCCAAAACCAAAAAACACAGCCAAAACGGATTCTAGGTTCCGTTTCAGCAGTATGGGAAACGGCTTCCACAATCCGTTTTACCTAAAATAAAAAAAGGAAACCGTTTTTGAAAAAAAAAATTAAAGGAAACGGATTACATAAT
>Ga0214543_1006870_pt1 | contig 19960 bp, 13 predicted proteins | sample CNSS2metaG_FD_160094 | JGI IMG/M metagenome (GOLD analysis project Ga0214543, IMG submission 160094) | Root nodule microbial communities from cowpea collected in UCLA plant growth center, Los Angeles, California, USA - CNSS2 | ecosystem: Host-associated > Plants > Roots > Nodule | place: USA...
ATTAAAATAACATTTTTTATAATTAAAAAAAAAAAACACTTATACTAATAACACCACTATGAATAGAAATAATAATAACAAAAATAATGATACCAATAATAAGAAACTAATGATAATAATAATAATAATAATAATGTTTATGCTATAAATATTAATGTCAATACTAATATTAAAGCTAATGTTAATGATAATAATAATCTATAATTATATATAAAGATATACATCAACAACAAAACAAATAAAAAATGACAAGTAATTAAAATATGATCATGTAGTAAATAAAATTAAGATGTGTGTCTAACTATAATAAAAATAATACCAGTATAATAATATCTCGTAGTGATAATAATAATAATAATAATAATAATAATAAAAAAAAAAAAATAATACAACAACAAAAACTAAATATTTAAAGAGATACATTTTGTTGTGTACCTTTTTTGTTTTTACAATTTTATCATCTTAATCATTATTTGTTAAATTTAAATAATTATTCATAATAAAAAATTATTTGTCAGTTTTATCATTTTACTAACTATTTTTTAATTCAAATAATTACACAAATACATAAATAAAATGAACATCAAAATAAATAAAAAGTCCAAATAATTGAGCTATAGTAAATAAAAGTAAAATGTATGTCTAACTATAATAATGATGATAATAATGATACCACTATAAAAAATATCACGTAGTAATAATAATAATAATAGAGAGATAAATATTTGTTGTGTCTTTTTTTGTTTTTCCAATTTTATCCTCTTAATTGTTATATTTTAAACTTAAATGATTAATTATAATAAAAGAATTATTTTTCAGTTTTCTTATTTTTTTAATTTAGTAAATATTTTTTGAATTGAAATAATTATTCAAATGTAAAGATAAATGAACAACAAAACAAATAAAAAAGACAAATAATTGAAACATATTTTCTACACAATAAGTAAAAGTAAGATGTGTATCTAACAATAATAATACAAACAATAATAATAATAATAACTATTATAATAATTATAGTTCTTATTAATAATAATAAAAATAAAAAAATAATATTAATACAATAATAATAATAGTAATATAATTATACATCATTAATTATAACAGATAATAATAACGATAATAATAATTATAGTTAATAATAATAATTATAATTATAATTAAATTTGATAATAATAATAATAATAATAATATTATTATTATTAATATTAATAATTGTTATTATTATAGTTATAATTGATAATAATAACAATAATAGAATAAAAATAAAATAATTATAATATATAATAACTAGCGAACACACAACCGCAATTTTGCATTTTTTAATTTTTATACAAAATTGAGTTAAGATTAATAAATAATATATAACTAATTTTTAAAATAATTGTTAGATGTTAGTTAGAAAAGTAAAATATATATACAAAAGAGGTTTTTAAAACAATTGTTAAAGATAGAAGATGTTTTTAAAATAACGGTTAAGAAAAGATCGTCAGAATAACGGTCAACTATTTATAAAATAATAATTAAGAGTAAAAGTGGAAATATGAAATGTGGACATAAAAGAGAGTATCTCTTCAGATATTGTTAATGATAATAATCTATAACAATATATGAAGAGGATTCCTCTTTTGTGTCCACATTTAAAAATACCAATTTTACCCTTTAAAATATAATTATTTATTAAATTTTTGAAAATTGACTATTACTTTTACAAAACGTTTCTTATAAAATCGTGTATCTCTACTATTCTCTTTTTTCCATTTATCAACAATTATTCTCTCATCTTTACTCTCTCGTATTTTCTGATATATTTCACTTTATTTTTAATAAATATAATTTTATTTTATATATTAACTTAATAACATTACATTACATTAATATCAGGTATATTTAAAAAATGCCTACACAAGCGTTGTCACTCCTGTGTGTATGCTGGTAATAATAACAATTATCTATAACAATATATAAAGATGATTTCCCTCTTTTGTGTCCACATTTCAAAATACCACAAACGTCGTTTGTCCAGACTTAACGGAAAGGGCAAAAGTGAGACTTTTAAACTTAAAAGGGGACCATTTTGAGATTTCCAAAAATACAGATACCAATTTGAGATTTGGAGTCCAAAATGGGGACCAAAAGCATAATTAAACTTATTTTTTAGTATAGACAAAAATAATTAAATTATAAAAACTCAATTAAAAATACTAAAATTTATGAGGATCTTGAAATTGAATTAAGCCTAAATTATATTAACAATGACAATATTTTCCTCAAACTCAAATAAGAGTAAAACTAAATTTGAATTAAACCTAAATTATATTAGCGATGACAATATTTTCCTAAGAGTAAAACTAAATTTGAATTAGGTTATATAAATATAAATATAAAATTAGAACATATCAATATATAGCATAGTATTATAATTTAAAATATTAGCATTTGCGAAATCTATTACAAATTTAAATAATAAACAAATTTAAACATAAATTTAACATATGTACGTGTAATAAATTATTGTCTTTTATAGTATCTGTTTTCTAAAATGGTAAAGTGTGTGTTGGGATGTCTTCTTCCATTAAGTGAAGATGTCTTTTTCCATATACTAGTGTGGTATTTATGAAAACACTCATACTTAAGTAAAAGGTATAAGTGTGATATTTATGAAAACATTCACTTTCCTTACATGAGCCTTTATCTTGTTTGATATGATCTTCGTACCTGATTAACATGTAATAACCTAATTACTTGTCAAATTTAACATAGCGTTCACAAGCCGATATCTCCTCATGTTCCTATTTATCAAATCTCTCAAACTAATAACTTCTTAGGTATTGTCTTCTCCAGTCCGAAACAGGGATTGTGTTTGTAGAAGACACCCTAACGTTTAAGTTAGTTAAGTGCGTCACATGACAATAAATATTGTAATAATGAATGTAATTAATTACCTCGTGTATTGTGATAATTATACCACGATTATGAGCTCTTACCTGGATGGGCATAAGTGGGTCCATGTGACCTTAATTAACATCTAAGTAGTCTTTTAATGATGTTTTAGATATTTTGTTTAATTAATTACCTTTAACCATTGGTAATGATATGGTCGTCTTCGTCAGTATCATATCATCCATGTCATCATACATGTAGGCCCAGTACATCTCGGACCAAATGGCCGAGGTGTAGTTAAACACATGTAGTACATAAGCCCCATAGGGTGTTGCTCCCTATCATGTTCTTTTACTAAATTCACACTAATGGCATCCTCTGTTGCAATGATATACACTAACAATGGCTTTGAAGTATTCAGTTTCGCAACACCAGTGGGGAGGTTAACCCAACTTTAATATCTTATAACCTAGTTTGACAATCCTCATCCCACGCAAACTTTGTCGACTTTAACAACTTTACCATTGGCTTCATCTTTTTGGCTAATCTTAGCACGAAGCGAGATATCGTCGTTAGTCTTCCTACCAGCCTTTAAACCTCTTTGATGCTCTTAGGGCTCCTCATATCAATGATAGCCCTACATTTCTCGAGATTCACCTCTATGTTGCGATGGGTAAGCAAAAAGCCCAAGAACTTTCCTCTATCAACCCCAAACACACATTTCTTCTAATTAAGGCATATGTTATAGGCTTTTAAAGTCATGAAGACGTTAGATAAATCCTTTGCATGTTGGAGAGGGGTATGTGACTTCATTCCCATGTTGTCCACATATACTACGGTGCTTTTGTCGATTAAATGTTTGAAAACTCTGTCCCTAAGCCATAGGTTGCTCCAACATTCTTAAGGCCGAGAGGCATGACCTCGTAGTAATAGTTGGCTTCTTTGGTGATGAAAGCAGTCTTCAACTTATTTGTCTCAACCATGTATTTGATTGTATCCCAAATACGCATCTAAAAACTTAGCATACTATGATCGGTAACTCCGTCTACTAGCTGGTCTATGCTGGGTAATGGATAGAGGTTTTTTGGGCAAGCATTGTTAAGATCCGTGTAGTTTACGTACATCATCCACTTTCCACTAGCCTTCTTCACCATCACGACATTGGCTAACCATGTTGTATACCATGTTTCCTTAATGAAGCCAACTTGCAACAACTTTTTGGCCTCGGTCTTAACAATCAGCCCTTTTTCCTTCCCAACTTCCTCTTCTTCTACGATATTGGCCTAACCTTTTTAAAGAGGGATACTGAGGCTGGGAGGGTTTTTGCGATGACATCTACTGAGGCTACTGAGTCAGATAACCTGATACTACAACCTTGTTTACTTATGGGGCATGATGTATTAGTTTTATTTGATTCTGGCGCAACCCATTCTTTTATCTCTAATGCTTGTGTGGGGCGATTGAGTTTGGTGCCACGTGACTTGGGGTGTGAGTTGCTTGTCTCAACTCCTTCCTCGGGCTAGGTAGCTACCAGTTCAGTCTGTGTTGGGTGTTCAATGGTGGTGGCAGGTCACAGATACAAGGTGAACTTGGTGTGCTTGCCCTTGGAGGGACTGGATGTGATATTGGGGATGGACTGGTTGTCTAACAATCACATCATAATTGATTGTGGACGGCGCAGTTTGGTATTCTCAGAGCATGAAGGGTTGGAACTAATATCAACTCGGGAAGCTGTGAAAGAACTGCAAGGAGGGGCCACGTGTTTTATGGTGGTGGCCAAGCCAGAGAAGAAAAGTGCGACAGAGACCATCCAATCCATACCTGTAGCTAGCGAGTATGCAAATGTGTTTCCAAATGAAGTGTCAGGGTTGCCGTCGAGTCGAGACATTGACTTCACCATTAATCTCATTCCTGGTGCCGGTCCAGTGTCCATGGCTCCATACAGAATGGCACCGGCTGAGCTTGCAGAACTAAAGAAACAAATTGAAGAACTATTAGAGAAGTAGTTTATTCGGTCGAGCGCGTCACCATGGGGAGCTCCAGTTTTTTTAGTGAAGAAGAAGGATGGTAGCTCGTGACTATGTGTGGATTATAGGCAGCTGAATAAGCTGACTATTAAAAACAAATATCCGCTGCCAAGGATCGACGACTTACTAGACCAGTTGAAGGGAGCTGGGGTGTTCTCAAAAATCGACTTGAGGTCGGGATACCACCAGATTCTAGTGCGGCTGGAAGATGTGCAAAAGACAACATTCATATCACGATACGACCACTATGAATATGTGGTTATGCCATTCAGAGTGACAAATGCACCGTCCGTATTCATGGATTACATGAATAGAATCTTTCGACCTTGGTTAGATAAGTTTGTCGTTGTCTTCATAGACGACATTCTTATTTACTCAAAGACGAGAGAAGAGCAAGCAAATCACCTGAGGGTTGTATTAAAGATACTCAGAGACCACCATGGGAAGCTGTCCAAGTGTGAATTTTGGCTAGAGGAGGTACAGTTTCTTGGACATGTCATCTCATCTAAGGGTATTGTAGTAGACCCGACTAAGATTGAGACAATGCTTAACTGGGAAAGGCCTAAGACAGTGACGGAGGTGCGAAGTTTCTTGGGCTTAGCAAGTTACTACAGGAGGTTTGTGGAGGGGTTCTCAAAGAAGGTGAACCCATTGACATGGCTGACAAGAAAAGATCAGCCTTTCTCTTGGATCGAGCAGTGTGAAGAGTGCTTTGAGGAAATGAAGAAGTGTTTGACTACCGCTCTAGTGTTAGTGATTCCAGATACCGAGAAGGTGTTTGAGGTGTACTGTGACGCATCATATCAAGGTCAGGGGTGTGTATTGATGCAAGAAAAGATGGTAGTGGCATATGCTTCTCGTTAACTGAAGGTGCATGAGAAGAATTACCCGACTCATGACTTGGAGCTAGCCGCCATAGTGTTTGCTCTTAAGTCTTGGAGGCATTATCTATACAGCTTTCAATTTTGAGTATTCAGCGACCACAAAAGTTTGAAGTACTTGTTTGACCAGAATGAGCTGAATATGAGGCAACGTAGGTGGATGGAGTATTTGAAAGACTACGACTTTGAATTGCTCTACCATCCGGGCAAGGCAAATGTTGTAGCCGATGCTCTGAGTCGGAAGAAGATACATGTATCTTGTATGATGATAAAAGAGTTAGAGTTGATTGAGAAACTTCGAGATATGAACCTGGGGATGCAGTTTGGGTCAGACTCGATACAATGTAGCTTGCTAAGAGTTACTAATGAATTTTTGAATGAAATTCGTGTGGCTCAGGGACATGACTTGGAATTGCAACAGTTTTTGGGGTGGTTAGGTACTGAAAAAGGGAAGGATTATCAGATGGGAGAGGACGACATTCTACGATTTAAAGGTAGAGTGTGTGTACCAGGAGGGCCTCATTTCATGAGGCAGATACTGAAGAAGAGTCACCAAAGCCGTCTTAGAATACATTCAGGTATGACTAAGATGTATAAGGATTTGAAGGAGTCCTTTTGGTGGAATGGTATGAAGGCAGACGTAGCAGACTTTGTTGCTCAGTGTTTGGTATGTCAAAAGGCCAAAATTGAACATCAAAGGTTGGGAGGTACCCTGCAACCACTGGACGTGCCTCAGTGGAAGTGAGACAATATCTCTATGGATTTTGTGACACATCTTCCGCGGTAGACTAAGGGCCATGATTCAGTTTGAGTGATAGTAGACAGACTGACAAAATATGCACATTTCCTGCCTATGAATCAACAATGGTCGATGGACAAGTTAGCAGAGTTGTATGTGCGAGAGGTGGTAAGATTGCATGGGGTACCCGAAAGCATAGTATCAGATCGGGACCGTAGATTCACCTCACGGTTTTGGCAATCATTGCAGGCGGCCTTGGGTACACAATTGAGGATGAGTTCAGCGTATCATCCTCAGACTGATGGGCAGTCTGAGTGGACCATCCAATCTTTAGAAGACTTATTGAGATCTTGTGTGTTGGATCACATGGGAAAATGGAATGATGTGCTACCTTTGGTGGAGTTCACCTACAATAATAATTACCATTCCAGTATTGGTATGGTGCCCTATGAAGCATTGTATGGAAGGAGGTGTAGAACCCCATTGTGCTGGTATCAGGATGGTGAAGCCTTTGTGCTTGGTCCTGAATTTCTGCAATAGACGACCAGTAAGGTCAAGTTGATCCAAGACCGGATGAAAGCAACTCAGAGTAGGCAAAAGTCTTATGCAGATAAGAGGAGACAACCACTTGAGTTTGATGAAGGAGACCATGTATTCCTCCGGGTGACGCCAACTACAGGTATCATAAGGGTTCTTAAATCAAGGAAGTTGACTCCGAGATTTATAGGACCTTATCAGATTACACGGAGAATAGGAGCAGCGGCGTATGAAATTGCTTTACCACCTCACCTATCTAACTTGCATAATGTGTTCCACGTCTCACAGTTGAGGAAATACATTGCAAGTCCAGATCATGTTTTGGAGTCAGATGAGGTGCAAGTACGCGAGGATCTAACTATGCCAGTTGGACCGGTGCTAATATTGGATACTCAGGTCAAGCAACTGAGAGGTAAGAAGTTGAAGACGGTGAAGGTTCTCTGGGACGAGGCAACCCAAGAGATGACTTGGGAGATGGAAGACCTCATAAGGAAGTCTTATCCTCCCCTCTTTACTAGTAAGTCCTATTTTCGAGGATGAAAACTTTTAAAGGTGGGGGAATTGTAAGACTCGTGAAAATTAAATTAATGAAATAATTAATTAATTAATAAATGCGGGTAGAAAGCGTCTTTATAGCATTAATTATTGTTTAATGTGATGTGGATAAGTACTAGCACAAATGGTTGAGAGTACTTGGTTTGTGTGAGAGAACTTGGGTTCGAGTCCTATGTATGCCAATTATGTGTTGTTGTTTTATTATTGATTTTAAGGATATGTATGAGTATGTGATTGGTATTGTAAACTTATGTTGATTTGGGTATATCACTAAATGTGAATTGGCATAGTGGTTGTGCTGTAGCATTATGAGTGGAAGGTCATGGGTTCAAACCTTGTTAGGCATAAAGAAGGCTTTATTTTTGCTAATTCTAGATTAGAGTGGAGTTGAAAGGGCAAAGGTAAGAGGAGTAAAAAACCTTAGTTAACATTAAATAAGAAATTAAAAATATAATTAAGGCCATTTTTCGTTTTACCCTTAATTAAGACACCTATAAAAGGTCATTTTAAGGGAAAAGAAGGGTTTTAGTAGTGCTGATAATTGGGTTTTGAGAGGAGCACGAATTTGAGAGTGTGAGTGGAGTTGTGAGTGTGCAAGGGCTGGACCAAGAGGGAGAGTGCGGATCAAGGATTTCTGTCTTCTCAAGTTTGAGCACTAATTCCAGGTTAGGGGTGCTGAAACTATGTGTATTCCACTATTGATTGTGTTTATGCATTTTGTTCTCAGATTTGAATCTATGTGGTTTGGTTTTGGTGTGGTATGCGCTGTAATTTGAGAATTTGTGAATGGAATGGGGGAACAAAGCCTTTTTGGGTGTTTATAATAATTGGATGAGGGTTTGGGTACCATTCTTGTGATGTTTTGTCAAATTGTGCGATTTGGGAAGTCCAATGATGTTTACACTATGTTTCATGGTTTAATTGATGAAATGGACTAAATGAAATCGAGTACATTGTGAATTGGTATGATTTTGGTATTAGTTTGGTGCATTGTGTGCGGGAACAGACTCGAAACCCTGCAAGTCTCGCCCAAGTGGGTCCATCTCGCCTAAGCGAGAATTGCAGAGTCTCACGTTGAGTTCGGATTCGTGATTCTCGCCTAGGCGATCAGGGAGAGGTTTGAGCGACGTGGTCTCTCGCTCAGGCGAGAGGCACTCGCCTAAGCGAGGTCGCGAGGAGACCTTGAGAGTTTGAGCGCGATATCTCGCCCAGGCGAGAGGTTTTGGAGTTTTGAGCGACTAACACTCTCGCTTAGGCGAGAGTCGCTCGCCTAAGCGAGTCCGCGAAGTGCTTTCTTGTGTGTGTGGTGAATACTCGTCTAGGCGAGGTTTGGGTGTGGTTTTGGGCGAATGTGTGGCTTGCCCAGGCGAGGGAATCTCGCCTAAGCGAGATAATGTGATGTTGTGGCTGTTTTAAGCTCGCCTAAGCGAGGTGATCTAGCCTAAGCGGAGCATAGGGCTTAGCTTGGGTGAGAGGTCCTGGCCTGAGCGAGATTATGTGAATTTCTCATGTTGTATGACCTTGTGTGTGCGAATTGACTACCTTTCTTAGGTATAGGAAGTATATGCATGTGTTGTGGTGTGTGGGCTTGAAGGACTAAGTCCATTAGGGGTCTGGGATGTGCTCGGTGGTTGGACACATGATGAGCATGGAACTGGTTGGGTTCCCGTCAGCTACTAATGGGCGAGGAGTCCTTAGTATGGTGATTGCATGTGTCGGGCGCACGATGGACAAGGAACTGTGATGTTCCCATCGGCTACTATTGGGCGAGGAGTCCATAGTATGGTGATTGCGTGTGTGCCAGGGTCCAAGTATGAGACTTAGATGTTTTACTACAAGTGAGGAGTCTGTAGGGCAGGACTATGAGCGGGATAGGCTCATAAGGTCGGACCACGAATAAGTTAGTTTCGTGGGAGCACAGGGAAGTCCTAAGACCTAGTTCATGCATATGACTCATGAATGACTATGAGATCATGGTTGGGTGATTTGGAAATTATGAGTTTTGTACTTATGTTGTTTTGGGTTGGGAAACATGTTTATTTCATATATCTGTTTATATTTTATTGTGCATATCTCACCCTATCTGTGTGTGTATGGCGATGATCGAATAATGTGTTATCCGGGAGCAGATGATTTGACAGGTGAGCCAAGAGATGCTTAGAGACGGAGAGCATGGGCTACTTGGGATTTTGAAAGAAACTTTATTGTTTTGATTTTGATGTAAATATTTTTATGTTGAATTTTAATATCATTTGTATATAAAGATATGGTACATTCAAATTATGTATGGTACCAGTTAGGTTCTTTTTAAATTTTCCCGCGTTTTTGGGAAATAGTTTATGTTCAATGCAATATTTGTTGTGATTCAAATTTTATTTAATTAATATAAGTAATATTCCTTAGGGATGTTACAACTTATGAGAGGCTACCCTTGGGTTGACCCTTGGAAGGTTAGATGTAGGGGTGAGCAAAAAAATTGTTTTGCTAATCTGATCTATTTTTTTGCTCTGTTTTGATATGTTAATGATCCATTTTATCATATCTATTTTTTATCCTTAATTTGAATTTTATCATTTTATCAAATCAAATATCTCTTTTAGTTATTCAGATTTTTAAAATTGAAAAATCCAAATTTTAAATGCAAGCTATATTCAGATCTAGATAAATCTGAACCTATTTTAATCTCCCTTCTCTATTTCAAATTTGTAAAATCCCTAAATCCTCGTGGCTCCTTCTTCTTTGCTGCGATTCACTCAAAATGACGCAGGGACGATGGTTTAAAGGTGGTTCACGGTGAATCTGGTCTGATTGGAAGAGAAGATGGAGTGCTTCCCTTTTCGTTCATGGATATCCCATGGTGCAGATATGAGAGGACGAGCTGATTGCAACATTCTCTGACTAGATGCGCGAAGGTTGAGATGTTTTAGTGCGTCTTGCTCCAGCATGTAGGCGCTCATAGATCTGGTTTGTTAGCTTAGTTCTTGTGGCTCGTGCTTTCCGGTGTAATGCATATGGAGGTCAATTTGCGTGGCTGTCTCCGTTTCCGATAAAGCTATGGTGGTTAACGGTAGTGTGACATGCTCTTGTGTTGTTGTCGATGATGTGCAATGAAGGTGCAGGGAGGAAGTCACGGTGTTCTGAAGTGTGTTGGGAGAAGATGAAGCTAACGTGATGACCTAGGATTGACATATTTATAAAATTAAAAATAAATTCATAAAAAAAATAATTTTTATTGAAAAATGTGGATCTAAAATTGGATTTGGATTTTGAATTTAATTCGATATTTGGATTTGGATTTTGAATCTTAATCCAAATATTTGGATTTGGATATTAAAAAACATCTAATCTGATTTTACAGAAAAGTAAATGTGGATCTAATATTTGATCCAAATATTTGGACTTAAGTTAAATGTAGACCATATTTTAAAAATCTAATCCATGCCCACCATTAGTTGGATGTTGTCCAAGCAAACATATTTGTGTTTCCGACTAACACTTGCTCTATACTCTTCTCTATTTCTTCATTTATTGTTACGCCTATCCTCAAACCTCGACCTTATTGCAAAAGGAACAATTTGCTTTTCCCCATTGGTTTAATCCTGACATCATCACCTACCTTGGGATTGAGGTATTCTCCTTCTATGATTATGCCAATTACACTTGGTCTTTCAACATTATTTGTACTAAGCAATAGGGTGGGGAGTCGCAAACTTGAAATGTAACACTCTCGTACTGTCTTTTGGTCTCCATTGACCGTGGTAATGTCTCCTGATCATGAGGGGAACTTCATGTCCATATGGGGAATGGATACGATTGTGCCGAATAAGTTGAGAATTGGTCGTTCTAATAAGATGTTATAAGACATGTTATCGTCTATTACCAAATACCGAACACATATGGTCTTCGTCAGATGTCCCTCTACAAAGGTGATATGTAAATTGACATACCCTCTGGTGCTGACTCTTTCCAAGAGAAGTCAAATATAGGCTCGTCATATGAGGTCATAGCTTCCTCTAGCAGTTGCAACTTTTTGTATATCTTCTAGTAGAGTATATCTACTTAACTTCCTTGGTCCACCAAAATCTTCATAATAGTGAAGTTTTCGATCTTACTATGATGACCACAGAGTCATCCTATTCAGGATCCACACCCTGGAAGCCAACATCTATAAAGGTGATAAGGGTAATCCTCTTCCTTCTAAAGTTTTGGATACAAAGTTAACAAATTGCACTACTCTAGGGTGCCTTTTGCTAGTTGATGTTGATTAACCTCCTTTGGCAAATCCTCATGATATTGCTTGAATAATGCCCCTAACCAAGGGCTTGGAATCAGGTCGCCTATCCTCGTGTTGAGCTAACTCTTCTTTCTTTTCTTCCTTATCTTAGTTTCTACAACCCTCCCTCCTATTGTCATATCTTCGGTGGTTGATACATGAGCTTCTCACGTCATCACGCCTCACGAATTGCCTAATATGTTTGGCCTAGATGAGTTCATCAATCTTTTCATTGAGGACGATATACTTATACGTTGTATGGTCGTGATTATGGTGGTATCTGTAGTGTTTCTTCATGTTAGAATTTAGCGATGTCTGTGATTTTCTTGGTGGTGGTACAAGGTCTGCCTGCAGTGCCTCTTCCAAGACACGAGATCTTGGAGGATTCAGAGGTGTGTTACATGAAAACTGAAAAGGCTTAGGCTTTCACTAGTGGTACCCACCTTTTTGTACAAAGTCTCACTTGGTTCCTTTCTTTTCACCCAACATGGTCTTAACTCTAATCTTGATCTTATTTCTATATTCCCTCATTTTCAACACCCCAAAATAATAGCCCAAAACTACTTTATAGTATCTTATATGGTTACTATACAAATTAAAACATACATATAGTATATAAATCACTTCATTTACAATTATTTACAAAGGTAAAACTGTAATCAAAACAAGTTCAAATTCAACCAAAGAATATAAGCTAGGAAGGATGATAGGTACCGAGTTTTTCAAAGATAACGAGTAGCAAAATGCTAACTAAAATCAAAGCAACTGCATTGTCATCACCGTTGCCAAGGGAGCCAACACCTAAATCCTCATCTGCTCACACCAAATATTAGTGATCATTGCAAAAGGAGAAGAACAAAACAACAAGCATATACACAAGAGGGGGTAAGCTAATATAAAAACAAATGTTCCATTAATCATAAATTAATTTATATCACCGTGTCTGAGTAATGTAAAACAATTAAGGGTCTTTAGAATTTAGGATTCTCACACGATAAAACATAATAGAGCACTAACCTTGATCCATGTGAGATCTTGTGAATATGCATTCTTCAATTTGTATTCTTTCGTATGCTCTTCAACCACCATTTCCCAATCTATCTCTTTGCCTTACTTTTCTCTTCTCACACGTTCGTGGTGGATTATTGTGAAAAGAACCTTATGACCAGAGACATAACCCAATCCATTTTATAAACCAATGTCCATTAAGTTGGTTTTTATTTTATCTTTATTTTATTTTATTATCACTTCTCATAATAATAACCAATAGATCTTTAAATTTTATTAAATCACAATTGGGCCATCATAATATTTCAAATGAGTCATTAATAGAATTAATTCATCAATTAATTCTAACAAGTAATTCACACCATTATAAGTAACAAGCCATATCGTAAAAGACCCATTAGACTCAGTTATTTGGATAAAGGACATTAAGGTAGAATTACTTGGAGTTCTCACTAATGGAACTCCTAGAACTACAAATGGTTCTTTCAACCAGGACCTCTTGCTACTCTCCACTCCTAATTCATTCTCCTCTACACGAGTTTGAATGATTAGCAGAGTTCCACAATAAATTTCCAAATTCTAAGTCTCTACAACAATGCACACCAAAGCACTCATACTTCAAAAGGATTTTCCCTTGAAAATCGATTTATCAATCTCAATTCACAATTAAACAAGTCTCATACATTATATCATCAATATACAACATACATATTCATTGACAAGGTCATCATCATCATAGTTTCATACGTCATTATATTCCAAAAGTTCATATCATCCGCACACATTCACATAATCACCAAGTAATTTATACAATAGCTTAACAACAAATATGCAAATTAGTTGAGGGATTTAAAAATAAAACCGCAACTTGTACAAAGCTCCAAAAATTATGTTCTTACATTTAAATGAAAGATAATTGAATCATGAACTAAATGCAAAAAGAACCAATCTAATTGGGTACCTATAGAAAACGTAATGCACTAAACAAGTGAGAAAGGTCAAAGCAGTCAACAATCTAATCTACGGAAACCTTACAAGAAAAACTACTTTCACTATTGACTTTCAAACAAAGATCACACCAGTCAAACATGAAATTAGGGATTTTTCATCTCACACCCACAAAGAAAAACATTAACAGATCAAATTGAGCTACCAAACACAACACCAATACATAACCAGACATTCAAACAAAATCATCATGTAAGAAATAAGGTTTAGCTTCCCTCACCTTTGAAGATAGGCTCGAACCCTAAGAACCCTCCAAGCACCTTCGAACTCGCAAAAGTTCAACCTCCACTTGAGACAACAAAAAACAATCCAATTGTGCCCACACAACCACCGATTAGAAGAGATCAGAGATGAAAAATAAAAAGGCATATGTAAGCAAGTAAGACTTGCATGCACCTGAAAAGAAACAAAAAAGGCGAGAAAAACTAACTTACCCCAAACAAGAAATTGATCGGTAAGAATCGAAGCCTTTGTTGCGAGGAACAACCCTACAATTTCGATTCTACAAACAAACAAATAGAGAGTGAGGAATGGAGGTTCAAAGATGGAGATTGTGGAGATGAAATTTAGAGAAAGAAGGAAAGGGTTTCTGCTTATTTTGAAAACAAAAGGCTTGGAATTTGGGGTTATTTAGGAAAAAAAAAGATTTTACAAGGTTTTGCATCATCTCTTCTGGTTGCATGAATTTTGCAGTCTATTACCTTCAGTCATCCATGCTCGTGGCTGGTGTCATGCATAATTTGTCCGGAAAAGGTCCCGACCTTAGCATCGTAATTATTTAATGTGAAACCATATCAGGATTCAGGTTCCTGATCTTTAAGGCCACCTTGTCGAACCTGTCAATAAAGGTACGCAAAGACTCTCCTTTCTCCTACCTTCCATTGAGAAGTGTTAGGGAGGTAAGGTGACGATGCTAACTAGTAACGAACTGCGTCGTACAGGACGTTGTTAAAGTGTTAAAATAATCTATAGAATATGAGGTAGACGGGTGAACCATTCCAGGGTGGATCTTTTCAGAATGGTAGGGAAAACCATGAACATAAAAACATCATTAGTTGAGTACAGACTGACTTAGGTGACGTATACGACAACATGCTCATTTGGATCAGTGCTACCATAATATCGATCCACTATTAGGGCCTTCCACTGCTTAGGGAGTGAAGTATCCATGATGCCATCAACAAAAGGGTGTTAGCGACTTCCTCTTATCGTTAGATAGATTTTCATTGCCCCTTCAGTTTTGGGAGCGGTATTTTAACCAGTCTTCCCTTCAGCTTCGTTGATAGTGGAACAATGAGACACACTCTTCTACATTGAGTTTGTTTTCTCAAGGATTTCTTCTCCTTACCCTTATCGATTAGTTCTTCATTCTTTCTCAACTTAGCGTTGTCTTGTTTCAATGCTTGAATCTCCTCAGAGGTCCTCTTTTTGTACTCCACAAATTATTTATGCATCTCCAACAATACGACCATCTATCTGGACATCTGGCTGGTTTCATTTGCTCCAATCATCTTTCTTCTTGTTAATACTATACATTCTTCTTGTTAATACTATACATTCTTCTTATTCACAAAATATATCGGCCCATGGTGGGCGCCAAAATGTTCCTGTTTGTAGAACCAACTATATTCTATAAAGATCTTCACAAGTCGTTATCTCCTCGCGCTCCTGCCTATCAACTCTCACAAGACGATAACTCCTTAGGTATCGTCCTATCTAGTCCAAAATAGGGGTTGTGCCTATAGAAGACACTTTGATTCTTAAGTCAATTAAGTGCATCATATAACAATAGATGTTGTAATAATGAATGTAATTAATTACCTCGTGTATTGTGCTATTTATACCTTGATTATAGGCCCTTACAAGGATGGGTCTAGGTCTATGTGATAGTTAACTTAATTAACTTCTAAGTAGTTTGGTAATGACGCTTTAGATCTTTCCTTGAATTAATTACCTTTGACCATTGCTAATGATCTAGTCGCCTAGATGTCACCTTCGTCGATATGATATCGTCCAAGTTTGCATACATGTTAGGTCGCGTACATCTCAAACTAGATGGTCTTGGTGTAGTCAAACACATGTAGTACACGTAAGGTCAAAGTGTCCTTAGGGTATATAAAGTTGAGGTCCTCTCGAGTTTATATATATATTGAACCCTCAAGCTCAAATGCTTATAGGCATATAAAAAGTCTAATGAAATACAAATTGAATTTCTTTGGCCAATATCCTTTTGGTTATATCTGTATCATAGTCCCAAAGTCATACAAATACAAGTGACAAAGAGTCATGATCATAATATACATTAGGATGTGTGTTTTGGTGATCTTAGAAATGATGGTGGGCGGGGGACATGATATTTTAAGGAGTTGACAGGTTTTGGATTTATAATAGTTGGATGAAGCATATATGACACTTAAGGATGTAATGATGGTTAATTTAGTCTTTCCTAATAACATGTAGATTAGGATTCATATTTGGTTTCTATAAATAAAGACCTCATCATGTCTTGGTTTTAGACATTTAATGAAGTAGTAAATAAGTAGTAGTAGAGTAGGAATACAATATTGCGATGCTAGAAAAAGATGCTCTTATTGTAAATCCTATGTTTAAATGTTGTTGGAATTGCATTACAATATTTTATGAGTAGATGAACTCACTTGTGTTAAGGTTGGATGTAATCAATTCTACTTCTTTGTACTCATACTTCTTGAATATTTATTTATGCTTTCATTCAAATGTTTGTGATTTGATTTGTGTTTATTTCTTAGATGATTTGACAACTCATCTTATTTCACTAGTTTGCATTGAGTTGGAAGACTGGTCTCAAACTATGGTCTAATCAAATCATCTCATTTTTCCTAGAGACTTGTACATGATTTAGAGAGGGTGGGCTAGTTAAAGTCTTGCACTTAAGGCAAGAATTCATTCAACTAAGAGTGGAGGAACTAGGTCTAAAGTTCTTAGGTTATAAGTTGCAAGAACCAACCTATATCTACTTTATAGTACTTCTAGGACATTGAATTATTTGCATAGTAAATAGACAAGATCAATAGTTGTACATTAGAAGAGGATAAGATGAAATCTAATCAGAGCCTTCACTCCACTCAATCTATATAATATATACTACCTTCAATTTTTTCATACAAAAATCTCAAAAAGAAACTACCAATATACTTGCTAAATCCATGTTGATACGATAACTCTCATTCGGTTGTATTACAACTAACTTGGTGCACTTGCCAATAGGTCACACAACTAGATAACTCTTTCAAAACTTGATATTGTATGATGTTTGAGCTTTTGGGGCTTAAGCCTAATGGATGTAAAATTCTCAACCAAAGTTTACCCCTTCATAGGCAGACTGAGTACATATATAAATATACATACATGTACAATATATATGAAAGTTTTTCAAAAAGAACCTAACTTAGTATATCTAAGAGGTTCTACCATATACATATGTGTATAATTACATATACACATTTTATTGACATTTTCACAGAAAATGAAAAGAACTCTACAACCTCATTGTTGCTCCTCATTGTCAAAATTAGAGCCATCTTCTCAATTATAAGATACAATCATCGTAGGTGGAAAGCCACAAACATAACATAAAACAAAGGGTAAAGTAGTGAAAATTAAACAATACTACATTAAAAAAATATCATCATTAGTTTGAAAACTGTTAGTGTATTAACCAACTACACGACAAGTGAACTAATTGCAATGTAGCAAGTAATAAGTATTTTATCATTTTCTCCCAAGGGGCTTGTACAACACATGACACCTTTCACAATTCACACCTTAATTAGACAACAAAGTCATAAAAACACAATAGAAACTCTTAGTATTTTTATCAAACAGTTGGTGTGCATGAAAATTTAATAGAATATTTACGATTTGTCAAGACTAGACTTCTGCCACTTTATTCTTATGCAATCTCCATAATCTCAATTCCAATTTCATGTACAAAATCAACTCACAATTATACGCAAATCTTATCCCCAGTGACTTTGAGTCTATGATTACTCATCAAGTTTCAATCCCTTTAATCCTCAACAAGCAAACATGCATTAAGATCAAGAGTATAAGATTATTAATGCATCGTGTTCTATCTTTAGATACAGGCTCCATTAGGTACTTAATTTCAAGCCTAGGTTCAAAAGACATTTTTCATTACCTCAAGAACCAACAATCAAACCTTGGGATCAAGCCACTACAAACATTAAACATAGAAATCAAATATTAACTTGAATTGGAAGAGTATGCATATATATATATATATATATATATATATATATATATATATATATATAGAAACCATAGAGTAGAAACAATCCCTCTCGTAAGGCTTTTGTAAGCTGCTCCATCCTCCAATTGTGCCTTTCATTCACATCTCCCCCTTCAATTTCATATCCCATCACCCTCTCCAATCCAAAAGGAAACATCAGTGGATGAAGAAGAAGATTCAAGAAGGAGAAGGGAGAGCTTTCCATCACCCCTAACAGCCTCCAAGAGCCTCTCCCAAGCACCCACGGTGTTTCTCTTTGTGTAAAATGAGGAATCCCCCTCTAAACTCTCATAGAAGCATCATTAAATATCCATTTTTGCGTATTGGGGTTGACATTCTCATTCTCGCCCAATGAGGCTTGACTTTTAATTCATTGGGCAAGCCATATTTTGGCCCAAAGGCTCAAATACTACAGGTCTAGGTTGCCATTTTTGCCCAGCGAGCAACCATATCACCTAGCGAGTCAGCTCAGTGCCCAATGGTTGTTTTATTACCATCCAAGGGTGGTTATTGGTAGTGTAGACCTACAAGTTAATCCTTTCTCCATGTTGTAGCATTGAGCATGATTTTAGTGTTGCCCGAAGTGGTATTTATCTCAAAATCATTCTTTCTTTTCCATTAATGTTTTCTTGAGTTCCAACTTGTTTTTCTCCACCATAATTGCTTTTTATTCACTTATTTAACACATTTAAAAGAGATTAAAGGTAAAATAAGCACACGCTAACTAAAACATAAGAATACACAAAAACACACTAAACTTGAGGATAAAATAAGATAAAAATTATGAAAGAGTTGACTTTATGAATGAAAACAAACACACAAAATAGGTCAAAAATAGACATTATAAAAAACCAAACATTTAATCAACAATCAAATATTTATCACACAACACAAAGCCTTTCATGGTTTAAACAAAACTAGATATTTGACTAAACTTTTGATAGACTAATGTATGGAACAAACTTAGAGACTATGCATCCATCATCACACCTAACTTTTGTCCAACACCCCAAACTCATGTAGCTCCCTGAAAATTAATTCCTCTTTGAGACTTAACGACTCTTCCTTCTCACTCAACAACTAAGGAACTAAAAGCCAAAATCATTAAGCTCGCTTAGCGTACCCAAAGCCCTGTTTAATAAAAAGGGAGAGTTGTGTTCATTACAAGAATAAATTTCCACCAGCGCCCAACACATTTGAGATCTCATCCAATAGGATTTCTGAATCTAATATGGGTATCAAATTGATCCATTGGATCTATATGAGTCATTTTATCCTTTTTCTTGCACCAAAATAAGTCTAATTTATTTTGAAATCTACTTACACTACAACAAAAATGAATTTTAGTGACAAATATAAATTTTGTCACTTTTTACATATTATTTGTGACTAAATTTTTATTTGTCACAAATATTAATCATAATAGTGATAAAATAAAAAAATGTCACAAAAACTATATTAAAAAATTTATCAAATAAAATTATTATTAATATATAAATTATTAAATATTAATAACTTAGTTTTTTTTATTAGTGATAAACTATTAATTATTACAATACTAAAATATTTGTTTCATTAATAATAATAATAATAATAATAATAATATATAACAAATTTATTTTCTATGTTTAAAATAATATATATATATATATATATATATATATATTAAAAAATATTAAATTCTTATTTGTTCAGATGTGAATACCATATCTTTATTTTATAAGTAGATATTATTTTCATTTTGTCACAACGTGGTTAATA
>Ga0214543_1006872_pt1 | contig 19949 bp, 8 predicted proteins | sample CNSS2metaG_FD_160094 | JGI IMG/M metagenome (GOLD analysis project Ga0214543, IMG submission 160094) | Root nodule microbial communities from cowpea collected in UCLA plant growth center, Los Angeles, California, USA - CNSS2 | ecosystem: Host-associated > Plants > Roots > Nodule | place: USA...
CTCATTTGGCTTCGAGATGAATCTTGTTGATGATTGTGTGTATCACAAGTTTAAGGGGAGCAAGTTTATTTTCCTGATCTTGTATGTTGATGACATTCTGTTTGCCACTAATGATATAGGCATATTGTACGAAACTAAGAAATTTCTGTCAAAGAATTTTGAAATGAAAGATCTTGGTGACGCCTCTTTTGTATTAGGAATTCAGATACACCGAGATCGATCTTGGGGTATTCTAGGATTATCACAAAGGAGCTATATCGATAAAGTTCTTAAAAGGTTTAGCATGCATGAATGTAAATCCGGGGATACTCTAGTTGCTAAGGGAGACAAGTTCAGTCTCAATCAGTGCCCAAAGGGAAATTTGGAAATTGAGGAAATGCAGAAGATTCCTTATGCGTTAGCTGTAAGGAGTTTGATGTATGCCAAAGTATGTACGCGTCCAGACATAGCATACATAGTTGGGGTTCTAGGCAGATACTTAAGCAATCCAGGAATGGACCATTGGAAAGCAGCAAAGAGGGTCATGAGATATTTAAAGAGAACAAAAGGTTATATGCTCACATACAGGAGGTCAGACCAGTTGGAGATCATTGGGTTTTTCTGACTAAGATTTTGCAGGATGTCAAGATAGCTTAAAATCTACTTCAAGTTACATTTTTATGTTGGCAGGTGGTGCGGTTTCTTGGCACAGTGTCAAGCAAACCCTTACAGCTTCATCCACCATGGCAGCAGAATTTGTAGCATGCTATGAGGCATCTAATCACGAGATATGGTTGAGAAATTTTGTCACAGGGCTGAAAATTGTGGAAAGCATTGAAAGACCACTTAAGTTATATTGTGACAATAAATCAGCTGTATTGTATTCCAACAACAATAGGAGCTCGACTAAGTCGAAGCACATCGACATTAAGTTCCTAGTTGTTAAAGAAAGAGTACAGAGTGGATAGATTTTCATAGAACATTTAGGGACAAACTCCATGATTGCAGATCCTCTAACTAAAGGACTTCCACCCAAGGTCTTTCATGAGCATGTTGCTCACATGGGTGTTTTACAGTTTGAGGAATCTGAGGTTTAGTGGGAGATAGTCATTTTTATATGTTTTATGTTCTATGTTTAATTTCTTGTATGCATACATTAAACTTTCAGACATATTTGGTTATTTATATATGTGGTTTTAATTTTACACTTTGTACATTAAGTTTTTATATTGATCTCATTAAGTTAAAGTTTGGACCAGTTGAAAATAGATGTGTATATACAGATCACCTTCACATAATTTTTCATGCTACACATTTCATGATGAATCCATGTCATCTGGTTGTGTCAGGATTAGTGATCATTGTTGGTTTTAGTTGCGATTCATACAATGAAAAACTGGTTTGGTTCTACATACTGATATAATCAATGGACGGGACTTTTGGAGTATGCTCGAGTAATATAATGGCAATTTTGAGCTCATAAAGTCTAACACATTTATAAGGTTGTAAAGACATATATATTTGTGACCAGTGGGAGATTGTTAGTAATTTTGGGTCATGCATATATATGATACATAATTAAATGTGTTAGGGCCATTATTTATAAAGCCAAATAATAAAGTGATCTGACTAAAATTAAAGATTTGGCTAAAGACATATGTCATGAAAATAAATATTGTGTAGAGACTAGTTAGTAATTTCTAATTTGATGAGGTGCCAAATTAGAAATACTAAAACTTAAGTAAATCAATTTATAAATGGTCGTGATCTCCTTCTGAGAGCACACACATAGTCATAACGTACTCTTCCTGTTTCTTTCTCCCTATCCCCATCAAGAGAGAAAACCAAAAGGAAATAAAGGTGCTTTACAGGAGGAAGATCACTGTATCATTAGTGCTCTCTAATATTATCGTTATGGCCAATTCAGGTACACTTCCGTTTATTTTTTACAGCATGATTATCAGTATGAGAGTATGAGATATTATTTATGATTGATTGTCAGAATCAATAATAGGATCATATTCTGCGTTTATGCTTACACTTTCACTTTACTTTAGACCAAAGTCTAAGCCCAACATATTTTTTATTTTATTTTTATGATTTAACCTAGACATGTCAAAGTGAGTCGGATTGAAAATGAGTGAACCCAACCCGGCTCACTTTCTGGTGAACCAGAAATTTTGTAACCCGGCTCAACCCACCACGGGTTGGTGGGTTAAGTGGGTTGACTTACCAACCCACATAAGAAAATTTTGTTTTTAGTATTTAAATATTTAAATAAATTTTTAAGTAACCCATGAGATAACAATCATAGTAAAATCAAGAACCAATGTTTTGATCATGGTCACCACCAATATATGAAGAATTATTTCCAAGAAAGTATACATTAGTCTAAGAAAGCATGACTAATATTACAAATTTTTTGTCATGCTATTCAACAAAATATAAATAAAAAATTATACATTTTTTTCATGCTAATTTAGAAAAAATTGTTTATAAGACGGTTACTTGAGTAATTTACTATAAAGATTATAGTTAAAGATTAAAGTATCAACATATATATAACTTGACAATCAAATTAATTAAACATTCAAACTATTCAAATATAATGAAACAACAAACTAGCATTTAAAAATATGAAATTTTGAACAAATATAATAGGAGTAGTAAATAATTACTAAAAAAATTAAAAAAAATTAAAAAAATTAAAAAAAATTAAAAAAAAATTGTAAAAAAATGTTGGTGGGTTAAGTGGGCCAACTCACCTTCATTCCGGCTCGAACCCGTTTAACCCATAGGTTAAGTGAGCCGGGTTGAGTTCAACCCACTTTTGAAAAAGTTGAATTTTTCTCAATCCAACCCGGCTCGAACCCGTAGTGAACCAGGTTGGCTCACAGGTTGAAACCCATTTTGACATCTCTAATTTAACCCCATTTCTTCAACTTTTTAATTACGCCAAAAATGTGGCTTTTGCTTCTCATGCTTCTTTTTTAGTTAATTATGTTTTTTATTTTTAATATATATATATATATATATATATATATATATATATTTTGAATACCCATTAAAATTATGTTTTCAATTGAGTGTTGAATAATACCTGTAAATTATGTTATATGCTCAATTCAAGTGTCCATTCCTCCGTAAGTTGTGTCAAGTGTGACATAATTTTGGAAATTTTTTTAATTTTAAACAATTATGAATACCAAGCATCTTTCATTTTTTTATACGGACATGATATGTCATGTATTTATATTTAGAAAAAAATATTAAATAACTTAAACAAAATATTTAATTTATTAAATAATCAACTTAAAATAAAATGATTAAATATTATAAAAAAGAATATTACATTATAATGTGAAATGTTATTTAAACTTTAAGTTTTAAAACAGAGTAAATTCACCATTTTTTTTTGTTTTCGTTTTTTCTAAATATTTTTTAATCACGATAATCTATCAAAATGTTAAATTTGAACTAAAGTAAAAGAGCTCTCTAAACTTCTTTCAAGAGTGTAATTTTATAACATTTTTCAATTTTGATTAAGATACCATTTTAAATTATATGCACTAAAATTTTCACAATTCATTATTAATATTTAAATGAAATTAATATCGAAAGAGTTTTGATTTGAGTAAAAAGTATAAAAATAGTTTTGTATGTATTAAAACTAAACCTACTAAAGCTAACAATTCATACAAATAAATATTTTAAAAAGTAATAATGAATGATAAAAACTACAATTACATTTTTTTTCTTAAATTTTAATAGTGAATTTGTAGGTTAATAAAACGCATTCATCCAACGGTCAGGATTTAATGAGAGGAAAAGGAACAAACTGGCTGTGTCACCTATACCCTAATTTATACTACCGCCTCTCTTTCTCTCTATATATACGAAGCCATTCGCCTAAAGCCCTAACATCCGCAGCGGCAGCGATATTCGTCAGGGTTTCTTCTCTGTCCATCTCTTGCTTGTTTTTTCTCATTAATTTTTTTTCGTTTCAATTCACTTGCTTTCAAATGCTGTGTGCCTATGATGGTGTTAAATATACTCCGAGATTTATTTCTATGATATAAACTTCGATCTGAGGCACTAGCTTTATCTTCCTCGATGATTCATACAGTGAAATGTTTTAATGATTTTGGTAACTGCTCGCGGAGATAAAGCTTCTGTTTTTATTTTTTTTGTATATATATTTGTTATTATATTTGGATTGCAATTGTAATGTTTTTGCCCTAAGTTACTGCGTGCCCTTGTATGGCTTATGATCTAGCTTATGTTTTCTTGTGATAATGTTTAAAGTCTGTAGTCAGTGACTGTAAATGGTTGTAGTCATACGCAGATGACGACAAAATAGACAGGGACATCAGTACTCCAAAGGAGAATGTTGACTTCGTCTAATGGGAATCTCTCTGATGCGTTATTGTGTTTTTTCTTTGTTTTTGTGTAATGTTTTTAAGTTAGTATTTCAATGTGTTGTTTTTAGAACCATTGTAACATTTGCAAGTGACGATAACTTAGACAGGGACATCAGTACTTATGCTAAGGATGGTGATTTGTCTTTGGGAATCTCTCCGATGCACAATGAATTTTCATGATAATGTGGATTGTGTTAACTAAGTCACATATGGTTGAAAAGAAATATATCTATAGATGATGTTCTGATTATCTAATGTATTCTATAAGCGGTATTTTTCACTTTAACTGAACTGACGAGGAATGTGTTTACTCAAATTATATTTGCTGTAACCCGATCCTAGAGTAGCGTCTTCTAAATATTGTCTGTTGGTATGTAATGTGTACTAATATGTTGAATAATTAATCTAGTATTAATTTGGCCAATGATGTACTCATTTTTACGTATTATCAGATGTGTGTGTGATGATATCTTAATTGTCACTACCTCTGAGGCCATCTTTTTGTTTGGTTTTCATGTCATTCTGATTTTAACACCACTTTTTGATTGGATACGAATGGATTATGTTTTAAATATTGATTTTGTTTGTAGTTGGTTAATTTGATAACTTATATCTTGTTGCTTTGTGTTTTAATCTCTTTTTACGGTCTATTTAGCGATTTCGCTTAAAAATTAAATCATTTTGATGACTGCCTAGTAGACAATTTACCGACCCCCTTGGTATTGTTTCAATGGATTTTTGAGCTGGGGTTATGAAATGACCTCTGACTCGGTGGTTCATGTTATTGACCGCATCTTTTTGCTCTCTTAATATTGTTTGTAATTGAAAAGCTTGTTTGCGCCAAAATAAAAGCTTCCTTGGCCTGTAAATTAGGTTTTGTTGTATGTATTTTACAAGCCTGATGATTGCCACTAAGAACGGAGATTTGAAGATGCTTCTGTTGAAGTTAGATTAAATTCGGACTCCAAAAGCATCTTAAGAAATAGAATGTTTATATTGGTGTTAATGAAGGCTTGTAATCTATGTTAAGCTCTTATTATGTAAGGCAAATGGTTATCTTAAATGAAAATCTATACCGCACATTTTGTTGTTGTGCTTTTGGAATATCATTTTGAATATTTGGAGTTAGTGTTTTTTAAATCTAAATGACTTTTGATTTGTTATGTAATTTTAAGTTTAATTCCTTTGAATTTGTGTGGTGTATGCTTTATGACATGTTTTTATATAGACTAACCAATTTTCTGGTGCAGAATGTCTTAGCGAATTTCTCATGATGAGTTCTAACCTATGAAATATTTGAATTTTGCTTTTCCCGGAAAGCAATCGTGATAATGGGGAAAGGCCTACTTTGTCTTAATTTGGCTTTCCAATAATTATTGGTCATGATCTGGCACCGAGTACCGAGGAAGATGGATTTGAGAGTTTCTATGGTGTTTGAAACAATTAATATGCAATGTAATTCAAGTGATGATTTACGGGGTGAGGTTAGCAGAGAAAAGTAAGCTAGGTCAATTTGAATTGACGAAAATGTCCTTACCTTTGCACACACATGGTTCTTGTTCGTCTTCTTGATTCTCCTCTCTCACTTCATGGAGGCTATAATGCCATGTACTTCCCTTCCTATTGTCATGTCTCTCTCAACCCCAAAAAACTACGTGTAGATCCTCCACTACAACTCTCACGCAGACACCACAGTAACGTCACAAAATAAATTTAATGGAACAATCTTTCAACAATTGAAATAAGAATCGGACAAAATGAATTTATTCTATATTATGGTTTAAATAATATTAGTAATATAAATATTTTAAATAATATACATAATATTTTAAAAACAATATACATAATAATATATAAATTATTACTTAACACAAATTATTTTTTTTCAATTCCATTTTATTTTAACATAATTTCCTTAATTTCATATTTTATTTAAAATATTAACTCGTATTTTATTTTAGCACAATTTATATTAATTAAATTTTATTTTAAATTACTTTTATGATGGTACTCATTTAATTTTGTACATTAAAATATTTTTTAATCTATGAAATCTATTACATTATTCTATAACTTTCATAAATTTTCATCTCAAATTTTATTCACTTAAGTTTTTGATACATTATTTTAAATTACTTAATTTAAACCATGTTATTTTTTTTAACATGCCATGTTTTTCACAACATTGTTATTTAACAAAATTCATTGTTAATCAAATACTCGAGTTAATCACTAATTTATTTTATCTCTCTTTTTTTAAACATACATCAGTGAAATTAATCGTTAGCATCGATAAACTTTTTTGTTTTGTCAAGAGTTAAAATACTAACAAAAACATTGTTTTTGTATTTATCTAACACGCCATTATTTCATTAATCTTTTATCTTTTAGAACTCATTAATTGTGTCAAAATTGAAAGCTATGTGTTGGTGAAAAAATGGGAACAGTTTTTTTAGGTTTAGCAATGGTAACATATAGTAATAACTGCAATAGAGACATTATTTTAATTAAATAATAAAGAACTTCGAACTTTATTAACATGAATTAAACAAGAGAGATCTTTGACGCCTAACTGGAAATAAAATGTAGGAATAGGGATCTCTGCTGTATTATTCTGTGCAAAAGAATGAAATTGGAACAACACACTAAGTATATATATATATATATATATATATAAATATATATATATATATTATCTTATATAGATTTGAATAGGGGTTGGAGTACTATGTTATTTATATATATCTTTTTAGTTGATTAAAAAAAAGCATGAATTATACCATTTTGTATTTTAAGACTTGAAAAAAAAAATGCAGCATGAGAACTATTGAATCAATCAACGATTGAATATTATCAAATAATAAATGAATGATGAAATTATTAAAGGTTCAATTCTTGATCAGCAACTGTCACTCTATAAAATTGCAACAGCATTTGAAAAAGTGAAATTCATTTTATATAATTGTAAAAATAAATGTCAAATGGTTTAACATTTCGTTGATTAAATAAACGCACCAATCGACAATGAATTCACGGAACAGTTAAGCCCAATGCCAAAAATACCTCAACCTATTTCTCGTCACACTGAATTTAAATAATAAGGCACCAAATTTTTCCAATTGTTTTTTCCTTATTCTGCTAGTTTAACTTCAACTGGCCTATTAGCTCAGTTGGTTAGAGCGTCGTGCTAATAACGCGAAGGTCGCAGGTTCGAGACCTGCATGGGCCATAAAATTTTGTAATTTTTTAAACCCAATTTTATAATTTATTATTAAATTTAAATTATGGTTCTGTATTAATTGGTGTTGGCCAACTGGTTCATCTGGTTTGAAGGTCGCGTTATTAACGCCAACGTTGCACGCTCGAAACTTACTGAGTCAACTATATCTAAGGTCTTAAAAAGAGTCTCAAATTTTGATTTTGTCATTTATGTTTACAAAGCCATCATTGGTGTGATCCATTTTTTATCCCCAAGTATTTTACTTAAATATATAGAAAATAAAGCATAATATTATTTACATGTATTTTTTTTTCCTTTGTAAAAATTTAAAAATAAACTATCCTTAAACACTGAATTAATTTTCACAAATTTTTAACAGTAAAAATTATCATAAAAATCTGATTTTGTTATTTATGTTTACAAAGCCATAATTAGTGTGATCCATTTTATATCCCAAAATATTTTACTTAAATATATTAGAAATAAGGCATAATATTATTTACATGTATTGTTTTTCTAAGTAAAACGTAAAAAAATAAAAAAATATCCTTAGACACTGAAGTAATTCTCACATTGTTTTAATAATAAAAATTATCAAAAACCTTAAAATAGCCGTGAAAAATAAAACTAAGTCAGATAAATAATTTATGTTTAAAATTCGCATATAATTAAAGTTATCTCAAATAATAAAAATAAAAATAAATTATTTACCTCTTTTTGATGTTTGTAACGTATTTATTTATAAGGACATTCAGAAAAAAAAATGACTCATGAATATTTTCTTTACTACGACCTGGTTTACGTGTGCGTATGTTTTATATTATGATGCTATATGCATTTATAGATAAAATATTAGTACAATATTGTGTCTATTGCTAAACACACATCCAATTTCAAGTGTCATAAAATTTAATTTCAATCAAACTAATATCATCAAAAAAATAAATCTAAATAGAAAATGTATTACACATTACATTCTGTAACAAAGTACAAACCAATATCAATATTTTTAGTAATAAACTTGATCTCACTCACGGTGTAGTTGGTGTTTCCAATTTTCCACTCTATGAATATTTGACTAGTTACAAAATAATACGTCATAGTAGTAAAATAAACAAATAAGAGATTAAACATATATTGAATCCTGTAGTTTAACCTTTAAAGACAAATTTTTTTATTATAATTTACTTGGGTTTAGGCAACTTATTTGTGACAACATTTTTTGAGGTTAGTAGTAGGTTAAGACATTTAGGGTGTTAACCTCTTTATATGTAATGACAATGTCCTAAATAAACTATATTATCTTTTTAGTTTCTACTTTTGAAACATTATGCGACACTATTCATAGACTCCTCCTTCAATTATACAAACTGTGGTATTCAATGTTGGACCATCTACTCTTTCCACCCAAAATTTCAAGAAATGGCAAAAACATAAAAACTTAACCAAGTAATTGCCACCAATCTCTATATTAAAATCCCAACATTAGTGGTTTCTATGCAACTCCATTAGGTATTAGTCACTTTCTTGTTTACAACTCTCACAATTTTTCCCTTACCAATTATTAGGGAATGTTGCCTTTAATCTACAAGTTATCTAAACCAGGTGTTAAAAAAGCTAACACAAATTTATAATCATTTAGGTTTTGCCATGAGTCATCCAAAAAATTTTCCAGAACAAAAACATAAAAAGATTATAAAAGTAGCATGTTCATAAGTTTGCCTAACCCACCAAGCCTATAAAAGGTAATGAAAATGACAAAGGAAAAGAAAAATGCATTTTCTATTTCAATGATCTGCTTCGCTGTTCAAATCAAGTGTGATTTTATGTTTGTTTTATGATTCACTTTGGACTTATTCTTATTTTCAACACCTAACCCTCTTCATTTCGTCACACCATTGATTATTTCGATATTTATGTAAGCTGCTTCATCAAAACCAACAAATTAGCATCCTACTTTTTCTTTAGAGAAAAAAAAATTAATATACCAAAGATTTTTTTCTTTTTCTTTTATGGTTTGGGCCAAAATGCAATGAAAATGTTCAAATTATTTGATGATCTCTTAAAAAATGCCTTTAGAACACTAATGAAAACCACAATACATAATAATAAATCCCCATTATCTGGGAAGCTTGTGACAAATCATGAAAATATCAAAAATTTCAAACTCCACATATAGCCGAATTTTGCGTTAATTATAGGATAAATGTTTGACTTTACCCAGTGTTGTTGGTGTCAGTTGGTTTTGTGTAAAGTAATATTCGGATTTAATTGCATATTTTGCCTCTTAATTAATTGTAATATATTACAAATTTTCGTTGTTGAAATATTAATTTTGAATTTGTTTAGACAATTTTTTTTTTTTATGAAAATTGGTCTAAAAATGTAAATACAATTGCTTTTTATCCATAACCTAAATAAAAACTTAAGCATAAGTTGTTTTGTAAAGTTTATCTAAAATTTTATTTTATTCTTCTTCTTCTAAAAGTATTTATGGAAATACTTGTTCCAATAAACTATATGTACGATTCTCTACATATTGACTTTTGAGCAGTTTCAAGTTTAGTGAAAAGTTGTAGTGTGATTCCATTTTCAGATGCTGAAATATCGTCAAGTTCTATTGGATGAGACCACGATAATGGACCAAGTTAAATAAATTTAACAAGTGTTTATGAAATAAGCAATTTCAAAAATCATCACCAATTTACTAAGTCAATACAACTTATTACTCAAAAATATAAAATTTTAAAATAAGCATTAACAAAAATCACAAGACACTCGTAATATAATTATAAGTTATATATATTTATGAATGATAATTCCATAATTAAACTGTTTTTTTTGTCATCAAATATTCCCATTTTGTAGGGTTGGTTTGGTGTTAGTGACTAAAATTTGTGTCCTTGGATAACCTCAAAGGTACATATATAAGTGTTAAAAGTCATATAATGAATGATATTATTGGTGATAGAAACATTATTTAATGGCTGCGAAGCAAAGATACGCTACAATTCTCATTAAATAAATATTCCACAATGCCATTTAGTCAATGCCATTTAATCGGATCAAATACGAATATTCCCTCTTCTTCCCAATTCGGCACTTTTTCTCAAAATACATTACCTTTCTTTGCTACCATTTTTAAAAGATTAATTATTTTTTACTTTTTAGTTTCATTTCTTAAATTTTAAATAATTTGATTCGATTCTTTGTTTTTTTAAAGTGGATTAATGATATGGTTTGTTTCCCTTCCCAACTTGTACTTCCTTTTGCCCTCAATCTCCTCCACCAACTTATGTCCTCATACACACAAACCTTCTTCTTCTTCCTTTTCCTTTTCATTATTCTTTCACTCAATTCTTCTTCTTTTTTATGAAAGTGTGTTAAATGTAGAATCACACCCTTGCCATAAAGACTATTACAGAGGGAGTTTCACTGGGGAGATATAACACCAATGAGACCCGAGCCTAACTACATAAGAAATTGGCACCACTCTCAACTCAAAACCTTAAGGCAATGGGTTTATGAGTCTTTATTATTATATAGTGTTTTACCTTCTCATTTCTGGTTAATGTGGGATCTAGACTCACACTTGAATTTTTAACAATATTGTCATTAAAGATTAACGTTTCAAATGGACTCTAAGCCCAATATCTAAAATCAAATATTATTAACATTTTGCACTTATCTAAAGATCGAAATTCACACTATCTTTGACAGACATAGTCTTCAGGTTCAAGTCTAAATTTTGTGTACTAATTTAAAGATTGAGATTTATCGTATCAGACATATTATTTTCTAAAGATTAAAATAAAGTACGAAAAAAAGAGTTTTTTTATTTTGTTTGAGAAAAATGAGGGTTTCTTTTTATTATATGTGTTCTTGGTATGAATATATATTACCAATAAAGGATTGAATATGGATGTAAATGGAGGAAGGGGAGGGAAAAAAAGTAAATGTTGACTCTATTGAAAGAAGACTAAGGAACATTACACATATTAGCTTAATTAATAATTTAGTTTTTTTTTTCTTTAAGAATTCTGGGAAAAAAGATAAATTTAAATAGAATAAAATAAAAATGAAACGCAAGAATAAAAGTACATTGTTAACTTCAAAAGTTAAGTGTAATAGTGGACATTAATTCATTATTTTGATTTAACGTCTCTAATTCAAAATTGAATGTGAAACTTTTATTTTATTTGGAGTCATATGTTTTACTTTGATTTTTTGTATATTTTTTAGTTGACTAAATTTCAATACATTTTGAATAAAATTAATAATAAGGTTTATTCCATTAAATTAAATTAACGTTGACACTATTTAAAAATTATCACGTTTTTAAATTTTAATCTTTGTTTATCTTAAACCTCTTATATCTTAAAACTCTTATGATGTAACATTTTCAAATAACCTTAAAATTAACATAAGGGAAACAACTAAATTATTTAATTTAATAAATATTGAACTTAGTTCAGTAAAAAAGAAATATAAAGATAAAAAATGAACTATGAACCTAAATATAAAAACTAAATTACTAAATCTTATATATATATATATATATATATATATATATATATATATATATATAAACAAACTAAATTGATGAGGGTGCCATGTGAGATTGATGTTGAATATTAACTATATTGAGTTTAGTTTTAGCATATAACTATTTTAATTACTTTAACAACCTAAGCGACTAAATACAATCTGAGGAACAAATTAAAAAAAATATGTAAACTGATAAAATACAATTAATATATTTTAGCCTTTTAAAAAGAAATTTGTTCCCCTTCAATCTTACATGGTGTGAGAAGATTAAATAAAGGAAAGTTCAATAGCTGTAAAATGTAATTTAAAAAAATTTATAAATAACGGAGAAGTTCAGTATCATTAATTTGAAAAAAATTAAATATTTGTAGTTATGGTGAATAATTAATTTTTTTACTAGTAAATTAAAAAAAAGTTATAATAAATAGAGAGAGAAAAAATAAACATAATACCTATGTATAAATTTATAAAAATTACAAATTTTTTCTAACTTCATTACTTACAAGTGAAAAGAGACTCGATACATGTAAGTGATACTTTTTTCATAAAAAAAATTATAAAATACTAATTATTGTTATTAGAGTTAAATATGTTTTGGTTCTTTAACTTTAAGTTAATTTGAAATTAATTCATTTTGAAACTTTGGACTAATTTAGTCATTCATCTTTCGAAATACCTGGATTCAATTATTTTAATTAAATTTTGTTAAGTTTATTTGACATTTCAATCGCGTTTCATAATAGTATTTGACCTAACATCAAAATAAAAATGTTTCAAATAGTATAAACAACTCAAATAGTATAAACAACTCAAATACAATTTTGAAATACGTACGAAACATCAAATAAACTTAACAAAATTTTATTAAATTGTCTAAATGACGTATTTCGAAAGATGAAAGACTAAATTGATCAAAAGTTTAAAAATGGACTAATTCTAAAATTCACTAAAAGTTAAAGGACAAAAAACATATTTAACTCTTGTTATTATTATAATTTTAAAATTAAATATAAATAATATTTTATTATTTATTTGTCCTGTATATATTTTTGTAATAAAAAAGTTTGAGTATAAAAAAATTGTCAAATAAAAAAACGATTAAGATTACAGAAAGATTGATAAAATAATTATTTTAAATTAAATTAATTTTTGTTAAGAATAAAATTGAAAGTAAATGTGGAAAAGAAAAGAAAGTCTTTTTGTAAGGCCCATTAAAAATTGGCTAAAAATACTTTCTGCCCTAAAGTTAGTAGGTTGCCCTTGTAAGTGGGCCTAAGGCCGGCCCAACAGATAAAGTCATTAGGTCTGCCCTAAACCTAACATTTCTTCCCATTTTCAGAAAAATTGTTGTCCTTGCCTTGAGCCGCAACCACCTTTTACTTCTGCTAGGGTTCCAACGTTTTTCAGATTCACGTTTAGCTTGGCCATTGTTCTGCTCACGTAAGTACTCTTTCACCTTATCGCCTATGTCTAGTATAGTTTTGTAGCCACAGTGGGAAACTCTGTACTAACTCGTTTAACCCACTGTTCTAGTTTGCGAGTCGGGTTCTAGAGCTGCTGTGCTCCTTGATTCAGTGTCGAAGTCCCGTACAAACCCATTTCCAGGTAGGGAAGCTGAAACCTTGCTCATATGTCCTGTTTTCTTCGTGGTTTGGTTGTCTTTTCGAGTTGGATGGTTGGTATGATGCTATGCTGGTTTGAATACATGAATCTGTTGTGAATCTGTTGTTGTATCTATTGTTGAGTTGGTACGAGGGACTGTTGCAGAAAAACAGTGGCGAGACTTGCTAATCTCGCCCAGGTGAGCCATTCTCGCCTAGGCGAGACGAGCAGGGACTCACCCAAACCCTAATTCACGAAAGTCCGCCCAGGCGAGCTGCTCAGTGTATTTTGAGCGAGCGAGTGTCTCGCCCAGGCGAGAGGGGTCTCGCCTAAGCGAGATCCCGCGTGGTTTTCCTGATCCCCCTTTCGAGCCCTCGCCTAGGCGAAGGGGACTCGCCTGAGCGAGCATGTCTCGCATGAGCGAGATCCTTCGGCCTGAGCGAGGTGCTGGGCGAGGCAGGACGCTGTGTGATTATTTTCTTGACTTGGTTGGTGAATGTATGGCTTGACTTTAAGTATTATGATGAGAGTATGAGATAAATGAGTATGCATGTGTGGGGTAAATCATGATTTGCGAATCATGGGTTGGTACGATTTTAACATGAGAATTGTATGAGATGATTCATGAAATTGAAATGATGGGTTGGTATGAATTCAACATGAGACATGAAAGGGTTGTTATTAATGTGGCATAGTAATGAGATGAGATGAAGTTCCATCTTCTGGACTCTAGAATAAAGAGTTGGGATGGCTTGGTTGAGGATACGAAAGTGATGAATCATGAGAAAGTGTATGTATATAATTGTGTGTATGCATGAGGAATCTGTATGCTGATTTATGAATGTTGGTCTGTGTCAGCGTGTAATTCCTTGGGGCCTCTAGGTGAGACCTCTGGGGTTGCGCTTCAGTGATCGGGACGTAATCCCATGGCCCCTGGTAGTGGGTGTCCATGGTGGTGCCCCATCTGTATAACTAGGTAAGGATTCAAGGTAAGGTCGCATCCTGACACTCTATGGGGTCAGTTAGTCTCACTTAGAGCGGACTGACTCCTGTGGTGAGAGTAGCAGGAGGTCCGAAATTCATTAAGGGCTAACCTTGTGGTGAGGGAATATTGATCCATTATAACACTTGTAACACATAGCTCAGGGGTGAGCAGCTCGGGGGTGAGCAGAGGTATCCACCACAAGTGCAAGTGTCCGCTGAATCCGACCAAGTTATACGTATCCAGATGGGTCGAGTCGAGTCGTAGTGTATTGTTTGGAAGGTCGTAACATGCTGGTGTGATGTATGTATGATGGACTGTGAATATGTATCTAACTCCATTGATGTAATGATTTTTGGGCTCTAGCTTACCCTACTTTCTTTGTTGTGTGATCTGCTGTGTGGTACTCTCTTTTGCAATGATCATCAACTTGTTGGTGTGAGCAGATGCGAGGAACACCCGTAGACAACAGGGGGGTGGAGATTTCGCTGCCTAGTCCGCGTGGACCAGTTTATATTTTCGTATGAGTTTATTTAGGGTTGCGACCCATATATCTGTTCGTCCTTAGATTTATGTACTTTGGTAATCTTTTCCTCTAGTTTTCTTTTGAGCATCGTGGTGTGCCATGGGATGTATGGAGTTGAATTTAAAACTCACAGACCGCGCTTTGATGTTATCTTTCCCATAACATTTCTTGAATTTCTCGTGCTTAATTAAATTGGGGTGTTACACCTTTTATATATATATATATATATATATATATATATATATATATATATATATATATATATAAATAAGTATGCGTTACGTTCATACGCATGTTTGTTATTTTTTTTTATAATGTTAAAAATAATAAAATTGTTACTGTTGTTAATATTATAATTATAAAATTAAATATTATTAATCTTTATAATTTTTAAAAAATTTTATTTATTTATTTTGTAGATTATTTTTTAATAAAAAAATAGTTAAATATAGATGAAATTGATAAAATAATTATTTTAATTTAAAATAATTTTATTTAAAGGTTAAATTTTGAAAAAAAAATGTGGACATAGATAACTATTTATTGTTGAATTAAAATATAACTAATGAAGAATTAGAAAATGTATCAACGAACTAAAAGTAAGTTTATATTTCAATTTAGTGCATAATATAGTTAATATATGGTAATTTTATGTGTACGTGTATATTAAATATCATATCAAGCGCTTACCTTGTAAAAGTAAGAATTATATATTTTCTGAAAAACTAAAATTAAGTTTAAACTTTAATGCTAATATTTGTCATCAATTTAACCTGTTTGATAATCTAACCATTGAAGTATATATATAAATATTTTATCTAATAACTTCTCACAATAAGTTGAATGTTACATTTTAGGTTGATAATTAGTTACTCTCATCTGTAATTTTTAGTTTACAAGATTTTGATGACTCTTCCCCAATATTTTCGTCTTTTTGACTTTGACTACCATTAAAATATAAATATCTTATCATATCCCTTAACTTTATTTAATTCACAAATAATAAATATGACAACTATGATTATTGAAAAATTGTTTACTTTTTAATTGTGCTGTACTTATTAAAGTTATATTTAATAACAAGTTTGTATTTTAGTTTCTAACTATAAGTTTACGTAATTTATTTACGAATATGAAAATAATTAATAAATATGAATAAGACAACAAACATATAAAATTTTCGATAACGTATATTTTTATTTGAAAAATTTGCATTGCATTAAAACAATCCAAACATTAAAAAAAAAAAACTTTTAGTGATTATTAATTATCATACGTTTATGCAGTATTAATAATAAGGTATTTTAAAATAAATTCACATTTACATTTTTTACATTAAAAAATAAATTCATAATTACTTTAAAATATAAATCAGGAACTTAATATTTTTTTTTCAAAGCTACAATTCATCCTCTATATAATAAATTCTATCATAATCATTTATTTTTATCCATTATAGCTCCTATGTCACTTTTACCGTCAGATAAAATAAATGTCATAAGTAAAATACCTTATTGCGTCAAAGTCATTCAAGCAAACAGACCCACATGAACCATTGAATCATAAAATTCAAAAAATTCATACTCATTTACCAAAATTTCTACTATAACCACTTTTTCAACATTTGTTTTACAAATTTCATAACACCAATAGTAGCAACTACAAATTAATTTCTCTCATCCAGTAGTTTCACCCACACTTAATAATTACAAATCACAAACCAAATTCTCTTCCTCTTACAGTAGTCTTAACTTTCTCTACACAAAAAGAAAATCACCACCACTGCAAACATCATTCATTATAATTTTGTTTCTCTTGAAAAAATTTTCAAGTTATATCAACATTCACACACCAAAATCAAACCCATATTTATACTTCAACAGTAAAGCATTAATCTTGCAAAGAAAAATAGCTTCCCTTACCATATATATAATCTTGACCTAGCATTATTCTTTTCTCCATAAACAGCTCCACACATTAAAATACTCTATCTATACAACAAAATGCCCAAATGACGATTAAGACACAATAATAGGGTCTCAACCAAAGAAAATTTCATTAAGGACAAATGGAAGCAACATGCAAAGAAAAAAGGAACTTCCATGTAGGAGAAAATAGTTTGTTACATGTAAAGAGTAGGCTAAAGACTAGAAAAAATTTTGAATTCACCGTTAAGAGAAATTAAATGGGAATTTTGGTAGAGCTCTTCGTGTAGATTACTCTGGCCGTAATGAATCTTCAAAAGGATTAGAATTGAATCAGAATTGTATGGTAGGAAAAAAAGATTTTTGAAGAGAAAACAGAACTAGAGAGAATAAGGGTTTGTCTGAGAGAAAATGGATACCATTTGGGGTTCTCACATTTAATAGTTTCATATGGATAAAAAAAATGAATCCAAATAAAATTGAAAATATTTATTTATTTGATTTGCACTTTATAATAATATAAAATAAATCAAATTGAATCTCATATTTTTTTGTTTGATTCAATTAATGTTTAATAAAAAAATCAAATCAAGGCGATTGAAGCTTGTGTGATCTTTTTTATAGTTTTTCATTTTCCTCGTCTTTTAGTTTACGTTTGAATCCGATTAAGGAAGCTAAACAAATTCAACAAAGAATAAAGAAAGTGGAAAAATGTTATTCATATTAGTAAAAAGAATTGGGACATGAGTGAAAAATTATATATACAGTGACGACGGAAGAGATGGAGAGACCCAAAACAAACTTAAAAATGGAAGTCTTTTGTTTAAAATTTATTTTTTGAACTTTTTTCATGCAAAATTATTTATTAAATTGTCATAATTAATTTCATTTAACCTTTATATTTCAATATATAATAAGGCTAATCCATTTAATCTTTCTTGAGATATGGTTGAGACCGAAAATGTTAACATTATTCTATAAGTTATATATGCATTTGGAAAAGAATATATATTTTTTATATAATTAAGAATGTCAATTCATTTATCATTTTCCAAACCTATAGTTTATCTTAAGATTTTTAATGATGAAAATAAATAAAATCCATCACTATCCAACAAATTATTATGTTTTAAAGATTTTTCAAGGTTTAAGTAATTTTCTTGTAAAAATGTACAATCTAGTGATTTTAATTTTTTAACATTACATAAAAAAACAAAAAATATCTTTATACATTTTAAATTGTTCAAATCTATTCTAAAGTATATAATTTCTTTATTTACAATATTAAAAGTAATCAATTCTAAACGATTCTCGAAAAAAACTTTAAAATTTAATTTTTAATATTTTGATCGATCGAATTGTTTCTTATTGTGTCTAATACATTTATTACAAAACTTAATGGTTGTAAGTTTTATATTGATACATAATGTTTAATAGTTTTATATGGATAAACAAAATAATCCAAAAAAAAATAAATCGATCAGCATCACATATTTTTGGGTTTGATTGAAATAATGTTTAATAAAAAAATATCAAATCATGGATATTGAAACTTGTACGATCTTATTCATAGTTTTTCACTTTTCTCGTCTTTTAATTTATGTTTGAATCCGACTAAGGAAGCTAAACAAATTAAAAAAAAAAGTCAAAATCAATGTTATTCATATTAGTAAAATAATTGGGAAATGAGTGAAAAATTATATTTATATATATAATTTGATAAAAGTGAAAAATTTGTTATGAGTTTTTTAACAGTCAAAATTATCTTAGATAATATTTTAAAAGTATTTTGTATTTTTTAATTTATTTATGAGTGTGACGTGAGTGTAATCCATAAAAATTTATCGAAAACTAGTCTCTCAAAATACTCATTTTTAATAAAACCAAAGTCACACGTATAATGTAAATTGTGGCATTTCCATTGACACATATAAAGTAAAATTACGAAAAGAAACAAAGCAATAATGTAGAAGTTGTTAGCCTTTTGCTTTCCTCTTTTTTTATTGACAGAGGAAGTCTTCAATTTTCTGATATAACTTTTTCATGGCCTAACCCTTTTTTCTTTACATTTTTTCCACTTCTAAGATGAATCAAAACACAAAAACTAACTATTCAAACACTATCACTTCTTCAATACATTTTACCTTCTAATGATGAATAACACGAATCAGATTAATTTTTCTTATTGATATAAAATAAAGTTTTATACTTTGTTTACTCTCATTCAAATGCGATGCTGCATTATTTTAAAAATATCACAATTTCATACATTAACGTCTTGAAACAAATACGTATACGTGGATGTCAATATCTTCTTTACTCGTAATTTGACTTTTGAACACCAAAATCTTTTTAATTTTTATTTTCTGAAAATAAACCTTAGTACATAGTTCCTTATTTTTGAAAGGTTTTTTGGCATCCCAATTTACATTTTTCTAACTATTGCTATCTTAATATTAGCACGTAGGTCTAGACACATCTCATGACTAATTAGGTGGGCATGCCCTCTTGTTGGCTTTGTTTTATGAAATAGAAACCAGTTAATAACCTACGACAGGCTTCTGTCTAAATATTTTTAGACTCAACAAAAAATTATTATAATCCTTTTAAAACATAATTCATATATATATATATATATATATATATATATATATTTCTTTTTTTTTTCTCAATTGTAAAAGTATAACCTGAATGAGATTACTAAAACAATATTTAAACAATGGAGATGTATTTTAAATTTCAAAGA
>Ga0214543_1006879_pt1 | contig 19928 bp, 20 predicted proteins | sample CNSS2metaG_FD_160094 | JGI IMG/M metagenome (GOLD analysis project Ga0214543, IMG submission 160094) | Root nodule microbial communities from cowpea collected in UCLA plant growth center, Los Angeles, California, USA - CNSS2 | ecosystem: Host-associated > Plants > Roots > Nodule | place: USA...
TATATATATATATATATATATATATATATATATATATATATATATATATATATATATATATATCACCAAGAGTTTCCCATGAAACTCCCTTGCCAACACATTCCACATTCCAACAAATATATCATGTTTCTCATTTCATGCTCTCCACATGCACACAAATATTCAATCCAACAAAATCATAACTTATTTCATAATAATACTTCCATTCTAGTCTCATTCAAACATACATGTCAAGCATAGCCACATACTATGAGCAAGGAAGAGGATTAACACAAGCATGGAGCCACATCAACCAACACAACAACCTTTGTCAAGGATTCTCGCTTAAGCTAAAGGTCCTCGCCCAGGCAAAAGGGTTCCTTTCGCTCAAGCAACCCCTTCTCACCTAGGTGAGAGCTCAACAGTGGCCACTGTAAGGTTCCAGCGGGTTCTCGCTCAAGCAATAGCGTCTCGCCTAAGCGAGACTGCGCATCGCTCAAAAATTAAAACCAGTCGCCTAGGTGACAACTCGAGCTGGAATCCAAGGGTGAATCCCTGATACTCTCGCTTAGGCAAGGGTCACTCGCTTGGGCGAGATTAGCAGGTTTCTCACCTATTCGCACATACAGCTTCTTGTTCAATCAAACATACACACACAACAACCATTTTCATACAACCAATGACAACATTCAAGACCCAAAGACACAAGAACAGTCCAGAAATAATCAAAATACTTAAAAGAAACGTAAACCCTAGCTTCCCTTACCTTTTTGGATACTAACACAAAGAGCGGTAACCCAAGCAAGAGCAAGAGCAATAGAGTACTAGAGCAAGCTACAGAGCTGAAAACAAACATTCAGGTAATTGAGAATGAGCTATTAGAGAGAACCTACGACAAAGCTAGAGCCTTTAAACTGGAAAAGATGAAGAATGAAGTTGAATTTCAACTTAACGAAGAGGACGAAGCAGTTTAGCTAGCTGGAACGAAGGGGAACTTATGCCCTAGCAGAACCCTTTTTGGAGACAAGAGTGTTGGAGAGAAGGGAACAATTTTGCGAAAAGAGATAAGTGAAAATGAGAAGGTTGGGTAGGGTATTGGGGTCCTACAAGGGGGTTTGGCTTTGGGCCTACGAAAAGGCTAGGCCCAAGCACATACAAGCTGGAAAAAAAATGGGGCTTACAATATCTCCCCAACAACAAAAATTTTTCGTCCTCGAAAAATAAAACTTACCAGAAAAGATGTGGATATGAATTCCTCATGTCCTTCTCTAGCTCCCAAGTAGAATCACCCGTCCTTCGGTCCTAGATGACCTTAACAAGACTAGTGGTTCTTGTAACATCCCTAAGGAATATTACTTGATAATAAATAAATAAAAACAGAATTACAATAAAGTCCACATTTAATATAAACCATTTCCCAAAAACACGGGAAATTTAAAACTTTAATAGATAATAAGTAGTAAACCAAGAATCCAAAATTTCATGAAATGGAATTAAAAGCAATGGCTCTCGCCAAATTTACATGAGATCCTCAAAACAAAATCATCAACATATACTATATATATATACAAAATATCCCCTGCTAGCCCTCGCTCCGAGTCTATGCATCTCCTGACCCACCTGTCACATCATTTGCTCCCGGATAACAAGATATCCGATCATCGCTACACACACAGATAGGTGAGCTATGCACAATAAAATATAAACAGATGTATGTGAAATAAACATGCTTCCCAACCCAAAATAACATAATTAAGTTCATAATTCCCAAATCACCCAACCATGACCTCATAGTCCTTCATGAGTCATATGCATGAACTAGGTCTTGGGACTTTCCTGTGCTCCCATGAAATTAACTCATTCGTGGTCCAACCCTATGAGCCTATCCCGCTTATAGTCCTGCCCTACAAACTCCTCGCCTGTAGTATAAACATCCAAGTCTCACACTTGGACCCTGACACGCACGCAATGACCATACTATGGACTCCTCGCCCAATAGTAGCTGACGGGAACATAACAGTTCCTTGCCCATCGTGCGCCCGACACATGCAATCACCATACTAAGGACTCCTCGCCCAATAGTAGCCGACGGGAACTCAACCAGTTCCATGCCCATCATGTGTCCAACCACCGAGCACATCCCAGACCCCTTAATGGACTTAGTCCTTCAAGCCCAAACATCACACCACATGCATATACAGTCCATCCTTAAGATAAAGTAGTCAAATCACACCCACAAGCAATTACAACATGTCAAAATCACATAAACTCGCTTAAGCTAGGGACACTCGCCCAAGCTAAGCCCTCAGTCTCGCTTGGGCTAGCTCCCCTCGCCTAAGCGAGCCTAAAACAATAGCATCAACTCGTCATCTCGCTTAGGCGAGATCCTCCCGCCTGGGCGAGCCACACATTTGCCCAAAACCATGCCAACACCTCGCCTAGACGAGTCTTCAACAAAACACACAAGAAAACACTTCGAGGACTCACTTAGGCGAGCCACTCTCGCCTAGGTGAGAATGTCAGTCGCTCAAAACTTAAAACATCTCGCCTGGGCGAGATATCACGCTCAAAACTTCCAAGTTCTCCTCGCGACCTCGCTTAGGCGAGTGCCTCTCGCCTGAGCGAGAGACCATGTCGCTCAAACCTCTCCTGGGTCGCCTAGGCGAGAACCACGAATTAGAGCTCAACGTGAGACTCTACAATTCTCGCTTAGGCGAGGTGGACCCGCTTGGGCGAGATTTGCGAGTTTTTCGAGTCTGATCACGCACCCACTTCGCCAAAACCATACCAAAATACTCACCAAACGTTACCAACACAATGTAATGGAAAAAAACATTAGAACAAGCATTATCTCCAATTAAGCTACCAAAACACCATACTTAGGCTTCCACAACCATTCCATACCTAAAACCCTCATTCCCAAATCATATAATGCATTACAGGAGTATGTGCACAACATCAATTAATTAAGCTTTCTATCACCACACATAATGTACGAATTTCATGCCAACATGAATCAATTGAAAACTGAATTGACCTAAACCCATAACACATGTCAATCAATTTACGCGCATAAGGACAACTCCCCTAACCTGGATTGATTGCTCAACAATTGTGAAGGCAGAACCCCCCCTTGATTCCAAATCCTTTCTTGCTTCAACCCTTGCACCCCAAAACTCAGTTCACCCTCTCAAACTCGTGCTCCTCTCACAAGCCAATTCCCAGCACTGCCAAAACTCTTCCCTTTACCTAATTTTTGTTTTTATAGGTGCCTTTAAGATGGGTATTAAAAATAAGACGAAATTGGGCTTAGGGTGGGTTTTAATTCCTCTTAATATTAATTATTTGATAGTTTTCCAACCCTCTTGACTGCCCCCATTCTGCTAGGTTCTCTACCTTTTCACATTCACTCCAAACCAAGGTTACTTTTCACATTCACTCCAAACCAAGGTTAATAAAAATAAAGGTTAAGTTCTGTCTACCAAGGTTTGAACCCGTGACCTTCCACTCACAAAGCCAAGTACAACCACTATGCCAATTCACATTTGTTGATATACACAATCAACATAAGTTTACAATCCCAATCACCTACTCATACATATTGTTAAAAATCAATAACAAAACAATCACAGATAATTGGCATACATAGGACTCGAACCCAAGTCCTCTCACACAAACCAAAGTACTCTCAACCATTTGAGCTAACACTTTTCCACGTCACATTACACAACAATTAATGTCATAAAGACACCTTCTTCCTGCATTTATTAATTAATTAATTATTAAATTAATTAATTTTCCCAGGTCTTACAGTTCTTCCCTTCCGTTCCTTGACTTGGCGATCTTCTATTGCCACTGGTTGTTCCTCTAATTTGAGATTCTCCCTGACTTGCACATCCTCCGCCTCCAACACATGTGATGGGTCAAAAACATACTTTCGCAGTTGGGAGACATGGAACACGGAATGGAGGTTAGCCAACTAGGGTGGCAATGCAATCTCATAAGCTACAGGCCCCTCAAGATCTGATATGGACCCAAGAACTTAGGAGACAGCTTCCTTGAGCGGATAGCCCTCCCCACACCAGTGGCTCGGGTCACCCTCAAGAACACATGTTCCCCAGCCTCAAACTCTAAGGGTCTTCTCCTCCGGTCTGCATATGCCTTCTGCCGGCTCTGGGATGCTTGCAACGGTCTCTCACCAACTGCACCTTCTCTGTAGTTAGTTACAACAACTCAGGTCCTACCAAAACCGATTCACCATCCTGGTACCAACATAAGGGAGTCCTACACCTCCTCTCATACAAAGCCTCATAAGGCACCATCCCTATACTCGTCTGGTAACTGTTGTTATAGGTGAACTCCACCAGTGGTAACACTTCATCCCAACTGCCGAGATGGTCCAGAATACATGTCCTCAACAAGTCCTCCAAGGACTGAATCACCCTCTCAGACTGCCCATCCGTTTGAGGATGATAGGCAAAACTCATCCTCAGCCTGCTACCTAAAGCATCCCTCAGCGTCTGCCAGAACCTCAAAGTAAACTGAGGATCTCTACCAGACACTATGCTACAAGGCACCCCATGAAGTCTCATTATCTCTCTGATGTAGAGCTGAGCCAGCTTGGCCATAAATATGTTGAGATTCACTGCCAAAAAGTGAGCACTCTTCGTCAACTGGTCCACCATAACCCATATAGCATCATGTCCTCTCACAGTGCGAGGCAAGTGGGTAACAAAATCCATGGCTATGCTATCCCACTTCCACAATGGAATATCCAAGGGTTGGAGTGTTCCACTGAGTTTCTGATGTTCCACCTTCGACTTTTGACAAGTCAAACAAGCCCATACGAACTATGCAACTTCCTTCTTCATGCCTTGCCACCAAAAGTTTTCCTTGAGGTCTTGGTACATCTTAGTCATGCCAGGATGCAGACTAAGACGACTTTTGTGACCCTCCTCTAGAACCAACCTTCTTACCTCTGCATCATTAGGCACGCAAACTATGCCTTTGAATCTCAACATGCCATCACCACCTAAGGCAAACTCCTTTACCTGATCAGATCCAAGCAGCTCTTTTACCCTCTACAAGCTAGCATCCTCTGCGTGCTTCTCCTTAATCAAGCTTAGGAAGCCACTAAATATAGCTAAGGTGCTACACCTAATGAATTTTGGTTCCAACTCAACTTGTATCCTCATATCTCTGAAGCTCTCAAGCAATTCCAACTCTTTTATCATTAAGTGTGCCACATGCACCGTCTTCCTACTCAATGCGTCTGCCACCACATTCGCCTTCCCTGGGTGATAAAGGAGTTCAAAGTCGTAGGCCTTCAGAAACTCTATCCACCGCCCCTACCTCATGTTTAACTACTCTTGATCAAAGAGATACTTTAGGCTCTTGTGGTCACTAAACACACGGAACTGCGCACCATACAGGTAGTGCCTCCAAATCTTCAAAGCAAAGACCACCGCTGCTAGCTCTAGATCATGAGTAGGGTAGTTCTTCTCATGAACCTTCAACTGCCTTGAAGCATAAGCCACCACCTTCCTCTCTTGCATCAAGACACACCCAAGACCCTAATGAGAGGCATCGCAGTAAACCTCAAAGGGTTTACTCATATCCAGAATCACCAACACCGGAGCACTCGTTAATCTCTGTTTAAGCTCCTTGAAGCTCTCTTCACACCTATCAGTCCATGCAAATGGTTGGTCCTTCCTGGTTAGTTATGTTAGGTGTGCTACTATCTTGGAGAACCCCTCTATAAATCTCCTGTAGTAGCTAGCTAGACCCACGAAACTCTGAATCTCTGACACTGACTTGGGACACTCCCACTGTATCACGGCTTCCACCTTAGTTGGATCTACAACTATACCTTGAGCTGATATCACGTGCCTCAAGAACTGTACCTACCTCATCCAGAAGTCACACTTTGACAACTTAGCAAACAGTTGCTTCTCCCTCAGGATACCAAGCATTATCCTCAGATGCTCGGCATGCTCCTCATGCGTCTTGGAGTATATGAGAATGTCGTCTATGAAGACCACAACAAACTTATCTAAAAACGGCCAGAAGATCCGGTTCACATAGTCCATGAACAAGGCTGGAGCATTGCTCACACCAAACAACATAACCACATACTCGTAGTGCCCATACCTGGATCTAAAAGCAATCTTCTCCACATCCTCTACTTTCACCAAAATCTGATGATAACCCGATCGAAGGTCAATCTTGGAGAACATCGATGCCCCATGTTGCTGATCCATCAAATCATTTATTCTTGGCAAGGGGTACTTGTTTTTGATAGTCAACTTGTTCAGCTGCCTGTTGTCCACACACAACCTTGAGCTACCATCTTTCTTCTTTACTAACAAAACAGGTGCTCCCCACGGCGAAACACTCGGCCGTATAAACTGCTTCTCCAGTAGCTCCTCAATCTGCTTCTTTAACTCCACCAACTCCGTAGGAGCCATGCGGTAAGGAGATATCAACATAGGACCAACCCCTGGTACCAAGTCTATGGAGAACTCGACTTCACTCCTCGGGGGCAAACCTGGTACCTCTTCAGGGAACACATCCTTTGAGTTTTGCGCCGTCCCGGATTTCCTTCACAACCCTATTGGAAGACAACAACTTAGACTCCTCTGAGTTAGAGAATATCAGCTTCTTCTCCCAATAGTCGATGAGAACGCGATTGGCGGAGAGCCAATCCATTCCCAAGATTACATCTAGCCCTTGCAGAGGGAGGCATATGACATTGACTTTATACATGCGTCTCTCCACCTCCACTGGACATCTAGTGCACATGGTAGATGTCCTAACCAACCCAGATGTCGGAGTAGACACCACAAAATCGAATTGTAACTCACTAACCGACAGACCCAACTCTTGTACACAAGACTCTAACACAAAAGAGTGTGTCGCTCCATAATCATATAGCACATATCAGGTTTTACCCACAATCAAACAACATCCAACAACTAGATTACCTGAGCCTGTCGCCTCCGCTCCGGTCACAGTATACACTCTACCTGTTGCTTGGGGTCTGTTGCCCCCTCTTCCCTAACGAGTCTGAACTAGGGTCTGAGCCGAGGGCCTCACCGTAGTCCCTCTAGAAGAGGGGCAATCCTTAACCAAATGCCCCGTCTTCCCACAACCATGACATCTTTGCGTACTAGCCAACTACGGACATGCACTCCTCAAGTGTGGTCCATGACACTGATAACATCTAGGCACTGACGATTGTTGAGAAGTGAAACCCCTAGCCACCTGAGGTTGCGGCCTAGAATAGGATTTCTTCCTCTCTTCCCCTCTAGGTTTGGACCCAGATGATCCGTTGGCCCTCTGCTGCTGCTGAACTTGCTGAGCTTCTACCTCAGCCTTCATCCGCTCCATAACACGAGCTCTTTCCACCAAAGCTACAAAATCCTTGATGGAGAGCGGCGCCACCATCAACTTGATGTCTCCCCGTGGTCCATTCTCAAACTTTTTGCATCGCCAGTCCTCATCCAGTGGCATGGTATAGAAGCGCCCTAAGTGCTTGAATCTCTTTGCATATTCAGCCACTGATTTGTTTCCTTGCGTCAACTAGAGGAATTCTACCTCCTTTGCGTATCTCACGCGATTTGGGAAGTACTCTGAAAGAAACTTTCTCTTGAAGGCTTCCCATGTGATATCCTCATGCTGGGTCACCAATGCTCAACATCCCCTGTGAGCATGTAGACTGTGAAAGCAAGCATGCTCTCACCCGGGCATCTCTTGGCATCAAAGATGCGCTCCATATCCTTCATCCATTGGTGCACCTAATCGAGACTGACTTTGCCATCAAACTTGGCAGGTTGGTGCTTCAAGAAATTTTCCAAACTCCATTCAGGGGGTGGAGGTTGGGGATGAGGACCATACACCGGAGCACCAGTCGCATTCTCCCCTAACTGGCGGAGAGCATGCATATGCTACCTTTAGGCAACCTCAGAAGCCTGTCTCGCAACCTTCATTTGTTGCATCATTAGGTGTTGTTGCTCAAGGGAGGCCTCTTGGCGTTGCATCGCCGCCTCCTATTGTTGCAACATGGCATTGCTTTGTTATGTCAAAGCTGCAGCCACAGCCTCGATTGCCCTTACAGGATCTTGCCCGTCGCCTTGAGGGGGTAGATGAGGAGCTATGCGTGGAGGTGCCATACCACTGGACACACAGAAAGAACCAGTAGAGAACTTAGTCAGACTAGAAACTCATCTAAACATGATAAGAAAGGCATGACGAAAGCTAAGTAAGCACACAGCCCACAGAAACTAAGGAACGATGGCTCTGATGCCATAAAAATGTGACATCCCATTTAAATAGAATAATCTACTAAATAAAACATCACATAATTATAGGAATAAAAGAGTCATCAAATGAACAGTACCCATAAGGATTTACCATTACAGTCACACAAAAAGTACTTAAAAGAAATTGAGGCATATCAAACATACATGTCTCTAACAAAACATAATCAAAAGGGGTTCAGCAATTATACAAAAGCAAAACTCCTAGAGCAAGGAATGACAAAAGGCATTAAGGCCATACAACTGCTCCTAAATGCCAAAGATAACAGGACCCACTACACCGCACCGCTGCTACCATCAGGTCCACCTTCAACAATTATCCCATCTGCTCCCACCAACAAGGTGATCATCGCAAAAGAGAAAACAAGACAAGCACAACATGAAAATAAAAGGGTAAGCTAGTATAAAATATCTTTAACATATTATAGAGCATGTACAAGGCAAGGCAAGTTATTAATAATTAAATAGTAAACACTCAGATCATGTGAGAGCAAACAAATGCAAGTTACTACGACTCGATATCCGAATCATACACTTGATATAGAATTCTAAAGGAAATATGCACCTGTGTTGGTTTTTAAACTCTGCAGAGTCTAGACGCAAGGGGTTATCACCCAACCACACACAGGGTTAATCCTCTATTGTCTTGGGCCCAATATGTCTCAAGACTAGGACCTTCTGCCACTCTCACCACATTAATCATTCTGCTCTATGTTAGCGTGAACAATTATTAGAGTTCAGGATAACCTCCTTTATCTAGACATCTCCTACATCAAGGTATACATTAGGCATATATATATATATATATATATATATATATATATATATATATATATATATCACCAAGTGTTTCCCATGAAACTCCCTTACCAACACATTCCACATGCCTTGTAAATCACCCAATTCTCATGTAATTCCTCCAACAAATATATCATGTTTCTCATTTCATGCTCTCCACATGCATACCAATATTCAAGCCAACAAAATCATAACTTATTTCATAATAATACTTTCATTCCAGTCCCATTCAAACATACATGTCAAGCATAGCCACATACTATGAGTAAGGAAGAGAATTAACACAAGCATAGAGCCACATCAACCAACACAACAACCCCTGTCAAGGATTCTCGCCCAAGCTAAAGGTCCTCAGCTAGGCGAATGGGTTCTTTTCGCTCAGGCGACCCCTTCTCGCCTAGGCGAGAGCTATGCCTCGCTCAGGCGACAACGTTTCGCCTAAGCGAGACTACGCCTCGCTCAAAATTAAAATCAGTCGCCTAGGCGACAACTCGAGTTGGAATCCAGGGGTAAGTCCCTACTACTCTCGTTTAGGCGAAGGTCAGTCGCTTGGGTGAGATTAGTAGGTTTCTCACCTGTTCGCACATGCAGCTTCTCGTTCAATCAAACATACACATGCAACAACCATTTTCATACAACGAACAACAACATTCAAGACCCAAAGACACAAGAACAGTCCAAAAATAATCAAAATACTTAAAAGAAACGTAAACCATATCTTCCCTTACCTTTTTGGATATTAACATAGAGAGTGGTAACCCAAGCAAGAATAAGAGCAATAGAGTACTGAAGCAAGCTACAAAGCTCAAAACAAACATTCACAGAGTTGAGAATGAGGTACTAGAGAGAAACAATTTTTGGAGCAGAACCCTTTTTGGAGACAAGAGTGCTAGAGAGAGGGGAACAATTTTCTGAAAAGAGATAAGTGAAAATGAGAAGGTTGGGCAGGGTATTGGGGTCCTACAGGGGGGTTTGGCCTTGGGCCTACAAAAAGGCCAGGCCCAAGCACATACAAGCTGGAAAAAAAATAGGGCTTAGTGTAACATCCCATTTAATAAAATAATTTAATTAAATTAAACATTACGATGGATAATACAAGACATAGTCATGGAGTATAAATGCTACTCCTTACAGGTATCCAATGTACTTAAAATGAAAACACTAAGGCACACCACGATGCGAATAACAAGACAGAGTAAAAGATTGACAATATTCAAAATAAATGATACAAGAGTAAGACAATACAGCGGCTACAGCCCTAAAGGAAAACTTAGAGAAACAAGATCTGATCCAAGACGAGCTAAGCAGCGGAACCTCCATCACCTTGTTGACTACGAGGAGTTCTCGCATGTGCTCGTATCAATAAATTGATGATCATCGCAAAAAGAGAAAGCCACACACAGAGAACATACAACAAGCAAAAAGGGTAAGTTAGAGTGGAAAAATGTTTTATCATACAATGGCATACCATTTTAAAGTAAGAGATACATACATCAACAAATCATGTAATAACTCGCAAACAATACACTAAGACTCAAGACATGACTTATCTGAATACATATAATTAGTCGGATTCAGCAAATGCTTGCACTTGTGGTGGCCTCTACTGCTCTACCGAGCTAATTGTCAACTGGTCACCCACCAAAGCTTCAAAAAATGAAAAAATGGAGTATGGAGAAGATGATGGTGGTTGAAAAACCTAAAATTTGCCTCCTATACGTGGTCACATCAAATCTGCCACACAAAATTACAAAAATGTCATTCTGCCACTTAGAATTACAAAAATGCCACTATGGGCTGAAAATGTTGGCCCAATGACGTGGACGGGCTGACTGACATGGCACAGTCATGGCAATGATGTGGAAATCACGTGGCAACTCTCTCTTGACCTTAAGATAAATTTCCAAGCTCCAAAGTTGCTTCACCCAACTACCTAAAAATAATTAAAAATGAAAATTAGGCCAAATAAGGTGAAATTAACCCAAATTCGAAATAGTGGCCCAATAAAGCCCAATGGATGAAAACACATTAAAGATAAACAATTGAGCACTAAACAACTATCAAATGGGTACACAAAAGTTAGTGGAATGGAGGAAAATAAGGACTCATCACCAACTGTTTCCATAAAGTGGACCATAGTCATAGTGACCTTGATCTTTAGGTATTAGGGAACTATCCTTGTTACCGCATATACTTTTCCTTAGAACTTTAACTGTCAAATCTCTGTTATGACATCTCCTTAGGGATATCGACCCTTTGCTAGGCAATGATCGAATCTGGGGTTCTCCTAGGGATATTGACCCTCTACTGAGCAATGGTCGAATTTAGGTTCTCCTTAAGGTTATTGGCACTTTGTTAGGCAATGGTCGAATCTAGGTTCTCCTTTTGGATAACAACTTTGTCCTTGTAAATGACAGAATCCATGTTTTCTCTTTTGGATAGGGACCTTCTACATGGTAATGGGCGTTGAGTTCTTTCCGATAAAGACTCTCTCCTTGGGAATGGTCAAGTTTATCTTTAAATCCGTTTAATTATTTTTTCTTGCTTTTTTCTATATTTCCTTTTGAAACTCGGACGACATTAATGTTTCTATCTATACTTATCCTTTACTACGATAATATGAAAATGTCAAACTTTTATATTATCTAGTAAAATCTAAATAAAGAGGGGGCAGATATCAACACCCAATTTCATTCAGGTAAATAAATTTGTTTTCAAAAAATAAAAAATATAAAAACAAATTTGAACATGCTTTTAAGTAATGGTAAAAATTTGTTTCTAATTATTAGAAGAAATATTCTTCATAATAATTAGAATAAGTATGCTTGATATTATGTTTGATTTGATTCCTGTAATATGCTGCTATCATGACAAATTTCTTTATATTGTTCAATATAATTAAGGTCAGGATTACATTGGGATTGCAATGTGTGTATATAAATACATAGTCTATCATAAGAAAGGAGATTGAAATAAGAAAAAAGATTCATTACACTTGTCTGTTTTTTTCTTCTCACAACTAACACAAACACACATCCTTTTTACCTCATTTGAGAGAGAAAAAAAATCATGGAGAATAAGGCAGAAAAAAAAGAGAGGAGAAAAGATAGTAGTAATGTAGTGAATGAAAGAGTAAGATTGATAAAGAAGAATTTAAAAGGTATGGCATTGCCAGTTTTTTTCTTTTGATTTATGCATCCCCTATTTTCACTATATTTTGTTTTAATATTCCATGCATTGTTTTTACACTTAACTTTGGCCTTCTCTTTATGGACATTAGTTCTACTATTCACAAACATCTTATTCCAAAAATCATAAAAAAATAATTTTCCTCATTTCTTTTAGTGTTTGTCCAGCCGCTCATGTTGCGTGACATCTATTTTCAAATATCTTTTTCTATAAAATATAAAAAACAATATAAAGAACTAAAAAAAATAGTTTTCTCTATTTACTTTTAGTGTCTGTTAAGTCGCTCCCATCGTGTGACACTCATTTTCAAATAATTAAGAATACCTAAAAAACGTAAAAGGATTTTCAAAATTATAAAAAAAATCAAATTAACTTTTTTTAAAGGTTCATTTAGAACTACATGATGCCTGATTCTTTATTGAGAATAGAGAAACATATGAATGATGTCAATCCTTATCAAGTTCACCAAACAAAAATTAAAGCATTTCTCAAATAATTTTTTCATAAAGAACTTCGTAACCTTTATTATCCATTGTGAATGAAGATACGTAAGAGTGAACATGCCAAAAATAAATAAAAAAAATTGTTTCTCTTCGAACAATGTTTTATTATTTTTGAGGAAATTAAATATTTTGAAAATCATACAAATTTTTGCACATTTAATGAAAGGTACTATCTTATAAGAGTTGGATTCTTCAAAATTTTATTGCACAATATTTTTTACTTACAAAGTTTTTAGCTTTTTGACTGGATTTTTAGTTGTTGTTATTGAATTGGAAGCATTCAATACCTTTGTGACTTTATTCTCAAAGCTAATGTTGATTTATTATAACTTGAATCTACTCGATCGGAAACATTTGAGTCTGATATATTCAAAGAAAATATTTAAAATATTTGAAACTAACGACATTCTTAAAGATATTGCTATTACTAGTTCAAATATAATGATATAATAATTTATTATTTCTAAAAAAACATTTGAGTAATTTTTTTAACATATTTATATTTATTTATCCATTAGTTCAAGAAGTCTATAAATACAATCTACTACCATAAGAAGTACTTATTCAAGTCCTTTTATCACTCATCATACAATTATATGTAATACTTTCTAAATTCTTGCACACTTGAGTGTCAAATCATCTCCTACAGATGAATTATCTTTTTCCTCTTCAGAACTTAGAGCTATCTCACTACAAGGCAATAATTTAACTCTTGAGAGTCTTATATATTCAGTGCAAGATTGAGGTTGATATTCTCTAGCAAAGTGTTGTAATTGCTGAGTGAATTGTACAAATTCTTATTGTTTAGAGTGGAACCAATTTTTCTTGAAGGAAAGTTGACATTGGATGTAGGATCAGTTGGTGATCTGAACCAATACAAATTCAATTTAAATTATAGTATATTATTATGTTGTATTTAGATTGAGATGTAGAAAATAAGAAGTAGAAAAATTAGTATTCACATGATTCATCATTAAATCTATATTATCATTAATCTTAATTCAAACAAGTTTTTTAATTAGATCATAAAATAAAAGTTAATAACTTTTCTTTAATGACAAATACATTTATTAGGTTATTTATGAATAAAAATTCTCTATCAAGTCATCTCGATTTTATACAATACTCATTTATAATTAACTCGTAACTAAATATAATAATGGAAAGAAATATCTGTTGACATGAGAAGCCAAGGTGATTTGCTTCTTGAAGATTTGATGAAGATTAAATGAAGCACTTTTTGAACTATCTTGAAGCCATTACCATTGGAATGAAGCCTACATTGATGAAGGAAATGAGATTTGATGTTAACCATGTTGATCAAGGCTAGAACGTGTGCTCTCCATTTAGTTACATCTTTTAGAAAGTGTATTTTAAAGTTGTAATTCATGTTGTAGACCTTATAGCATTAATTAGATGTTTTTGGTCTTAGGTGTGTCTTTTAATCTGTTGAATGGTTTTTCAACAGGTTAAAATGTCTCTTTTAATCTATTGAATGTTTTTTAATAGGTTAAAAGGTTGTCTGTAGTACTCTTAAACTGCAACAAATTCAATCAGTTGATTTAGTTTTTTAATCAACTGATTTCATTTAAGTCAAGTGAAATCAACCGATTGATTTGAAAATCAACATGTTGAATTTCGTAACAGTTTGACTATAAAAGCTGTGATTTTTGAAAGAGAGGTTTGTTGATCATTTTAGAGTGTGATTTTGTTCTGCACTATTTCAAGGCAAACCAAGCTAAAAGCTTCAAGAATTGATCCAAGATCAATCTTTAACAGCTGCAACACCTATGATCACTAAGGAGAGAGTTTCCACAAGTTTCCAGAACCAAATCGTGCTCTAAAATGATCAGACCTCTCTTTCGAAAATCACAGCTTTTATAGTCAAACTAGTACGAAATTGAACAAGTTGATTTTCAAATCAATCGGTTGATTTCACTTGACTTAAGTGAAATCAGTCGATTAAAAACTAAATCAACTGATTGAATTTGTTGCATTTAAGACTATTGCAGCCAACCTTTCAACTTGTTAAAAAGCCATTCAACAGATTAAAAGAGACATTTTAACCTGTTGAAAAACCATTCAACAGATTAAAAACACAACAAAGACCAAACTACATCTAATTAATGCTTTAAGGTCTACAACATGAATTACAAACTACAAGTACACTTTCTTAATGATGTAACTACATGGAGAGCACACATTCTAGCCTTGATCACCATGGATATCATCAAATCTTCTTTCCTTCATCAATGTAGGCTTCATTCCAATGGTTATGGCTTCAAGATAGTTCAAAAGAGCTTCATTCAATCTTCATCAAATCTTCAAGAAGCAAACCACCTTGGCTTCTCATGTCAACAATCTCCCCCTAATTTGATGAAGCCAACCTCTATTCCATCTATCTTCTTCTATCTTCCATTGCAAAAATGCTTCTTCTATTTGTTGGAGACCAATTAATGAAGTAACACCTTAGCTTGAAGCTTGAGAACCTAAAAAACATTTTACAGTAGCAATACACACAAGCTAGCAAGTATACAACTGTGATCATGCTCCCCCTATCAATTATATGGGTTCAAATTCAGATTTGATTATTGATTCCAATTTTAATTCTTACTTTAATGTGATCAATTATCCATTTTCCAATTTTTTCAATTTTTCTCCCCCTTCGGATTCATCAAACAGAACAAATGCATAAAGATAACAAGCATTGCATTTCAATTTATTAATACTGGAAGGGAATACAGCCAACAAAAACTGAAAACAAAAAACAGATGCATAAAGCTGATAGAATCAGCTGACTAAAATGAAAAACAACCAACTGAAACAGATAGAACTCAAACTGAAAAATCATAAACATAAGGATGCAATGCATGATCCTAAACAATCACCACACTCAGTCATCCTGAGGGTCATTTCTGGTCTGGAATGAGTGGAGCCTATCATGGATATCATGGATTTGGCCATCCAATGCATTGAACCTCTCATTGCAATAGTTGTGATATTCATGTTGAGACACATTAAGCTCATGCAGCTGGTTCAACACCATCCTTTCAAAATGTGAGTACACAGGGCCTCTATCCTCTGGAGGGTTGTAGGGAATCAAGTCCATAGGTCCTGGTTCTTCCTCTTGATTTGCACCACTTGGACTAGCTTCATGGTCATGTGCACCACCAACAACACTTCAGCAGTTGTCCATCCATTTCCCACTTTGATAAACCCCATTTTGTGCAGATTTTGGTTGGAGGTATGGTTCAATAGTCCAGTTGACTCCTCTAGCTCATCCTCTACATCAATACCAAAGTATTCAATGAATTTAGACACCAAAACCACATATGGAAGCCTAAAATTGGTGAGCCTCTTGGCCTTGAGCATGTGATCACGAAACACATAGATCCAATCCACTTGAATGTTGTGTTGGATGCAGTACATGAGTATCAAATCTCCCTCATGCAATGTTGAATGGTTGCTACCACATGGAACAAGGATTTTTGTGACAATCATACCAAGTAACCTTTGATCCACCTTGAGACCACCAACATGGAAGTGTTTGATTTCAGCATTAGGATTTCTCAAGCATTGGCCATAGTATTGCATCTTGTTGAATTCTGGAATAGCCCCAGTTTCACCTTTTCTCACTTGCACACCCCTTGGTTTGAGTCCAACCACATCTTTCCAAGCTCTCTTGTTGATCTCCATTTGAACACCCTTGATGCTGGACAGTAAGACATCATTTTTGAACTCCAAGTTGGTGAAAAACACCTTCACCAAGTCTGGATATATTTTCCCTGAAAGTTCAAGGAAGAACTTCAGCTTTTGATGCTTTAGTTGTTAGAATAGGCTCTCAAAGCCTTCAACCCTTAGCCAAGAGAACCTCAACACCTTAGGGATGTTGATTTGCTTCCTATTCATTTCAATGAGGAACACCTAAATGTTGTCCTCATGATCCTCAAACCATGCTTCAATTCTCCCATGGCTTTTATGATTTGGAGACCTTGGAGTAGGAGGAGTGAAGTGCTCATCATCAGATTGGGTAGCTCTTTGGGAACGATGAGGCATGATGAGTGTTGGTGTGGCTGTTTCTAAGAGATGTATGATGCAAATGCAGCAATACAAGTGCAGTATTTATAATTCAACAAACTGATTTTCAAAAACAGTTGATTAAATGGTGCAAATTTTTCTAATTAATTCGTTTTATGTTACCCTAATCAATTTAATGTAGTCTAAAACAATATCTCGTGCATTCATGATGTTTTCAATGTGTTTTTATGAGAGAATCAATCAGTTCAGATCATTGAGCTACATGCACATTGGAATTGTACACTAGAATGCTTTTTGGTCAAATAATTCAGTAAAAGTAACACATGGCTGATGAAATGGGCAGTTAAGAGCAGATAGTACTTGACAAAAAGATGCTTTCTTTGACTGAGTTAGCTTAACAATTCAATTCGTGAGTAAAAGCATAGTTTAAGTAAAATCAACACATTGAAAAACAGAATGAGTCGACTAAAACAACATCAGAGCATTAGAGATTAAAAACAAAATCTGGTTAAGTGAAATCAGCTGACTGATTTTGAAAATCAATCGATATCGTGAAATTGAACTTCATTTTTCAAGATTCAGTTTTAATGAAACCAACATATTGAATTATGAAAATAGTAGATTAAAAATCATAGCAGATCAATTTTTCATCATCTAGTGGCAGTTTAAGTGAAATAAACATGTTGAAATACAGAAACAACAGGTTGACAGATCATGAATTATGCAAACAGAGGCAGATTTAAGTGAAATCAACACGTTGAAATGCAAAATCAACAGGTTGACTATGACAGTTTTTTAATTTTTGCATACTGCAGCAGATTTTTATGAAACCAATGCATAAGTACATAAGATTAAGATGCTACAAACACATTAGACCACATTCTTGATGTCTAAAATGCCTAGTTCAGTTCTTAGCTTGTTAAACCTATCTCTAGCCAATGGTTTTGTAAAGAAATCCGCCAATTGATTTTCAGTTTTAACAAATTTGATTTCACAATCTCCCTTTTGAACATGATCACGAATGAAATGAAGCCTAATCTTTATATGCTTGGTTTTAGAATGTTGTATTGGATTCTTGGTTAAGTTGATTGCACTAGTATTATCACAATACAAAGGTACCTTGCTTAGCCTTATAACATAGTCCAAAAGTTGATGTTTCAACCATATGATTTGTGCACAGCCATGTCCAGCAGCAATATATTCAACTTCAGTTGTGGAAAGTGTCACACAAGCTTGCTTTTTGCTATTCCATGAGATTATACTTGATCCAAGCAAATGGCAAGTACCACTTGTGCTTTTCCTATCCAATTTTCACCCTGCATGGTCTGAATCTGAAAAGTCACTAAGAGATATGTTAGAATCACATGGATACCATAAACCAACATTGGTTGTTCCTTTAAGGTACTTTAGAATCCTTTTTGCAGCCTTAAAGTGTGATTCCTTAGGATTTGCTTGAAATCTAGCACATAAGCATACTCCAAATTGAATATCTGGCCTACTTGCTGTAAGATAGAGCCAAGACCCAATCAACCCTCTATATTTGGTTAAATCTACTGGTTGGCTAGCCTCATCTGCATCCATAAGGCAATTTGTTGCAATTGGAGTGGTAGCTTCCTTACAATCCTCCATTTTGAACTTTTTCAACAAGTCAAAACAATATTTTGATTGATTTAAAAATGTTCCATGCTTGAGTTGCTTGACTTGTAGCCCTAGAAAGTAGGCAAGCTTACCCATCATGGACATCTCAAATTCTCCCTACATAGTTGCAACAAACTCTTCACACAATGTGTCATTATTTGAACCAAAGATGATATCATCAACATACACTTGAACAAGTATAACATCATTATCATGTTTTCTAATGAAGAGTGTTTTATCTACTGGACCTCTAGCATAACCTTTTGATAAGATAAAATTGCTTAGTCTTTCATACCATTGCCTTGGTGCTTGTTTCAAACCATATAAGGCCTTTTTCAATTTAAAAACATGGTTAGGATAGAGATGATCCTCAAATCCAGGAGGTTGGAGGTTGTAATACATACACTTCTTCATTTAGAAAACCATTCAAGAATGCACTTTTCACATCCATTTGATGCAATTTAAAGTTACACATGCAAACATATGCTAAGAGTAATCTCACAGCTTCTAGCCTAGCTACAAGTACATAAGTTTCATCAAAATCAATGCCTTCTTCTTGATTATAACCTTTAGCAACTAGTCTAGCTTTGTTTCTTACTATATTACCATCTTCATCCATTTTGTTTCTAAAAACCCATTTGGTTCCAATTATATTCATATCATTAGTTTTAGGCACTAGAAACCACACATCATTTCTTGTGAATTGATTGAGTTCATCTTGCATAACCACAATCGAATTACTATCATTCAAAGCATCATTCACATTCTTAGGTTCAATTTGAGATACAAATGCAACATGTTCACAAAATACAATCCTACGTCTAGTAGATACTCCCTATTTGATATCACCTATGATGTTGTCCTTTGATAAACCTCTAGGCTGGATCTAATCCTTGGGCAATTTGTTGTCTGCAGCTTTTTTAGTCGACTGTTTTTCCTTTTCAGCCAACTGATTTCCTGCAGCAATGGACTTTTCTGCAGCAGAAATCTGCTCTTGTAGTTGATATTCTTCATCTGCATTCTTTGACACTTGGTCTTGCAATTTTGGGTTAGTTTCATCAAATACAACATGCATAGACTCTTCAATACTCATCAGTCTCTCATTATAGACTCTATATGCATGACTTTGTGTAGCATAGCCTATAAAAACACCTTCATCCACTTTTGTATCAAATTTGCCAAGACTTTTTTTGCCATTATTTAAGATGAAGCACTTACATCCAAATACTCTAAGGTGACTTAAAACTGGCCTTCTCCCTTTGAAAAGCTCATAAAGGGTTTTCTTCAAAATTGGCGTAATCAACACTCTATTTAAGACATAGCAAACAATGTTGACTGCATCAGCCCAAAAGTACTTAGGTAGTGAGTTTTCATTCAACATAGTTCTAGCTAATTCCTCAAGTGATATGTTTTTCCTCTCAACAACACCATTTTGTTGTGGGGTTCTTGGTGCAGAAAAATTATG
>Ga0214543_1006884_pt1 | contig 19920 bp, 12 predicted proteins | sample CNSS2metaG_FD_160094 | JGI IMG/M metagenome (GOLD analysis project Ga0214543, IMG submission 160094) | Root nodule microbial communities from cowpea collected in UCLA plant growth center, Los Angeles, California, USA - CNSS2 | ecosystem: Host-associated > Plants > Roots > Nodule | place: USA...
TATAGAAGATGTGACCAAATTTAATTTTTATATCAAAGTTATAATGATGTGAATTTTAATATATTAAATAAAGATATTTAATAAAAAATATGAATTTTAATATAAAAATTAAATTTGGTTTTAATTTTGAGAGGGACCAAATTGGTTAATGTTAACAAAAATTAGGACCTAATTGAACAAAAATAACAAATATAGGGACCAAATTGAATTTAGAACATTGACTTTGACACGTGGCACACTACTGGGTTGACACGTGGCACGCTACTGGGTTGACACGTGGACATTTAAAAAAAAAAATTTAAAAATTTTAAATTTTTTTTAAAAAAATTCAAAAAAACCACGAAGTGGCACGTGGCACACTCTTAGGTTGACACGTGTATATTTTAAAAAAAATTAACAAAATTTATAAAAAAAATAAAAAAAATAAAAATAAAAATAAAAAAATTCAAAAAAACCACGAAGTGACACGTGGCAGTCACTGTTCATGGTCGTTAATGATTTAAACGGTGTTAGCAAAAAAGGACTCAATTGAACAAAATTGACGAAAATTGGGACCTATTTGAACACAAAACCAAAATTAGGACTTGTTTGAAAAAATTTGACGAAAATTGGGACCAAAAAGGTATTTTAACCTAAACTAAAAGAATCGTTTGATAGCTATTTTGCTTCAATTTTTACTATGCAAAATGCATAAAGGTTTTATACTAGTGGACATAAACAACACTCAAAACTCATAGTGGTTTTGCATTCTTAAAGATAATTCCATATTATTCTATATCTGTTAGAACAACGATCTACATACATCAACAAATTATCAATTTGACACATTTGTTTGTTTTTCTTTTTATTGACAAAGAATTTTAATTAAGTAAAGTATTTTGGATGTTACAAACTATATACGATATATTAAGAGTTAATACACATTCTCAAAAATTTATATTACATCTCTGTCCGAAAAACTCTACATAATGGTTTAAACAGGTAAACAAAATTTAATCAAATTTCATTTGTAGAACACAATTATCATGTTTGTTTATATTATATTAAAAATAGTTGAAAATAACTTTATAAGTTAATTGTGATTGACATCTTCTAAATCTTGTGAGTTAACTTGTAGTTAAAAGAATAAATATATTGTGAATTCATCTTCCATCTCACACATTTCATACTGTGTATTTAACATGATTATTTTCCCTTGTTCAAAGTTTTCTCTAGTTGTTATCATTCTATTTAAATACACATTTGTCCTCCATTTCCTTTTTAATCACATTTATGTATAGCTCTTACATAAATATTTACACATGTGATGTTTTCATTCAAATTATTTCCTCATATTATCAAACTAGCCTTCGTTTACGTTGACTCATGCACACACATCAAAAATACATTTATTTACAATTCATTTATATCAGAATACAACAAAACCCGTGCCTAACTCCAAATCCTATTGCCCGACACTAGGAAATTCATGATTAAATATTATTCTATTTATAACAGACTCAATAGTTAGTTTCTTTTTTTGCTATATAACTCCTTTCAATGTTATTCTGTAAACAAGCTTTCCATAGTAATAAAATTCAGTTTCAATTTTCTCTCTTCTCTTTCCTTTGCATTTTGCAAACCTTCTCCTTCTCTGTCTCCATAAACCTGCTTCTACGTCTAAGTTTCTTTTGTCTTCATGATAATGCACGGGGTTTAAGATGGTATCAAAGCTCTTCAAATGAAGAGCTCTACTACATTTTTCTTTACTCTAATTGTTATCACTTGTAACTTTTTTTCTTTCACCGTTTCTTGTTTTTCATCTTCGTGTTTTTTTTTTTCAACATGGCTAAAGAAGAAGCATCAACCTTAACCAGTTGTGGCTCTTGTTTTTCCCATTCTTGACTCTGCGAATTTCACTCTTGGAGCAAATCAATGCTCATAGCCTTGAGTGCGAAGAACAAATCCCAATTTGCTCAGAGATGGAAAATTCTTTGTTCAACGCACGACAATGATGCAATGATATGGTTGTCGTGGATCGTTCATTCAGTGTCTTCTAACATTAGGCAAAGCATCCTTTGGATGGAGAATGGAAAAGATATCTAGAATGATTTGAAGGCAAGATTCTTTCAGGGAGATTTTTTGCGCATATCAGATCTTCAAACAGAGGCTGGCTAATTAAAGCAAAGCAACTTGAGCATAAGTGAATATTTTACGAAACTCCGTGTAATCTAGGACGAGCTTGAGTACTTCAGACTAGATATGGGGTGCACATGCAAACCTAGGTGTTCATGCAGGCTTCTGAAATCTATATGCAAAGAAGAGCAAAAGATCACGCGATGCAGTTTTTACAAGGATTGAATGATTCTTACAGTAATGTGAAATCGCATGTCTTGTTGTTAGATCCCTTACCTCCTATTTCAAAGATTTTTTCTTATGTAGTTCAGTAAGAAATACAAATAATGACCAACAATGTCTTTGTGAATTTGGAGACCAAGAATTTGGTTACTGCTTCTAGCACCATTACTTGCACTTTCTATGGAAAGCCAGGACACACTGAGGCAGTATGCTACCGAAAGAACGACTTCCTATCCAGCAAAACCAGCAAACGCACGTGCAGTTATTGAGGAAAATCTGATCATCTTGTTGATACTTGCTACAGGAAACATGGTTTCCCACCAGGTTATAAGTCTTTCAACAACAAGCCAAAGAACGTAGATGTCAAGGACGACAGGGATAATGAAGAGGTTAGATTGACAAGCAAACAATACCAAGCTCTTATGGCATTCATAAAACCAAGGAATGATTCAAATGAAACCAACAAGAATAGTCAAGTCAATAATTTCTCTACAAATTCCATGGGACAAGGTAATATTTTTCTTAATCTTCACAACTCTCATTTTCATAATTGGATTTTAGATTCAGGAGCAATTGATCATGTCTGTATAAATCTATCCATGTTTTCTTCACATAAAAGAATTAAAGATCTCAATGTTAATTTGCCAAATGGCTTATTTGTGATACCCACGTATAAAGGCATTGTTCAACTCCATGATGACATTATTTTAAAAAATGTTTTGTTTATCCCAGATTTTAAACATAATTTGATATTTGTATCCAAATTAATTGAAAAGTCACAATTGCAAGTTGTTTTCTCTGAATGTGGTTGTTTCATATTGGATCAGATGACTAAAAGGACGATTGGTTCTGCTAAACATCAAGCAGGATTGTATGTGTTTACTTCTTCTAAACACAATGTTAATAACATGTATATTAGCAATCTTTGGTATAGGATACTTGGGCATCTTTCTGATAAGAGATTAGAAATTTTGAGGCAAAGATTTGATTTCATTAGTCCTAAAGACATGTACTGTGATATTTGGCACATGGCTAAGCAAAGAAAATTGTCTTTTCCAAATAGTGATTCATATGCTGCTAACTTGTTTGATCTCGTGCATGTTGACATTTGGGGGCCTTCCCTTATTATCTCTCTACATAGGCACAAATATTTCTTGACCATAATTGATGATCATAGTAGATTCATGTGGGTTTTTCTTATGAAAACAAAATCTGAAACTAGAGAGCATCTTAAAACCTTTATTTCTTATGTTGAAACCCAATTTGATGCTAAGATCAAAGTCATACGAAGCGATAATGGATTTAAGTTTAATATGCCAAGTTTCTTTAATTATGAAGGTAATATACATCAAACAACATGTGTAGAAACTCCTGAACAAAATGGGATAGTTGAAAGGAAACACCAACATCTTTTGAATGTCACTAGATCCTTGCTTTTTCAAACCAAATTATCAAAACAATTTTGGTCTTATGCTTTGATTCATGCAACATTTTTAATCAATAATATTTCTACACCTCTTTTAAAGAATTCCACCCCTTATGAAAAACTACATAATAAGATGTATGATATTGGCTCTCTTAAAGTATTTGGTTGTTTATGCTTTGCTCAAACTTTGTTTGCAAGAAGGTCCAAGTTTGATCCTCAGGCACGTGTTGGCATCTTTCTTGGCCTAAGCTCTCACACCAAAGGGTACGTTATATTTGATCTCAAGCGACACGACATCATCATTTCACGAAATGTTGTTTTTCATGAAGATATTTTTCCTATTTGTCATAACATAGATCATGAATCCACTGAACAAGTTTGCTTACCCACCTCATATCTGCAACATTCAATTTGATTATAATGATAATGTAACACATGATGAAACGCTTGATAACAACAATATTCCATGCAATAATGATGTAGATACGCAAGATAATGCCATTAATAATTATAATGTGAGAAGAAGTACGAGAACCACAAAGATGCCTACACATCTCCAAAATTATTATGTAAATAACACTGATACTAATAGGAAAGGTAAATATCCTATGCAATCTTTTCTTTCTTTGTCTCGATTGTCTTCCTCTTTTCAGCATACAATTATGAACATTGATGGTGGCATTGAACCCAAAAATTACAATGAAGTTGCAAAAGAATCTAGCTGCCAAAAAGCTATGAAATATGAACTTTTAGCTTTGGAACAAAACCACACACGGACTCTGACTAATCTTCCGTCTGGCACTAGCACAGTAGGCTGTAAATGGGTCTATAAAGTGAAGCACAAAGTAGATGGATCTATTGAGCGACACAAAGCTCGTTTAGTTGCTAAGGGATATACCTAACTTGAGGATATGGACTTCCATGACACGTATGCTCCTATTGCCAAGCTCTTCATGGTTCGTCTCATTCTAGCTATTGTAACCTCTAAAGAATGGAAGTTATCCCAGCTTGACGTGAACAACGCATTTCTCCACAGGGATCTTGAGGAGACTATCTACATGGACCTATCTCTTGGTCTTACCATTGAAAATGGACAAATTTGTCTTTTGTAGAAATCCTTGTATGGATTAAAGCAGGCCAGTAGACAGTGGTATGCGAATCTTTCATCTTTTCTATACACTCATAATTTTATCCAAATTGTTGTTGATCATTCTCTCTTTGTTAAATTTGTTGATAATTGCATCACCATTTTGCTTGTTTATGTGGATGATATCATCCTTACAGGTAATGATCAATCCTTCATAGATCATATTACTTCACAGCTTGATAAGAACTTTAAAATCAAAATCCTAGGGACCATTACTTATTTTCTTGGTTTTGAAATTGCTAAAAATAAGCATGGTATCAATTTCTCCTAGAGAAAGTATACCCTTGATATTTTAACTATGACTGGTATGATCAATTGCTCTCCTGTTACCACTTACAAAAGATTAATAGGAAAGTTAGTCTATTTGACCAACACAAGGCCAAACATAACGTATGTTGTTTTTCACCTTAGTCAATATGTTGTTGCCCACACAAAGGATCATTTACAAGCTGCCTTTCATGTGTTAAGATATCTGAAACAGACCATTGGTCAAGGCATCTTTCTCCCTGCCCATAGTGACATTCACCTCTGAGGCTACAACGACTCTGATTGGGCGAATTGTGTAAATACAAGACGACCTGTCATTGGTTTCATTGTTTACCTTGGAGAATCACCAATTAGTTGGAAATCCAAAAAGTAAGCAACCATCTCCAGAAGCTCCTCAAAATCAGAATATTGTGCTCTTGTTCAGACATCCTGTGAAATTTAGTGGTTAACTCACCTCTTACAAGCCCTTCATATCACCTACACTTCACCGGCTACTATCTATTGCGACAATGCCTCAACAATTAAAATTTCCACAAACCCAGTCTTCCACGAACGTACCAAACATGTGAAAATTGACTGCCACACTATCAGAGAAAAGATACAACAAGGATTACTCAAATTACTTCCTGTTCGCACCAACCAACAGTTAGTTGATATCCTGACCAAAGCTCCACCACCTGGGTTATTTTCTAAGCTTAATTCCAAGTTTGGCAGTCACAACATCTACTGCCCGCTTGAGGGGGATCTCATAATACAAAAAAACTCGTGCCCAACACCAAATTTTACTGCTCGGCACCAGGAAATTCATGATTAAATGTTATTCTGTTTATAACAGACTCAATAGTTAGTTTCTTTTTCTACTATATAACTCCTTTCAGTGTTATTCTGTAAACAAGCTTTCCATAGTAATAAAATCAGTTTCAGTTTTCTCTCTTCCCTTTTCTTTGCATTTTGCAAACCTTCTCCTTCTCTGTCTGTATAAACCTGCTTCTACGTCTAAGTTTCTTTTGCTTTCATGATGAGGCATGGGATTTAAGATTTATACATTTATTAATAACAAGAAAAAAAAATATTTAAAATTCTAGCTAAAAGAAATGTGTGAAATTCACAATAATACAATAATCAACATTGGAGTAGATTTAGGAAAGAAATGAATTTAAATTCAGATAAATTTCAATTTGATGGCTATCCAGATGTTTCGGCATTTTTTTTTTCTTTATCGTGTTGAAGATAAACATATTTTTAAGTTGACTCATGTACTCACATGGCAAACACTAACCAAACAGATTTTTTCACTAAAATAAAAATTATACATTTATTCACAATACATTTGTATACATTTACTTACAACAACAAAAATAATAAAATTAAAAATTAAAATTCTAGCTAAAAGGAATGCATGAAATTTATAATAATATCATGATCAACATCGGAGTTGATTTAGGATATAAATAAGTTTAAAATAGGATAATTTTTCACAACTCAGATCTAGATGTTTCGACATTTTTTTCCTTTGTCTGGTTGAAGATAAACATATTTTTAGGTTGACTCATGCACACGACCAACACTAACACATTACATTTATTCAAAATAAAATAAAAATTATATCTTTATTCATACAAAGAGGAATAATAAAATAAAATTAAAAAAATTAAAATTTTAGTTAAAATAAATGCGTGGAATTTACAATAATACAATAATCAAGTTGGAGCTGATTTAGGAAGTAAATGAATTTAAAACCAGATATTTTTTCATGGGTCTGATCCAGATGTTTCGGCATTTTTCTTTCCTTTTGTCGTGTTGAAGTTAAACATGTTTTTAGGTTGACTCATGCACACACATGAGAAACACTAACAAAATACATTTATCGACAATAATACATTCGAAGTAGCACATATATAATCCATAAAATAAAGAAAGTAATGCTCAATTTTAAACAATCCAGTCAAAAGGGATGACCAAAACTAGGTTGATCACAAATAAATTGTGATTACTATTAAACAAATGAAAAATGGTATGGCAGTTTCCTAGGTTAGAAAATAAAAAGAAAAAAGATAAAGCAAGCGAAAACAAAGGAGAAACATAGATTAGTTTCCTAGGTTAGGAAATAAAAGTAAAAGAATAGGTATGGTAGTTTAAAGCACTATGTTTCTTCCACTCACTTATTTACATTGGCATAATTAATAAGAAAAAGAAGAAAAAAAATGGGAAAGAAGCTCACATACACTGTTTTTTCTCTCTATCTCTCACACTACACGGACCTCCCTCTTACCTTCTTCCACTTGTCACCACACTCTCTTGCTGTAAAAGAACTCATGCATTTCTCTCTCTCATCCACAAATACTCCAACTAAAAACTAGGGCTACTAGCCCTTAATTATCACTACAACAACAAACTCCACCCTTGTTTATATATTAACTCACTTCCTCCTCTCCTCTGATCTATCTATCTATCTGTCTCTTTTCTCTTCCTTCTTTTTTTTTCTTTTTTTTTTTTGACATTTTCAAGTTTCAACCCAACCACTCTTGGAATTTGAATTTTATGTATGGCTTTGATATTGGATCAACAATCAAACTTCAAGCACTTTTGTAAGATTTGCAAGAAAGGTTTTGGCTGTGGAAGAGCTTTGGGAGGACACATGAGGGCTCATGGCATAGGAGATGAAGGTGGTCAAATGGATGACGATGATCAGGCTAGTGATTGGGAAGATAGGTTGGGAGGGAATGTGCCACCGAGCAACAAACGCATGTATGCTTTGAGAACAAACCCTAATAGGCTAAAGAGTTGTAGGGTATGCGAGAATTGTGGCAAGGAGTTTTTGTCGTGGAAATCTTTCCTTGAACACGGAAAATGCACCTCCGAGGATGCCGACTCCTTTGTGTCTTCTCCGGGCTCCGACGCCGATGACGGTGGCATCGGCGGCGGTGATCGGAGAGGATGCGGGTGGTCGAAGAGAAAACGGTCCTTGAGAACTAAGGTTGGTAGCTTCAATTACAATTGCCCATCAAGCGAGGAAGAAGACCTAGCGAATTGTTTAATAATGTTGTCGAATGGCACTGTAGATCCTCTTGCGGCCGAGCCCGAAGAATCGTGTGCATCCGCTAGCAAGGAGGAAGAACAACGGAGAAATCCCATGAATTTCATTGCACCATTGTCGTACAAAGTTAACAACAATAATAATAATAATATTCACAACATGAACAACCTGGTTGACAACAAGGCGAAAGGGATTGCCAAGGGTTTGTTCGAATGCAAAGCATGCAAGAAGGTTTTCAATTCACATCAAGCATTGGGTGGCCATAGAGCAAGCCACAAAAAGGTTAAGGGTTGTTTTGCTGCGAGACTAGACAACCTTGACGACAACCTCATGACCGAGGATGATGTAATCACACACGAAGAACTGTTCCCAACAAAATCAAACTCCACCCTCCAATTCGAGCATGGGTCCAACCCCACGTTGCCCTCTTCCTCCAAGAGAAAATCCAAAGTTCATGAATGTTCAATTTGCCATAGGAGTTTCTCTTCAGGACAAGCTCTTGGGGGACACAAAAGGTGTCATTGGATCACATCGAACGCACCCGACACATCCACGTTAACGAGATTTCAACAATTTCACGACCACTTGGATCAAATACCCAAGTTCGACACCTCTTCTGAGCCTCTTGATCTCAAGTTAGACCTTAACCTTCCTGCACCTTCCAATGACCTTGCAAGAAGGAACGTTTCTACAGAAATTTACTTGCAGCCTTGGGTTACATCGAAGGATGTTAAAGATGATAACAATAGCCAGTGTCAAAGTCTCCATCACAATAACAACGTTGTTAATGTTGATATTGACAACAACACCAACAACAACGAGGACGAGAAAAACACAAATAACCCAATGCAAAATGTGGATAACGAGACTGATAATAAGATCAAGTTGGCCAAACTAAGTGAGCTAAAAGACATGAACATTGGAGGCAGTTCTTCACCATGGTTGCAGGTGGGAATCGGTTCAGCTGCTACTGACGTCACAAATGATAACACCTGATACATATATATAATACTTATCACAAAACCATTTTGATAATATAACTAATTAAAGTGTGTTTGGATTTAAGTTAAAAAATTTTAACTATTTTTCCAATTTTATTAAACCTTATCACAACAACATGTTTATACCTATATTTTTGTTTTCAATTGAGTTTAACTCAACTTCATTTTTTAACTGCAGTTCAAACACACTTTAAAGTTATCTTTTCATCTTTATTTCATAAACACCCAAAATGTAAGTAATTTAACCATGACTGTCACACTTACAAAAAGAAAAATTGTTAGTTTATCATACTTATATATACATATACATACATATAACTCGCCATTTTTTATATCTTTTTTGTAAAGTTTATTTTGCATATCAAGTAATTATTCTGAATAAAGTTAACTAAAAGATTCATATTTACAAAGCATCTTGTTCATTTTATGTTTGCCTGTTTCTCAAAGAATTTTTTTTACTGGTTCACCTGGGCTTTAATTATTAGATTCATGAGAAAATACTCAGTCTCGTACTTATTAAATTATTTGCCCAACAGAAATTATTTTAATGTATTTTTTTCCATCTCATTTTCAATTGCATTATTTTCTGGTTTTCATTTCAGCTCTTGCAGTTATCTTAAATTATTTTATATTCTAATATAAATATTTTATTTTATTAGCATTAAATAGAGTAAAGAAATAAAGTGATTTTGTATTACCAGTCGTTATGTTTTTTCCTTTCCAGAGTTGTCTCATCCTTGAGGTATGTTTTGTCCTGCGTTTTCTGTGATACAATTTTTTAAAGGACTATTTTATTCATATAACTATATAACTAATTATACTATTATTTTAGTTTTAAACTTTATTTATATTTAGTGTTATCATCTGAGTATAATATTTTTTATAGTTAAAGGTACGAGTTTCCTATGTATGATGAAACTGAAAAAAAAAAAATACTAATAGTCACAGTTTCATTAAATAAAATTTATAAAAAACTAAATGAAGATAATTTATAGAAGAAAATGTTAAGCATGTTACGTGTAATTCTTAAAAAAATTATGAAAAATATGTGTGAAAAACTTAGTAATGTTAAACAAATTCTAACTAAATAAGACGATATATAACATTAATTTTACAACTTTTTTAAAAAAAAAAATTATATCTCTTTGGTGACAGTTCCAGGGTCCTTCGATTTGCGGTTCCTAGGCTTTTCGTGGTTTGGGAGTTGTGTGCGTATAACTTAGTTTTGTCTGTTTGAGATTTTCTTGTTTGCTTTTTGAGTTTTTGCATTGCATATAGTTGTTGCTGGTTTGGGTCTTGCTTTTTGTTTTGTTTTGTTCCCGAAAGTTCCTGCTCCGTCCAGCCAGCAGGTGTGCATGCTACCTGTTTGTTGTTTTGTTTCTTTGGCTTCTTGCAGGTTTTTTTCTTTTATGGGTCCAGCCTCTGTTGGTTTTGAGATTCCTTGGGGCTGTGTTCAACAATATGTTTCGTTGGTCCCTATTAAACCTCCTCAGTTGGTTACTGCCACGGTTCAAGAAAGAACCTTTGCTTAAATGCTCCATAATGGATGTAGCATACCTCTCTCCCAGATGCCATTTTCTTGTATTAAAGGAGACACAATCTCTATTCAGATTGCTGGACTGGAAAATTGTAAAAATTGTCTCCGAGGAAGATCATTTACGAAAGGGATAAACCTCTCACATATCTTGATCTTTGTAAAAAACTTGAAACAGCTCGGAAATCTTTGGGTGTTTGGACTGTTATCCCCCTTGGTAAGGGGTTATATAAAGTTGCCTTCACATTGAAGACTCGGTTAACGATAAGACCTTGGAATAACTTTTGGTATTGTCAAGGTTTTGCTTGAACCAAAGATTATGTTCCGGCTATGATGTTAAAGTTCAATGTTGTGTTTGGATTTATGACCTTCTTTGGAGTATTTGTTACTGCAAGCTATCTTTTCTTTTTTCGAAAAGGTATCAGTACCGGTATTCTCTTGGAACTATCAAATCAGAGTTTGATGGAAAGAACTGATTATGAGAAGTTTTGTGGTTAACATGGAGTATGAAAAGCTTCCAACCTTTTGTTCTTGTTGAAAGATGATATGTCATTCAATTCATAATTGTATAAGGCTTGAAACTGAGGTTCCCAAAGCAGGTATATTTTCCCAAGAAGGGGATGAAAGAACTCAGGACACTAACAAAATATTAGTCATATTGAAGTTAATTTTCCTCTTATTTGAGCTGCTAAAAAGAATATGTTTGAAAATCTTGATAAGATTTGGAAGACATGCTAGAATTTGAAATCTATATCTAAGGAGACTGCAGAAGGGGATTCTAAATCATGATTCAGATGATAGTATTGATAGTGTGTATTATAACTGGAAAAATTAACTGTATCAATGAGGTGCACATTTTGAAATAATTTCTCCAGTTATGTTATGGGAAAGATAAGGATATTCCTACCTCAACTCAACAATATTCATTGGATTTGTTGCTAAGAAGTTGGAAATTGATAACTTTTGAAGCTTCAAACACTTCTAGTAAGTTACATAACGTTAAGAATCTGAATACTGTACTGGTTTCTAAGGATTCTGAAACTGCATAAAACAATAGCTACTGAAACTAATAGCCGTACTTCTGTCTGACACTTTGTCTTAATTAGCTGCTAAAGTTATTATTGTTTATAAGTTTTGGTTGGATAAGATTGTAGAGGATGAGGATTGGATTCATTGAATGAACAAGAGCAACTATTGTTGTTGAATAGTTGCTGATTTCATGTTTTTTGAACTTAACAATGTTAGAAGAGTCAACATGAGTATTATTAGCTATTTTGAGAAATCGTGTTTTGTTAATTTTAAATATGTCATTCATATTTGTTAGGATGGTTGAATTGGTTAAAATTGAATATGAATTGGTGTTTTTATGAATGGAGAATATATTTTTTGTTGGTGATGTAATTTTTATTATTTTAGTTTAGGAGATAACTAGTTTGAATGGATATAATTATTAGCATGGGTGCACATGAATTTCTTGTTGCGTTTAAAATATATTAGAAGTATTAGAAATGATAAAAAGTTGCTAAAACATCAATTTTGAATTTGTTATGTTTTTTGACCTTTTCAATTCTTACTTAAGCAAGAAATTCTCAATCAAGCGATATATGAATCAAAAGCTGCAGGAACATGTAGCCTAAGCAAAGAACTACAATTCAAGCAACTAGCACAATATAGCTTAAGTCACGAACCATAACTCAAGCAAGGGAATGACCAAGAACGATTTCTATTTTACTGAAAAATATTGTTTAAGCAAAGTGATCTTCCTCAAGCCACATTTTCTTAGTCTTTCAAACATGTTTTTTTTTTTTTTTTTTTTTTTTAAAGTTTTTTGAGGTTCAATAATCATAATTCATAAATATATAACTTTTGAATGTTTTATTCTTATAAATGGTTGAATTATTAAGAATAAAAACGAGGTTGTATGAATTATGTGTTCCATTAAATATTGAGATTATAAAAAAATAGAAAGATTATATTGAAAATGATATGATGATTCAATGTTCTTCTATTGTATTTGTTTATCATTATGTATTATGATATGTTTTAAGAAGTTATATATTTGAGATTGTATGTTAACTATTTTGTGATCATATATACTAAGTAAAGATTCATACAACATATGTTTTTTTGTCTCACTATAATGATCTAAATATGTAAATTTAAAACATCATATGCTAAGAAAGTGAGGATTTCCTTATCAGCAATGTGTGTGTATGTGTGTGTACACACACAAGAGACACTAAGGGCAGCTGAACCCTTGTACAAAGTTATTATTCTTAACAAAGATATTATAATTAAACCCAACAATAAATCCATATATAGAAAACTCTTGCACAAAAAGATTTAACAGGTTGCAGAAAAAATCGTTAGGTTGAAAACAAGCCTTTGATCATATGAGTATCATTGCTCTCAAGTTTAAGAAGGTCTTATTAGTATTTCCCTACATTTATAGTTGATTTTTGTGGTAAATACCACTCCCTAATATATATATTTTAACCCTTGGAAGTTGTTTTCATCCATGGACAGAACATAAGCTTTTATTCCTAGCATTGTTTCATAGTCTTTCCATCTCCAAAGATCATATCATTCAAATAATGACCTATTATATTATGACAAGTATTTTAAGCATGTTATAGGATCAAGAAATTGAGGATGAGTTCTTGCACACTAGAACATTGTTAAGAAGTCATTGGAGTGAGAAGGACCTTTCATGTAAGTTATTTAGGGACAAATTACGTTATTTTAAGGATTGACATAAATACAAATACAAATGACATAAAATAATATCTCTTTTATGTTGGTTAATCATATGAGATAAAAAGTTATATTTTCATCCATTAAGATAAAAAACACAATGTAAAAAATATATTTTTTATACCTGACTTAAGGAGTTAAATAAATAAGTACATAAATGGATTTGTTGGTGCAAAGAACCAATTTTTATGTTTTGCATTGACGACTTAAAAAAGTCGCATCTTATAAAAGTAAATTAATATTTTATGTGCAATAAAAAACTTATAATAAGGTGTATGAACATGGGTTGCAATGAAAATTATCTTGATTTTTTATGAAGTGGTATGACATTTTGAGTTGAATATTAGTTTCTCGTAAAACATACTTAATATGAGTTTTTTAGAAGTTTCTTATTTGCTCTTTGTTACATGATTTACACATATAACTTTACATAGTTTCTCGTTTCTATTAGTTATATAATGTCTTTTGTTATACCAATTTTTCCTTTTTCTTACGTGTATATAACATATACTTATGTCTATGCATAATATGAAATAATAGTAATCTTCTCTCTCTTCTCTTCATCTTAGATGGTATAGAGCCGATATGGCATTATCATCTTCCGTTTCTACAGATTCAATTCTTTCTTTCCCACCCAATCTTGTTTTTGTTCCCCATTCATTTCAAACACCAAATTTTATAAAACTTGATGAAGATTCATATCTTTTTTTTTTGGCACCAACAAGTTTGGCGACTTTACATGGAATGAAACTACAACATTTTTCTTGAAACCTCATCAGTTCCTTCTCAGTTTCTCACAACTATTGATGAATTGGATGGAGTTATCAACCCAATCTTCTACAATTACTATCAACAAGATCAACTAATCATGGCATTATTGCTTGCTTCAATGACACCTCCTACTCTCACACACATGGTAGGTTTGACTTCTTCTTGTGAAATTTGGAACAAGCTCTCAATTCATTTTGCGTCCCACACTGATGCAAAAATAAAGAAATTCAAGGTTCAATTATGAAATCCCAAGAAAGATCGTTTTGTTTTTACTTATCTTATGGACATAAGAAAATCATTGCCACATTAGCTGTTGTAGGCTCACCGATTTCCACTGAAGATCATATAGACACAATTTTTGATGGACTTCCTAAAGAATATGATGGTTTCATTACATATGTCATATTAAGAACTGATCATTAAACTATTGTGGAGGTCAAATTTTTTCTTCTTGCACAAGAAGAATGCTTTGAGAAGCATCACTCAGCTAAATCTTTTCTTCTGCAAGCAAACACAACGTCATCATCTTGGTCTTACACTCATGGTCAATCTCGCACTAACTGTGGTGGTCACTACTCAAATGAATCTTCGTCAATAGGTCTCAAAATCGATCATCTTTCCATAATTCATCATTTTCCAATATCAATCAACGTGCACAATGTCAAATATGTTCCAAACATGGTCATTCAGTTGCAACATGTTAGCATCGATATGAACCTTCCCTGTCCACCATTGCTGCAAATTTCACAAGTGCTCCCTCCATTATGTCTGATAACACAAAAACTTTCATCTTGGGTACCCTATCTACTTTTCATGATCCTTTATGGTATCCAAATTTTGGAGCTTCACATCACATTACTCATGACTCGAGTTATTTCATATCATGGGGCTGACGTTGTTCAAATAGGAAATGGTAAAGGTTTGAAAATTAATCATGTTGGTAATGCTCATTTCACTATTCCTCATACACACACATTACCTTTCTTCTTCATCAATTACTTGAAGTACTATTAGGAATATAATGGAACATAAAAGAAAATCATCCTTGAGGAAAAAGATCAACTCAACGTATTATTCATAATAAGGGTATATATACAAAGTATGTGATAGAAACAAAAAGGAGAGAGAAAAGCAGAGAAAAAGTTAACGTAACAGAATTTAGTAATGGCAACAGAATTGTGGGGCCAATGGGCCAGAGAATGATCTGAGTATCATTAATATCACCTCTCAAGATGGAGCATGGATATTGAGCAGGCCCATCTTGGATAAATTCTTCTAAAACATAGTGAGATATAATGACTTGGTGAGCATGTCAACGACTTAGTGTTTATAAGAAACATGAGATAAAACAATAAGTCCTTTAAGAACTTTGGTTGTTATAAAATGGCAGTCCACTTCAATGTGTTTACTTCTTTCGTGAAAGGATGGATTTTTGGCAAGTTGAATGGCAAAAAGATTATCACAGAAAACAACAAAAGGATTTGGAATTCTTAAGCCTAAATCATCAGTTATGTATTGTAACCATTGAATCTCACAAGCTACCGATGCTAAGACCAGGCCTCTTAGCTTTACCAATTTCTACCATAACTTTGTCATGGTCATGGAACCCTCAGAGGTTGGTCCCTTTGCATCTTTCATTTTCTTTAAGTTTGTTGTGTTTCATGTGTAGACCTACTTTTTGGACCAAAGTTTATATTTTTTTGTGATCGTCTGCTTCAAGCATCTCTTTTATTTTTTGTACAAAGTTTTTATTTTTATGGATCGTTGTGGTTTTCTATATCACAAGACTATCTAGAGTTTGAAGAAGGTTTTTATGAACAATGGGGAAATTACTACTCACGGGGATGAACTTTTTCAGTGATCCAAAAGGAAACGTGATCAACATAGAGTTTGAAGAAACTCTTCTTGCTCAAAGACATATTCGTGCGGTTCAGGAGATAATGCGGTTTTATGATCTTAACGATGATTATTACGTGTGTACTCTTTTATTGTGGAGATCGATACTTTCGCATAAGGGTGTTCAATTTAGACTGAAAGGAGGTTGAGTATCCTAGTAGAAGAAAAAATGCTCTTGCATGTAACCCTCTGTCCTCAATAAGTTTTTTCCAAGCATTTAAGGTGCAATTTATCCCAAACACGGTATGCAACTTTAGTCAATTTTTATTATAATTTGTAGTGTAGATCTATAGATATTGTTGCTAATATTGGCTTTTTGATGATTCTTTTCATAGTTGTTGTTAACTTTGGCCGATCACTTCCAAATATTCTGTGAGCATAAAGTGTCTTTTAATGATCCAGTCAAATTGTATGATCCTTTGTCAGAAAAGTTTGAAATATATGTGGACATAGATGAGGTTGGGAGGATGGTATTGTTTGGTTTTTGTCGGTACGTTTCATTTTATGGGTTGAGTTCTCCTTGTTTCCTACATTTAAATTATGTAGGAAACAATATATTTCTTCACAGGATCTTCTCGGGCTAAGGAATTGAAATAGATTATAAGAGGCATTTGGCTAGTGCTTCTAACACCCAAGTTCAAGTTGGTTTTGCTAATTGTGAGAAAATATTAAGTAGTTATGATGTTCAAGCATCTTCTTTGGTATGGTTTATATTTATAGTTATGTGTTTATAATTTTCATTTATATTTATGTTATTTTAACACATTTTGTTTGAATGTAGTATTTGGATGCCAAGTTTGTAAAAGAATGTTTGGTGAAGGGGCGAAAAACCTACGTGCTGACAAATGGGCAATCTCAATACTAGAACTGCAAAATTTGTTGGATAGGCAGAAGTGCATTTGAGTGTTATCTCATATGCAATTGGAAGAAATTCTGTAAAAAAAAAAGGGTTGGCTGCTGGTGATCGTATAAAATTTATGGTGGAGAATGACGAAAAGAACGTGATCCATATTTTGAAGATTTAACATATTTTAGTGTTTGTTAATATTTTGTGTCTGAAACAAATATATGAGACCTATGAACAATTTTTTTATCTTTCGTTTTCATGATTTGCACATTTCCAATATTTTGTATGTCAACATTAATATATTTTGGTATGTTGGCATGTATGTTTATGAACACCTGGTTATTTAATATTACATTGAGTATGTCTACTAATTATCTCTACTAATTGTCTCTCGTGATTGTTAAATTATTTTCTTCCAGTAGTTTATATTTTCATTAAGTAGATTATTTCAATAACCAAAAACTTTGAATAAATTAAAAATATATATTACCAAATTTAAATTTTCATTAAGTAGATTATTTCAATAACCTAAAACTTTGAATAAATAAAAATTGTATATTACCAAATTTATATTTTCATTAAGTAGATTATTTCAATAACCACAACTTTGAATAAATAAAAATTATATATTACCAAATTTCTAATTATATGATACCTAGTGCAATTATAATTAAACATTAGTAAACTTATTCTTAATACCAATTCATAAATAATATTGTTAATTTATATAATTATGATTCTATAAAAATGGATCCAAATTACAGATAGTATAAGTATTCCAGTTCTGAAATATTATTAACTAAAAAAATTCAATTAATTTATTAATGTTAGTTATAAAAAATGAACAATTCATTGTGTACGTTTAGACTTACTATAATATTATATTAATATAAAAATCATAATAAGTTCCAAATAATAATATTACTTATAATTATTATAGAAAACTCAATTCGACAAATAATTGGAAATGTCGTAATTTGATGCACTTAATATAGGTTTGGATAGTCGTAATTACGATATTTTGTCAATATATGAACATGGATCACCATTTGTGTGAGCTTATAACATTAATAACGTCAAAGATGTGGGAGGTGCGTTACATAATTATGGTGGTTTCTTTAGTTAAATGTTTAGTATGAATTGAGCTAGTTATAGATTTGGAAAGTCTTGTTTGACCTCACAACATTAATAACCTGACAATTGTGGCAGGTCCACTACATAATTACAGTGGTGTCTTTAGTAAAAAGATTCAGTATCAATTGGGCTAAATATAGGTTTGGAAAGTCATACTTTTCATAAGTAATTACTATATGAACTATATGAACTTACATTAGGACTTATTTGAACTTATTGTGCTAGGTGTACCAAAGAATTATGGTGGTGTCAATAATAACTACTAAAAGCAGTTGGTTGAATCTCTGCATATAATTAATTGTTATTGTGTTGTTGGTGTATGGTAGTTTGGATTTTTAATGCATTATGGCAAATAAGGATTTCTTACAACAATGTAATGGTCAGTTCAAGACATGATAAAGCAACGCATATGATCAAAGTAGCCAACCATTTACTTGGATCTCCATCTTTTACCGCAATGCATTCTTACAAAAACTGAATACATGACACCATAACAGCATAGGAATGCACACCAATTAAGCATTCATATTTTTGTAAGTACTCTCAGACATACATTTTTCCCAAAACACATGCACAGGTATGTTAACATACATTGCACTTACACATTGTTAAAAACTTCTTTGAAAACTACATTTGTGGTAGCAGTCAAAGGATTGTTTACAATGTCATGGATTAAAATCTTTAATCATGGGTTGCTTTTAACTTTAGAAGCTACAACATATAATTGACCATGACTAAAATCCTACTACTAACTTCCATAGCTTTATGAATTTATCCTTCATGGTTGTAACAAAGCCAAACCTTGTACCAAGTAGCTTAACCATAATCAACGACATTGTCTTATGATAAAACTTTGACTACTTGGCAACTCCATGTGATCTTAGCATTCGTTGCTTATGCTCACATCATCACTACATATTTCTTTATAATTTTCTTTTCAACTAAATATTTTATTTTTATTTTTTACCTACTTTTAATTCACCCATTTTATTTTTCTGAACTAAACTTACACGATATTTCTAATGTGCCACACTACTATTACCTACGAAATAAAAGAAAAATAATATTCCTTCGACTTTTAAGACCCGATTAATGTTGTTCTAAAAAATAAAAAATTAAATATATTTTTATTTCTTAAATTTAATGTTAAATTAAAATTCGTTACCGTTTAAAATTTTGATATATTTCTTAATTCAAATTTTAAAATTAAATAAATATAATATTTTTAAATCAACATTATTAATTTTTCTAGATGTTAAACAATACTATAGATTAATATTTGAACTAAAATATGTTAAACAATAAAAATACTTTACACATAAAAAATAATTAACATTTGAGTTAAAAAAAAGTTGTATTCCTTCATTTATTTCTAAAATTTGAGTAGAAAATTATATCAAAATTTATACAATGTTCTGGGGGTGGGACCAATTGAGGCGCGGGTTCATTTTTATGCAATGCAGCTGCCAGAAACGTTTTCGATGAAACGGCCTAAACTCGAGTGACAACATTGTATCCAATACCACGAAATTTCCATAGCTGAAACATGAACACATGATATACCTTACCATGCTCTTGTGCATTCAAATTCCCTTGCTGCGTCTATCTTTATTTTCATCATCTTCTTCTTCTTCTTCTTCAGCAGCCACACAAGAGCAATGGGAATAGAGATTGTGGAGCCTAACACATGCATCAGGGGTTGCTGCACCAGCCCCTCTATTCCCCTTCATCTCCCTCCAGCTTCTTATACTCTCCTCTCTCCTATTGCT
>Ga0214543_1006886_pt1 | contig 19915 bp, 16 predicted proteins | sample CNSS2metaG_FD_160094 | JGI IMG/M metagenome (GOLD analysis project Ga0214543, IMG submission 160094) | Root nodule microbial communities from cowpea collected in UCLA plant growth center, Los Angeles, California, USA - CNSS2 | ecosystem: Host-associated > Plants > Roots > Nodule | place: USA...
CTCCTAAGAATGAACCATCTGCTGAACGTCCCAGCACACACGTTCATGGCCCCTCACCATCTTTATGTGAGTGTTGTTAATGGTTATTTGCATGAGCTAACATAAGAACTCTAAATTAGAGGCAACTTGTTTTACATGATTTTTGTCTGCGCATGTTTTAATGTATTTGTCATATGTTGTTATTAAATTTATCGAGTTTACTAAGGTTATAAAGGAATTAGAAATTATTAGCTTAATGAAGTTGAGCTTTGAAGGGAAGTAGGAAAGGAGTAAACTACAGATTGTGTATGGGTTTAAACTAACTCCTACTCTGCATGTCCTGAAGAAGTTCTTTCACTGTTCTGCATTGAAATACACTTTCATGCTTTGTTTTTGTTTATGTTTTTGTTGTCCCCTTCTTTTTTTAATGGAGGTTTCTAGTTCATCAGTATTAAATTTAACCTTCCAACATTAGATTATAATCATGAGCAATGCTAACATGAAATTCTTTGTTTCCGTAAGTTTTATGAGGGTTCCACTGAAAAGAGCACATAATCAGGTTGTTTTAATGAGATCATACATGAAATTCATCTTATTAAGAGAGAGTTGGAAAAAGTGTGTTACTAAGCTCTAGCTGACTTACCCGCCCTTAGGTTGACTATTCCCTTCATGATCCTGAGCTTTTCCAAACTTTTGGGTTTCATTGTATATGGGTATTGTCTATACATGCAATGCAAATGAACATAATGATTATTTGAGTTCTTAAGAGTATGTGGTAACTCATTAATTATAAATTACCATGGTTATGAAAATGGACCAGAATAGTTGCTTCCATTAAAAATCCAGTGGACTGCTCAGGTGTAGTTCATGAGTCTAAACTGACTGGAATTAGTCCATATCCTATAAACATAGAGAACTAATTGTTTTCTTTCGTTTTTTATTTGCAATCTTGAAATATTTTCATTCAATCAAAGAAATTCTTCTAACCAAATAAAGAACCTATGCTAGTTACAAAGGTCCATCATACACAAGGCTTTTATATCTTTTATGGAACCATATATTAAATCCTTTGATGGATTTAAATTCTTATTTGACTTTATTTCTGTTATTTTGTGTTAGTTTATCCTTTAATACTTTACAAAATGTTATAAATATATGCATTATTATTTCTGTTCCTCTGATTTTATTTGGCCAGATCATTGAACCCTAAAACATTGTAGGAGACCATGAAGTATTCCTTTGTACTGACATTTTCCTTTGCAGATTCTGCAGGTTGTGCCGGGACTGTTAATTGGATACCATTAATGTTTTCAGTAATTTTATTACTTGTATAAGCAAGTTCTGAACTATATCATTCAGCCAGATAAACCAGAGAGTTATTAAGAGTGAGTGACCTAAGCAAAGGCTATCTCACATCTGAGTGAATACAAGGTGTTATTAAGAGTGTAAATAGTTGATTAAAAAATCCAAGAACAAATGTGCCCTTCAAAGAGGGGAAAAAAATCTAGACAGTGGATGCGTTTTCAGGTCAAAGTCTTAAAGTGGCAGGCCTTGATTACGTGCATCCCTGTTGTTCTGTAACAGTAGATGCAAAAAGAAAATGAAAGGAAAAAAAATGTAACAATTTCCTTTTTGGTTCTCATGGCTTTTAAATCCAATATTGGATGTATTTCACACGTAGTTCACATATATATTTCATTTCATTTTATTCTTATGTATGGCTTCCCATATATTTATAAATGTGGTAAAAATTATCATTGGAGCTTCGGTGTTTTTTTCTTGTACTTTATGATGCAGCTGTTTTTCTAACATATTTGACTTTTCACTGACAATTTTCACTATTAGACTCAATGTCCATTGTTTGCTTCTTCTGTGTTCTTGATAACATCACATTGAACATCAAACTAAAATGGTTTGTGTGGTAATGTCAGAATCATTTTTTAGAAGGTAGAGTTCTCACATTTAAATGTGTATCTTATGATTTGCGCGTGTTAACTTTCTGTTCCTTTGCATCAGGCTTTTTTTTTTTAGAGTCTTCTTACATCAGGCATTTGAACTTAATTTAAACTTCATCTAGTCTTTATGTATTTGTGTAATGAGTAGACTCCATCTAGTCTTCAAACACAATACAGAATCTCTTTATTTTCTCCACTTATTTTATTTAATTTAATCCCCACACTTTTCTCCTCATTGATTATGAAAATGTTAATATATTTTGGTTTTAGTATAATAAGAAAGCAAAATTACAATTTTAATATAAGAACTTTAATTGAATTTTGTTAACAATTAACATGTATTTAGTATTTAGTAATTGTTAAATGTTTATTAAAAAAATAACGTTAATAATTAATACTTTAAATTTACAATCAACATTAATATGAAAGGTTAATATTGTTAGTTTTTCTTTTAATGAATACATGTTATGAAAGGTTAATTACATATTAATGTTAATTTTTCTTTGATAAACATCAATAACAATTACTAATAAAAGCATTGAAATCAAACTTGATTCCTAAGACATCAATATTTTTATCTTGGACGAGATTTTGTGCTTGTACTTGTAAAATTTTAATTTAGCAGAATAATGAAAATAATGAGTTATGTTTAAGTTATAATTTTTAGAATGATTAAAATATCAAACAAATTAAATAACTCAGTTGGTATTAAGTTCAATTCCTAGACTTTTTCCATCCTGAACCTTTACCATTTCTAACTCTGATATTAACTCTCTTATTGTATCACACTTCCACTGTCATCATTACTACAGCTCTGCAGAGAAAGGAGAAAGGAGGGGAAGAACGCATTGAAGAAAAAAAATTATGTCTCCATCAACCATCATAAAATCTCATCTATAATGAAAAGAGAAAATTATATGTCTAGCGTGACATGACTGGCTATATGATGAACAGAATGAATGAGCACAGACCATGGTGGAAGGTTCAGAATTTCCTTTCTCACAACCTTGAGGTTCTGGAACTTTCCAATCGTGAAAAATCATATGGTTATGACGTTTCTGCTCATGAATGCCTACCAAGCCGAGTGCCATTTTCATAATCACCCGTGAGAATGCTCCAAGTATGGCTTCCGTTCAGTCATTTGGTTATAACATTGAAGTGATGCAAATTTTCCAGTATTTGCAGTAAGTCATAGTATTACTGCACAACAGAGCACAGATGGTTTTGCCAATGCAGTGACATCCTTATCTAACTCCTGGATATTAGAGTAAAATGTATCTGATAAATTTCATCCACTTGGCAAAAAGAATAAGACAAATGAGCTCATTGTTCTGATAAGATGGTTCTAATCTGCATCACCAAGCCCATCACTTCCATCACCCCTTTTGGAAATGGGAGTAAAATGTGAATTTGGTTTCTTCTTCTGAGAAGCAATTTCAGCATTCTTCCGCAAAACAGCTCCAGGTGATGGATATGGTCGTTGTTGAAAGAGAGGACCCTGAAATTGATCGAGAAAATACTTATAGATCATGTTCAGTTGAAGAATGTCAAGAAAACAAAACCAAAAATATTATGGCAGACATTCGACTTTTCTCTGTTTCTGCATAACAAGCATCACTGCTACCCACTGGCACTTTATACTAGCAACTCTAGAGGCTAGTTTGGCATCAAATAGCAGCTCAATATCCACCAACTCTACCTGTAATCTTTCATTACACAATTTCAACAACTTTTTTATTGTTTACACACGACATTTTGGCGGATAACTTCATTCAGTTACAAAATTCATCTCAGAATTAAGGCATCCACGTATACGAGGTTAAAGCGTTTGTTTGGTTAAAATTACATTGAAAAAAATAGACATCAAAATTATCAATAAGGAAAGCAACTAAGGAAAAGATAGGAACAAAAGAATTTCTGAAAATTAAAATTAAAATTAAAAAGAAATAATGTACATACTGTTGCTGTTGTGTCAGCTGCTCGTGGCTGCACACCTTTCAGTCCCACGACCCTGAAAGTAATCATACATTTACAATTACTAATCATTTAATCGAGTTTTTCTATTATGTGTGTGTAGCACACACAATACACATACCAGCCACCACGAGGAGCATCAGAATAGGAGCTAGGGTCCATGGGATCCAACTCATCATCCTCAGCATGAGCACGTTTCTTTCCCCCTTTTCTACCCTTGTGAAATGGAGGTTTCGAACTGGTCCTGGAGAAAGAAATTCTAATCATTACAATCCTTTATGACACCAGTAAAAACAAACCCGTGAGATAACTCAATATGAGATGATACAACCGAGCCCACAACTCCCGACCCAACAAACAACTAAATGGACTGTATGATTATTGAGCATTTTGGGAAATATCTATGGTGGCAGAGGTCACGGGACAGAGTAGGCTCTTCACGCTTGATAGATTTCATTTTCTATCATTCTGCATTTACATTCTTGTGTCCGTTGTAATGAGAGCTCTACCTCTGCAGTTATATTGCTTTTATTTATTAATACTGGTTCCTATCAGTTTCTTTTCAAAAGTTCACTTCCCCTTAATTTTCATCAATCATTTCTTCAGAATGCACCTACCACTATTGAACTCTAGGAAGTATTTATCGCAATATGGAAGAGAACCTAAAAGAAAGTGTATTTGCTATACAAGCTTTTAATTTAAGCATACTGTAGATTTTTCATGAAAGCATAGTGTAGAAAAGAGAAAATCTAAAAGATGGACAGCGAAAGATGAAATTTAATTATATATTATTATAGAGGTCTGCCTCAAGGGTGCACAGTAACAAAATTGGCTTAGATAGATTAACTGAACAGAAATGAGCTTTAGTTAAAAATTTAATAGCACTGTAGATCTTCATGCAACTAACCTCTCTTTGTTAGACTTATTATCTGAAATTTGAGAGGGATGTGCAGCACTGCTTTGCTGATTGTTCAAACTTAAGGACAAGTACTGACATTGAGGAAGATTCAGAGCCCTGCATTTGTTAATTTTTTGACAATAAAAACAAAAGAAATATTAGAGATAAACCTATGCTACTAATTTTGTTGCTAATTTAGAAAAAAAAAAAAAATGTAAGCAGATGACGTAATACATGAAGAGAAAAAAAATCAACATTAATTTTGTGGATTTCATTTTCACCGCAGTGAGTGGGATATGTTGTTCTGGTTGTATTTTTGTAGGTTTATTTATTTACAATTAAAGCATATTTCCAATGACCTCCTACTACAATTCAACGTATGATCCAGATGAACTAACACATTACAAGTGAGCAAGACAAGCATCTCTCTGTCACAAATGGTGTTGTGAGGAAAGATCAGAAGGGAATAATGGTTTTCCTTAAAATGACAAGGCCAGTAATTGGTTAAGCCTTTGAACAATTTCATCTATAGCAGTGAAACAAGGCTTGGGTATGTGTAACCCCATTGCATGGAATTAGTATACAAAAGCCTAAAGCATGTCACCCACCAAATCTGGTTAACTAATTTTGGTTTTCAGGAAACTTTAATTTTTCTCTCAATTCCCTTTGATGTGGTGTGTCAAAATGAATTATACCCTGTCATTACAGGACTATAATCATCAATAAGCTGAAAATAATGCAGATACATCCTCATTTTCTCCTGTGATAACAATGTAGTCAAGATACAAATTGAGGTAGATACATTCTTGGAAAGAATGACAATAAGACAGAATTATCAACATCACTTTCTATCATTTCAAACTGAGAATTGCTTGAGACCATATAGGATCTATGAAGATGACATCACTAGGAGGTTGCTCCACATAGATTTCCTCGTCAAGATCACTAGTTAGGTGAAAGTTCAACAGACCCTTTACTTTGGTTTTGATTATGTGCTTAAACAACAAAGTATAAAATATAATTTCGTAAGTATCAAGTCTCGTCAAATGCAAGTACATTTGGCTTGAGAGACGAAAACATGTTGCTCTTCACCGAATACAATGGGTCCACCAGGCCAACATGGTTTTCATGAGGCCCTAGATACTAGGTTAAACTATAACATGGTTTTCAAGAAGCCCTAGATACCATGTTAAAGTATAAGAAATATAGAAACACTGAACTAAAACCGTGTGTTACTAAGACAACATGAATGCTTGTATTTATATTGAGAAAATAAAATCAATACAATAAATAGAAGAGCCATCATGTTCGGTAATGATTAAGATACGATATGGTGATAAATAAAAACATGCCTAATAAAACACATAAATCCAGATATTCTTCATTCTAAAAGATTTGTGCCTTGTTTATGTAATTATAGCAATAAGAATTCTCCAACATTAGCATGTTTGGTTGGGATTATTTCTAAAGAAACAATCGCTCAAGGGTAACCATTCTCCAGAAATAAGCAATTATTTCTTCCTAAATAAGATGAACAAAACATAAACAAAGACCTCAGTAATCATTAACAGTAACAACTCTCCACCTTGTACAGTGATTGCAGTAAGCCCATGCTTGAACAAGGCCAACACCCCAACCACCACATCCCATGCACCGTGGTAAATTAGATGATTGGTCATGTCCATCACCAACAGAAACTTTGCGAGCTAAATTAGGCCTCTCCCATTGTGATACATGAGTTTTTGTATTGTAATAATATTTATGACCTGAAATACAAAGAAATAATTGATACAATAAATTACAAAATTCTAAAAACAATGGCAAAATAGAAGAAAAATTAATCGTACAAGTACAATCAAGTATATGGATAAACTGGCTCAACAACACAAGCCACTCTAATAAAAATCACTTCGCAAGTGTTAAAACGTTTTATTTCTCTACCAAGAAACTAAAGTGTATATTGAACCTGGTAGCATATATACTTGGTCAATGAAAATTTGTCATGTTTATATCAAACAACAATGAATAAAGAAACAAATACGTTTACTAGTTGACAAAACAAAAACATGCAAAAGGGAAGAATAAATAAATAAATGGTCAAATGTTAAAATTGTTAAACTATAAGAAAGAGAGACATTAAACTGAAATCATGTGTTTGAGATAACACGGATGCATATTTATATAGAGAAAATGAAATTAATGTAATAAGTAAAGGAGATTTGATATCCTCTGATAATAAAAATACAATAAAGGAATGTTAAGATATCATTAATATCTTATTTTTGTTATTAGTTTTCATATGTATTTTGGGCTTTGCGCATATTTTCTTTATTATAAATACAACCCCTATGTGTATTTTCTACACAAGGAAAATTAATCTCAAATCCTATTTTCTTTATTCTCAACAAGGAATAAATAAAATGTTCCTAACAATACATGTATAATTTAGATATACTTGATTACATAAGATATGTTCCTTTAGGGGGTTATTGTTTCGTAAATATACTGGGTTAAACTCATTTCTATTATCGGAGGAGGTCATCGTTAGTTAGTGATGGCTAGATAGATTTCAAAAGAAAATTAACAGTTATAAGACTAGCAGGGCATTTGATATAAGAGAAACTTTTCACATCTAAGAATCATGAACTCATTGGAGTCTCCTTAGAATATAATCAATAAAACTCATAGAGACCAGATGCAACCACATGATAATTATAGCTGAACCTGTTGTTTCATCCAATGACTCCACCCAATTTTCTGGAAGATGTGAAGATGATGGTGATTGCTCAGTTAAGTATGATTCTTGAGGTTTTTCCCATTGACTCTTCCCTGTACTTTCATTATAATAATAACATGCCCCACTTTCAGGATCTTTTGCCTCAACCTACATGGAAAATTAGAGATTCATAAGCTAGAAGTAGTAAAGTATTGATAAAATTAAGATATGTTCAATGTCCAAACTTATAATGCGCAATAAGATATCATTATGTACCTTCAAGCCTACTCATGAACTTCTACTTTGGAAAAAAATTATTTCATTAACTGGGTACAGAGTAAAGCCCAGCATCTAATTTCTTGTTTGTCAAGCCTAAGGTTTCATTCTTCCATAATTCACATGCCAAAACTTTCAGTCAACGAGATTTTATTTACCTTCCCTTTTGGTTTTGCAAAAAGATATACCCAGGATTGTGGTGATGATTAAATATTTAGCAGCTGTGACACCAAAATCTTAATTCTATCTTTTTTTCTGTAGAAAATACAATTTGATTTAAGACGGTCCAGGACTGATTAAGAGGTTTAAATAGCTAAAGGCATATGCCCAGAAATATCCCACCGAAATTCTAAGGCAAACTGTATAACATGTGATAGTGAAACATACCCATCCTGGTGGCAACTTTTGATTTTCCGTATGTTCAGCTGCAGTGGCTTTCTGAAACTCAGAAACAGGTAATATGTAAGGTAGTTGAACAGATTGAAAGTAATTACAGTAAAACACTTACGAGAATGAGAAAATAGAAGTTAAAGTCGCAGCACAATAGTTTAAAATGCTAGAATATCTTGTATTTCAAACCACAAATGAAATTTTGTCGCACAAAGTTGTGGAACGAGACCTCAGAAATTGATTGTCATTCGCACTTCCAAGTAGGAAAATAACAGAAAAGAAAACATAAACAGGGGAAGGAGGGGAAAGTGAGTATGATAGCAAATATAATCTAAGATAATATACTTACAATATCTTCCGTACATGAATTGTCTCCAAGAATACCCCTAGCTCTCAACCTCTGCTTGAGGTACTCAGGCAATTCTTTAGCTGCAGGTTTTTGTTCTGGGCATCTATCAAGTATAGGATCAGACTGACTGATGGCATTGTTACCTACTTCACAGTTCCAGAAGCCACAAAACTTAAGGTACAAGAGTCTACAGCATGAGTACAAAATCTTTGTAATCATATTTACCTGCAGTAGTATTAAGTTTTGGACCATCATAATAGGCACCTCCACCAGGCACACCATATCCATTGCCTATTTCTGTGTTACCTGATACAAAATGCATATGATACCAAAGTAATCAGACAAGCTATTACCACTAAAAAAACAATCACACGCAATATTGTAAAAATCGCGAGTAAACTCGCATACTCATCTGATCCCACAAGTACAGGGGACCTAAAAGCTGACACAGATGGAAGATCTGGAGAGGCGCAGATCACTGCAGGATCGCGTTTGTCAAATCCCAGAATTATGCACCACATCAATCCTTTCCACTTTTTGCAACTAGGGTTCAACAGCCCATTTGTTGGCTAAAAGACAAGACTCAACCCCACCCTAAAAGAAAAGCCCAACTCATATGGCCCTTTTGTTCTGATAGGGTTCCTCCCACCCATTTGCAAATCAGAAACGGAGGAGATTACTCATGATGCCGTGCGCACCCCTAATGTTGACGCTGACACTGCAGTCAAACAACCATAACTGTCATCATTGACAGCCATCAAAACACTAATGTCACTACTGACGACAGTAGCTTCTCCTTTGTCAGCATCATAGAATATTGTTGCCAAGGATGCCTTCACAGTCGTCAACACTTGCTATGTTCTATTGTGTCTTTACTTATTTTGTTCTTGTGGGAGAGTGTTCTCTGTTCTGTTTAGAATTTGAAGAAAAAAAGAACGGCATCAGCTAGGGGTGGTTGGTCACACTGCTAGAAGAGGAAGTGGCATAGGAGCAAGGACTGATCCTGCTTGGAGTCAGTGTGTTTTAATTGGTGGGAAAGCAAGAACTGTGAAGTAAATATTGTGAAAAAGTATTAACAGAAGGAATCTATTGATTGAAGCATCATCTAGCAGGATTTTCAAATGATATTGGACATGTAAAGCAGTTCCTAAAGATGTTAAAAAATTAATTTTGGATGCTGTTTATCAGGTGTGCAAAATTTGATTAAAAAAACAAAATTCAAAGAATTTGAAAGGGGAGTAGTGTCAGTAATTCAGAAGATACTAGAAAAGGACTAAGGCAAGAAGAGAGTTATGACTCATCAAGGATTTTCAAGAAAAGCGGAGTAGGCAGCCAAACTACTATAAATGTCATTTTCAAAAAAAAGTGAGAGGGAGGATGCATATCAAGAATTGCTTTCTTTTTCTACAACAATGCTATACCATTTAATGTAGCAACAAGTGAAGAGTTCTCAACTTTGGATGCTTCGGATGAAAGCATATAAGTTAACGTTGGAGAAGATGTTAGTGCTGGTGTTGCTGCAGCAATGGATAATTTGGAGGTTCCTCCAATTGCTGATAATGATGGTCATGGAAGAGATGACATTAATGAAAACGAAGAAGTGGAGAAGGATGCTTATGCTGCTTTTAATATGAATGGTGTCCTTGGATTTTGTTTGTATTAAGCATCCATGAGTTCCTTAGTTATTTTATGAGTAATTTTATGAATTGTGAACCTATTTTTAGCTGTGTTATTCATTGGATCAAACTACTTAAGACTTATCATGAGTTATTTTTATCGCTGCATTATTTTTAATGCATGCACAGGTCTATGAATATAACTTTTCGTATACTCATAACACTCACGAGTCAACTTATGATCCTCAAGTTTGACAGCATTGTATAGATGAAATTATTACTATTAGTGATGTGTTTCAAAGAGCTGATTCTTAGTTTATTTAGGCTTATCTTATGACATAAGTGCTTCTGTAAGTATTTGGAAGAGCTAAAAAATAATTGCTATGATATATTTACAAGCTATCTTAGCTTCTCTCAATAAACTCTCTACTATAGCTTATGAAAAAATTAACAACTTGTACGGAAACAATTTAGCCCTGCCTCATCTTCAATTATTGAAACAACTTATAAATAAGTGTATACATCATAAGCAATTATTCGGTAAGCACTTAAATAAGCTGCTTACCGTCCCTAACAGACCCTACATTAGGGTAAACTTGTAAAGTAATATCTAATTCCATTCAAAGAACCCCCAGAGTTTGCCTGAATATTTCCTATGGTTAATCCATTCAAAGTGCTCTAGCTGTTCCTTTGGGGGAATTACTGCGTTAAGGAACAAGGCCAGCCCAAATTCCACAAGGATGCTCATATTAACTGTCGTTCTTGCCTTTCCGTTTTCCTTTCTTAAAACCTTATAAATCCAACATGATATAGTGGTATGATCAACCTTACAATATGTCCTTTATTATTAAAACCAAAATTTTAGATCTGTATTTAGCATTTCATAATACTTAAGATTAAAATAGAGAGAAATTATATTTTTCGAGGAAGGGCCCGTCTTATAATCTTCTATTTATAATGAAAAAACTGATACAAGAATGGAAGATTAAGGGACTGCACACCTAGATACAGAATTAGGGACCACAGTAGCTACAGCTGATAGAGTTCCCAACACACTATTCCCTACTTAGACTTAATGATAATACATAGATGTAATTATTCTAACATTAATTTATACTCTTTCCAGTTGACAGATGCTACCCATTTGTTTACCGCCCATCCTCTACTACCTGATGCTCTCCCTTATTTAAAGATCCATTGAGGAATACCTTTACAGATGTATGAATGCTACTCTAATATATATACACACAATATTATACATAAATAAGACAGTTATTTACTTCTCTTGTCAAAATCCTTTACAACCAAGGGTTCTCATGTTTGTATGAAGGGGATGGACGCATGATTTATTCTGCATTTCTATAAAGATGTTAGATGTCGATTAAATGTAAGAGCCAACAAAATGGGAAAAGAAATATTATGAGAAAGAAAGGTCCATAAGAGTTGAGCGTCCCGAAGTCCAAATGGAAGAAGAAGATTGTGCAATGTACAAAGAAAATGAAGTCATAAATGAAGGTAAAAGTATAAAGTAATATCAGTCCACCAATAACATCAAGTCACCAATGCCCCTTAATCATTGAACTGGAGAAAAAGGAAGCAAAATGGTACAGAAATAAGAATACTCGGTTAAGTAAACTACAGACCTTCTTCCACACGTGCAGCTTTCCCACGTTTAACAGCCATTTCGGCCCTATGCTCTGTGGCCATTTTCAACAAATGCTCCTGTTTTTTTAAAAAATAAAAACAAAAAATAGACAAGCTCAGTCTAACTCTCCTACTCTCCAAAGAAATAAAATTAATCCCAATCACGTTTTTGCCACACACCTTCAAAGCGTTGGGGTCGCGCCGCTCTGAGAATACATCCAAATTATCCTCATTAGGTGCAACAGCAGTTCTTCCCTCTCTGGAATGGCACAACACAAACATCTAACTCAACAATCCCACTAATTGAACAAAGAAAGCATTCCACATAATTGAACAAAGGAAAACAAAAATCAACACACACCTTTGACTCCTTATGACATTTTGCATCGCAATTTCCTATCAACAAAAACAAATCCAAAACAACCAGAACAGTCAAATAACAACTAACCAAATAAAAAAAAAAAAAAAAAACAAAAAAAAAAACAAAAAACAAAGACCAGAGCAAGAACTTAAAACACAGTCCACAAGATCAATAAAACTAAAATTGCACCCACATTTCTCCACAGTCTCAAAAAATCACAAAGAACCCAAAACAGCACTGTAAAAAAACTTGCACAAGGGATAGCAACAAACTTGTTCTCGCAGCACTGCATCCTGAGCAGCAATATCAATGTCGCGCGACCCGTTGAACTGTGCTCCATAGTAGTTCGAAGCGATGTTATTGGAAACTGTTACTGTGGCATCATCCACTCTAGTGTTCACAATAAGATTAGAATTGGAAGGGTTAATTTCTTGTTGAAGGTTGTTGGGGGCGTTGGGAGGAAAAGGGTATTGAGGTGAAGGAGCGGCATGGGCATAGTTTGGCCACGAAGGAACACCTGGAGGAAGTGGTTGATCTTGGGAATTTTCCATGTCTTCTGAATTTGCTCTGCTTAACACACCACAAAATTGGTGAAATCACAACATTGATTTCATAAGGTGCATGAACGAGGATTCATTAAAAACAGAGTCAGTTTGCGAAAAATGAAAGAGTGAAAGTAGAATTGGGTATATGCGAAACAGAGAAGGATTGAAGGGTAAGAAGAACAGAGAGTTTCGCTTGTGATTGTGAATGTAACTAAGAGAGAAAGGGTTATTGAGTTCATACGGTGGATGAACCCTTAAAAATTAAATAAAAGAAAAACATTTATGAGCTTGGAAGGCCTTAAAATTAAATAAAGGTTAACATTGTACAATATTTATATTTTAAAATTTACTTATTGTTTCATTTTTTAAATTTAAAATTGTTCATCTTTTGAATTGTAAAATCTGCCGATTTGTTAATTAAAAATTAGCATTGCTCTTGATTTTAAAAGTTTATCAATTTACAAATTAAATTTCACTTTTTAAAGTGAAAAAAAAAATGAGAAGTGAGTCATAGTTCGTCTAAATAGTCCACTTAAAAAATAATATATTATTATATGAAGTTACAAACTAAACAAATATATGTATGAAACATTATCTACGCATAGTATCTTGTAATAAAAAATTTTGCTTACTTGATGCATAAAACGTGGTTAAACTATGATTTAGCAAATGACGTTGACAAAAATACATAAAAAAATATGATTAAAGTATGTATTAAGAAATTTTCAAGGCTTTTTGAAAAAATAGCATTAGATAAAATATGATGTAATGTAGTTTTAACTTGATAGACACAATATAAAAGAAAATATTACAAGTTTTTTTTTTAATAAATTATGTTTTACTTGTTAGATGTTTTTTTAATAAAGTATAATAACATTTTAATCTATTAATAAATATCACGTCTAGTTCTTGATATCTTGATCAAATCTCAAACTCTCCCTATATTTATGTTTTGCAATGATAGATTACTCACTTTCTAAGATTGGACTTTATATTTAACATCTAATATACACTCTCATGATGAAAACCATGGTTATTTCTAGAATGAAAACAAAAAAGAACAAATTTTTGTTATATATAAATTATTTCGTGTACGTATCAACCCATATTATTTTGTTGTTCTTTCAAAATCTTTGATAAAAAAACGTATTTCTATTATTTCAACTAGTTCTAATTAATAGTGAAATCATATTTAAGTTAAAAAATAGTATTTTAAATTATAAATACCAATAATAATTTCAAAATATATGTGTATAGTTCATTCAACTATAATTTAAGTTAATTTTTCTTTTTATACTAAAAAATAATTAAAAAGATAATAATTAAAGTCGTCCAATTATTACATTTATTTATAAATAAAAAATAACAACTATTGAAAACAACACTTGTCGGATATATATATATATATATATATATATATATATATATATATATATATATATATACTATTTTTTGATGTAAAATTTATTCTGTTTTTACCAAAATAGAATATTTAATTAAATGTTCCAAAAAATTATAAAATTGTTATTTTTTACTTCATTTAAATTTTAATTCTTTATTTTGATCGACTTAGTTATTACATATTGTTTGATACAATTATATAACAAAATGCATTTCATTAAGAAGTAATAAAGTATTATTATTCAATTTTACAAAAGTAAAATACCTATATTGAATTTTAATTATATTTTCGTAAATTTAAATTCATATATTAAAGATATTTGATTTATTTTTAAAATTTCAGTGCATTACTGTGATAAAAGTTTGAGTTCATTTCAAGAGTCATTGCATTAAGGATACAAACAGAATGATGAAAACACTAAACCAATACAAACAACATGTTAGCTTTCCATAGAAAATAAGTTAACCTATTCTAATAATATTTAACTCGGAATTATGCAGAACAGGAATTGCGGATAAAACAAATAGCAGGACATTCAAGAGTTATGTTTTACACAAAAATAAAATAAACACAGTCCAATGGATTTTTCATTCCATTATCTTTCCTTTCCCTAAACATGAAGAGAAGTTTTCTAGAAGAACTGAAACATAAATGAAAACAAAACAATGTAGGTGCAGAGCTATCTTCCTCCTATCTTCCTCCCTTATCCACCTTTCTCATATCATGCTAATGTTGCGAACATGACTATAGAAATATTGCACACGGATAATTGTGCAAAGTATAATCTTTTCCTTTTGATGGGAAGGGAACAATTACTCTTTTTTACTTAATTTTATTAGGATAAGCCCGATAAATACGTTTTGATGATGTAAATCAAAATTTGTGAAAATTAAGAAACAAAATAAAAGAATACAATAGACTAAAAAAATGAAAAATGAATTTTTGTATTGGAGGAGTGAGATGAGAGATTGTTGATTATAAAGTTAATTTAAACAAGCAATGTATGATGTACATATGAGATGTGCATGTGATGTACGATGCATAATGCATATAGAAGGTGTGTGAACACATTAATAATGGATGACATGTAACACATTAATAATGGATGACATGTAATATTTTCTATTTTGACTATCTTGTTTTAATGAACAAAATTAATCTCTATTTTGCAACTTTTTTCCTTTTTTTATGAGGATTGTAACCGTCTAGTCTTTGATGACGATGTCAGTTTGTTTTTATCCTCATAAGTTACCAAATTTCTCATGGCTCTGGAAATCTCACTGTATTTATATGTCTTACAAATGTATGACATGATCATTATTGATATAGAACAAGAACGCACGAGTAAGATGAAATTCTAGTATTTATTTGTGGAATTGAGATTGTAGTTACACGAGCCGAAAACAAAGGTTATAGTTATATCACTAATCATCTCATAAAACTCACTGTTTGTAAAATTTTATATATTTATATATACTTAATGTAAGATTTTCAATTTATATTTAGATTATTATCCATCTATCTGATATACTATGTTTTTTAATCAGATATAAAATCATATTTTATATTTTGTTATAAAGAAAATTTTATAGGTTCATTAAATAAATATATAAGTATTTTAAAAAATGGATAAAAACTATTCACCAGTGCAGTAAGGGTTTTCTGTCCCGATTATTTTCCGCATTTTGTCTCAGGTCTGGAACCAAGACATATTGAGACGAGGTCAAAAGGTATGGCTTCGGTCCTATCTGACCCGAGGCAGAAAATGGGGTATATGGCACCGATTTTTAAACAACCGAGGCAGAAAAGGGGGTATATGGCTTCGGGTGATAACCGAGGCCAAAAGGGGTATCTTTTTGCCTCGGTCTTAGTAGCAACCAAGGCATATTCCACTGCTTTTTTTAAAATAAATTTTCTGTTTTATATTGATTCCCACATTTAAACCTGCATATTTTTTTCACACAGCAGCACAACCATAACAGAATATTTTCTCAAACATCCACAATCCAAAAACATTTAAAAGATAATTGAAATATACACAATCCAAATACATATATCCTAATCAATACTATTGTACATTTGAATTATGAATTTTGCACATGCTATCCTAACAAACTTTATGGACTTCGTGGGAATTGGCAAAGGACTTTTGAATGTCTGCAAAATAAGACATTAAGTTAGTATATAGAAAGACAACTTTAGTATACCAAACTTTAGAATATTGCAAAGTAATTGTTTTAATTCAAAAATATATTATCGTTTCCCAATTAGTTGTAATACGAGCACGCACAATTGTTGTCATCCATTGCATTATATAGTAACCACACTCATATGAGCCGGTTTGTCTATTACACTACATTATATCAACACCATTAAAATCAATTAATGAAGAAAATCAAATCAAACAATTATAAATATATGGATAGAAATATCAAACTTGGAGGGAACACCATGCAAGACATTTTGCCTTAGCCGTTGATCTCCCTGACAACATGTTATGTCCAATAATTGAACTATGATAAAGGGAATAAGTTAGGATACTTTTATATAACATGTCATTTTCATAAGATTGAGATTAGGTTTCTTACCAATCTATCACTTGTCTAAGATGGTTGGGGGGAGGGCGGTGCAAAGAGCAAAACCACACAGCAAGGTTCTCCCTTAGGGAAACCACAAGTAATTGCCAATGATGTCTGAGAAGAAAATAAATTTATTGTTATGCATTAAAATGATAGATTATATTCATAAGTTAACAAAAATGACTTACCCAGCAATATAAGGGACAAAATAAATTTCTTTTCCGCGTTGAAAGCATCCAGTGACATATGATTGAATGTCATCAAACTTGTTGCCTTCATGAGTGAGTTAGGGGTCTACAAACCCATATACATCATTCAGTCTCACAGTTTCAGTGACACCAGACAAATACCTAAACATAAAATTGATTTGATATAAGTAAATAGATAAATATATCATATAACTATATATAATGATTGAAAGACTTACATCATCCATAACTGAATAATGGTAATATTCAGTTCCTCTTGTCCCCGTGCAAGCTCCAAGACATCTTGGGAATGCAAGTAAAGTGGGATGTCAAGATCTCTCCCAAAAATGTTAGCATCCCAAGGAACCTGCATCGGGTTATCAGCTATGATTTCTGCAAGTTGGAGCAATGCACCAAGAGGATCGTCCAAAGAGAGAAGAATCTTCTTTGATTGAGGTTTTTCCTATATTGATGCAATTTCAGTTAAAATGGAATATAATTTAAGTTTGAATATAATAAACATGTAAACTTAAAAATGTAGTATATTTGTGGGTTTAAGAGTCTGTACCGGGGGGTCAGTATCAACCAAATCTCTAGGCCAGGCGAGGAAACACTGGAATGCCTGTGCCACAGTATACACCTCATCTGTTGGCACAGGAACTAAAGCATACGGCATGAGAACCTCCTCTACCGTGACCTTAACCTCATCCTCTGATAACTCCATGCCATGAAGAACTGTGGCTGCCTCAAATACTTTTCCACGAGCCACTAGTGTCTTCTCTGTACCATCCCAAATATATAGCTGACATGGATGAGTGTCATCCATGTCATCCCCGGGTGGAGCTGAACAACTCCCCTTTCCGCTTCTACCTGTTACAGTCAACGATTTATTAATGTTATTCAATTACTTTATTAAATATCATTTATTCAATTCATAACTTATAGAAAACAAATTTACCCGTGGGAGGCACAAATGGGTCTAGTTCTGGCGGAGGATCCACTGGCGAACGAATGCCATAATGCTCAAATTGGCGCATAAGTTCTTCTCTCACCTGCGTCGTGATCATTTCTTTCATTCTTTGTTCATAATCAGCACCATGACTGCATGAAGACTGACGAGAGGAGGAACCGAAAAATTGGCGTATGCCGACTCCTGATCCAGCACTACGCACAAGTCTAGGGTGCTCAGGTCGTCCAATTGTAGCAGCAAGTATGTCATGACGACCTTCTGGAATGAATCCTCCTTGGGAGGTCTGCTCAACCAACGAATCCTACAATGTAACAAAAAAATTTATAAAAAAAATACAATATAAAACATGAACGAGCTATTTAGATAAGAATTGTATCTTACAATTTTCTCAGAGATTTCTCGTGCAGATTCAGAAGTGTAGTTGCCCGATGAGCGTAAACGGGCTAACTTCCACTTTTGATGACATGATGGTGGTGAAGGAGGCTCAGTATCTTCACCCTCAGAAGGTGGGGGCCTAGATTTTTTCTTTTCTGTCAATATCTTCTCTTCAAGTTTTCTTTACCCACCACGGGATAATATGTGCAGGTTTTTATTTTGAGCACTTATGCTTTGAGCCTTTTTTCTCTTTACCTGTAACATATAAAACTCACTTTATGAATTAGTTAAAATTTTGCATAATTATCAATTGTGCTATTGATGATTTCAAATAAACATACCTGCCACCCCTCAGATGTCCGAAGCTCAAGAAATTGACGTCATGTGTCTTCATCAATCCAAGTGTATTTCAACAATGGATTTTCATTCTTTTTATGTCCAAAGACATACCTAGACGTCAACTTGGTCTTAAAACCACAAAATTTCTCAGCCACCGATGATAAACATTTTTGTTTAAGCGTCGCCACATTTGGAATATCAAATGTTAGCTGCAATATAAAAAATGTCATCAACAATATTTATCATATTATCAACAAAATCAAAGTATAACGTTAATAACATTAATATTAGTTACCAATATATCTTGCCATATCATTTCCCGATCAACTTCAATGACATGATCAAAAGATGGCGTAAGGATTGATATTCTCTCTCGTGCCAACATTCCTAAATAACTTTTGAAGACGTCCCCAGAACGACCACTAGGCTCACCAGTGTCGACGTTAATATCAACATGTCTTTTCTGACCTTTAGCTCTTCTAATTAAGAGCTCTCTCAACCTAGTGGCTCCTCTGGTGGGTCTCTTAGCAGGTGCTTCATCCTTTGATGAAGTATAATGTTCAACCATGTATCTGTAAAATGAAAACATAAAAAAACATTAATAAGCAACATATAAAATAATATATAAAACATTATTTAACAAAACACCTAAATTTTAACAAGAACATGAAATTCGTACATAAAGTTATTGATTGGTCATATGTATATTTCTTCATCATGATCTTCTCGAATTGCATGTACATCATCAACTAGATGGATTTCATCAACGGTTGTCGTTCTTCTAAATGGGTGGGCGACAACAATATTAAGATCACTCATATTCTCTTCATTAGGATCAATCTGTTTTTTTCCATGAAGAGCGACAAACCAATGTTCAGTTGCAGGATCTTTAACATAGAAAACCTGAGATGCTTGTTGTGCCATGATAAATGGCTCGTCTCGATAACCCACCTTTCGAAAATCCACTAGAGTCATTCCTGATTCATCTATTTTGACACCACTCTTATTGTCAATCCACTTACATTTGAACAGTGGAATAGTAAACATGGTATAATCAACCTCCCATATCTCTTGTATTACACCATAGTATGTCATTGATCCTACTACGGGATTTTGATCTTTAGATGTAGAAAATTGTAGCGACTCGGCTTCAAGACTGACTCCACTATTTTGTACTGTGCTTTTATCATCAAGAGACTTTGTATAGAATGTGCAATTATTGATTTCATAACCTGTACAACAGATGACATCAAATTTCAACCCATTTGCTAACCACATCAAAGTCTCAGAGCATTGCGAATCTTTCAAAACCTCAGATTTAAACCAAGGCATGAATGTTCTATTATGCTCCATCAAATG
>Ga0214543_1006890_pt1 | contig 19908 bp, 14 predicted proteins | sample CNSS2metaG_FD_160094 | JGI IMG/M metagenome (GOLD analysis project Ga0214543, IMG submission 160094) | Root nodule microbial communities from cowpea collected in UCLA plant growth center, Los Angeles, California, USA - CNSS2 | ecosystem: Host-associated > Plants > Roots > Nodule | place: USA...
AAGGCTTAAAAGTATTCACTCCCAAGGGAGGAAACTCTCACAAATGGTTAAGACACAAGAGTGTTTTTACTTCAAAATGTTCAACCCTTTTACATGTCTAGGAGCACCCCTTATATAGAAGAGTTTAGGGGCCTCTAAGCAAATAAAAGATACCTAAGGATGTCTCTACAAAAACCTAACCCTAGCTTCTAGAAACTAGGTCAAATAAGGTTACAAAAATGAGAGACAAAAGAGCTAATAACTATGGTGTGTGCAAGGCTAATTTCGTTCTAGCACAAAAGGAGACAAAGAATGTGTCTCACATGTCTCTAAAAAGTGGCCAAAGTGTGCTAAAATCAAAGGAGACCAAAGGTACATAGGTACAATTGCTCTATGCCTTTTTCTTTATGCTTTATGTCTTTGCTTTACTCTCTCCTCCACATCATTTATGCTCCCAAATCACCATGCACCACCTAGCATTGCTTTCTTACTCCTAATTAACCTACAAAGCAAATAAACATAGATTAGCATGTTGGCTTAAGTCAAGTCAACTATAGTCAACAAGTCAAACCTAGTCAAAGGTCAACAAGTCAACTAAAGTTGATTCAACTAAGTCAACTTTGGGAATCAAAAATAACAAACACAAATGAAAGGGATGAAGAATTAGTGAACTTCCTTTCTAAACATGCTTAGTCTTCTTAAGCATGTGCCTTCATCCTATTTCTCTTGTCCAAATTCCTCCGTGGAACTCTACTCTTCCAACTCTGAATGATCATTGAACACTCTTAACTAATGCTCACAAGAATGAAACCTTTGATGTTCTTAAAGAACTGGCCTTTGTAGTGACCACTAGGTCATGAGCAAGATAGTTCTTCTTGTAAGACCTGTGAGAATTAATTAATTAATTAATTAACAAATGCGGGTAGTGGGAGCCTTTATGGCATTAAATATTGTTTGATGTGACGTGGAAAAGTACTAGCTTAAGTGTTTGAGAGTACTTTGATTATGTGAGAGGACTTAGGTTTGAGTCCTATATATGTACGCCGTGTATGTGTTGTTTGTTTTATTATTAATTTTAATAATATGTTAAGCATGAGGAGTGATAATGTAACCCTATATTTATGGGAATTATCACTGAACATAAATTGGTTGAGTGGTTGTGCATTGGTTGATAATAAGCATGGTCATGGATTCGAACCTTAGTGACCCAAATTTAACTCTCTTTTTGCTAATAATTGGTGTGGCTTGAATTTGAAAGGGCATAGAAAACCTTAGCAGAGGGGCCCCCAAGAGGGGGCTGAAAAACCATTAAATCATGGGCCTTGAATAGCAATTAAACCATCATTAAGTTAAATTTTGTTTTGGCACTTAAATTTACCATTAAGACACCTTTATAACGGGAAATTGAGGTGAGAGGAAGGCTTTTTGCATCTATGATTTTGTTATAGGCAGAGGGATACGAAAATCTAGAGTGATATGTCAAGATAAGGGCAATTTGAGAGTTGTTTGGGAGAGAAGCAAGGAGAGGGCATTGATGTTCCAGGAAAGACTCACAGTTCAAGTTTTAGGCAAGGAACTTTCAGGTTAGGGGAGCTGAACCTAAATTTTCGTATTGTTGTAAATGCACATGATTTTTGATGAATATAGAACATGAAATTTGTGCCATATATGATGTTAAATTGTGGGTTGGGTGCCTTGGTGTTATTACTCGAAATTTTTACCTAATTATATGAATGTGATGGGGTCCTGCACTTAATATGTTATTTGGGACTCTAATTTTAGATTCTTTTGGAGACTATGTGTGGTATACATTGGGTTCATTTGTTGTGCATTGTTTCCAAATGACTGATATGAATTAGTATCCAATTGGTGCATGTTTTGCTGGTGTCTGTTTGCGTCACAGTGTAGAAGTCTGCAATTCTTGCTCAAGCGAGCCTGGCTCGCCTAGGCGAGGTTAATAGAGAGTTGCATATGTGTCTGTTCGAGCATCTCGCTTAGGCGTGAAATTTTGTTTTGAGCGACAAAGCAAGTTATAGAACTATAGGTGTTAGTGTTAACGATCTTAATGGAAAGTAATTTGAGTAGAAAATTGTATATTGTTGAATTGAAAACAACTCGCCTATAAAGTCTTACAAAAACAAAAACTAAACACCAGAAAATAAGCTACTTACTATTGAGAGTTTAACTGTAGAACAATTATCATATTAAAAAGTAATTGTCTCATCTTAAGTATGATCTGATGTTTATCTCGCCGGATCAAGTCTTCTCCTTGAATCTCTTTCACGTTTGGCGATCCTCATCCAAAGTATAAGGGTGTCTGCAAAAGACATTTTGATGCTTAAATTCGAACCAGTTGTGTCAAAGAATATCAAGGAATTTCATAGTATATTAACTATGTTATGAATTCATATAACAATGTGTTATTTGTACTCTTTTACCTATGAGTTCCACTAGGATGGCCTTTTTGGTCCAAAATATCTTTTTAACTGTTTTTGAACGTCAAAATTGGTGGAATTACTACAAAATCCTTATTGGTCTTTGGTTTTTCTTTAGAAATTTCACTTAAAATTTCTTTGTGAAAATTGTTTTGCAAAATTCTTTTAAAAAGATGTATGCTTATTGGGAACGTTTAGGCTTTGATTCTTAAGAAAATTGAAGACTATACATCTTTAGGCTTCAGTTTTCTGGGAACCAGTGCCTAAAGGTTTCCAATAATTTCAAAAATTGCGATGATACTCTTTATATTTTATTGTAGTGATGGAGGTTTAGGCTTCGATTGTTTGTAAAACTGAAGCCTAGACCCTAATAGGCTTGGATTCCTCAAAGAATTGAAGCCTATTAGTGTATAGGGTTTGGTTTTACAAACAACAAAAGCCTAAACCTATGCTTTGGGTACACCATTGTTCCACCATTCCTTGTTCTTTCCTCTCTCTTTTTTTCCACCAATGTCGTTGGAAGCAGTCGTTGAACACCACAACATTATCCTTGTTAATTTATTTTTTGTATGTTAGATATGATGAATTATTTAGTTATTTAAAATTGGTTAATTATATGCTTACTTTTGTGTGTTAGATATGTTATATTTTATTTTCTATGTTTGTTATCAAATTTTGTGCTTTCTTCCTTTTATCAAAATTAATCAATTGATTAAGGATCTTCTAAGAGACTTACTAGGGGAGCCACCAGATCAAGACAACTCTTAACTAGACAAGCTAGAGGTGAGAAGACACTTATGGATATTGACGTAATTGAGGTGGTACCCAACCAAATTAATAAAATAAATATAGTACTTAGGAGTTAACCCAAGGTCATCTCTCAGCAACCATTTGTTTTCAACCAAAACTTTCCAGATACAATTCAACACAAAGGGGGGTGGTAGATTAACAACAAAAATTCAAATTTAAATGCAGATTAATAAAATAGTAATGAAAATAGTATTGATTCCTTGATTCAACTGAAATTCCACCAATCACAGATTACGCAATTAATTGTTCTATACAATTTGCTCTTATAAAACCCGAAATTAATCAACTAAGCGATAATTAACATGAGTTTAGTATGCCATTAAGCAAAGCATACTTCAAGCAAATAATGTAACGTCCTGATGAGTGCGTATTTTTGCCCTCATTTAGTGTTTAATTTTGAGTATTTAATTGAATTTATGAGCTTAAAGAGTGATTTAATGAAAAATTCTGATAATTAAGCTATTTGAACTTGTGTGATAAAATGTCTTAAAAAGTGATTTTTAGCTGCATAAATTATTTTTGGATATTTTAATGTTTGTTGATGCAGTTGAAGTTAAGATTAAGCTTATTTAAAGGTGGGAAAATAAATTGATTGAAATTACAAAACACCTTTAAATAAGGCTAAAATCAGCAAGTTTTGGAAAAATCACTTTTGTACCCCATATATTACTTATACACTCCCCTCTTTCAAAATGGGTCTCACAAAACCTACTTCTGCACCCCCACCTTTGTTTATTTGCACCCTTTTTTCCACTCATAAAATAGATGCACTCAGATGCTGCCATGTGGCGATCCTCCACTTTTAAACTTGGCCAACCAACACAAGCCACGTGGGCTTAATCTCCACTAAAGAATTTGAGCCAATAACATGTTGCCACGTCATCATCTTCATCTCCACACAACCAGAAACCCTAGCCTCCATCTTCACCATGTTTCTGTCGTCGGACCACCATCAGCCATGGGTCTCATCGGTAGCACTTGCACCAATCAAGGCAGCCACCACAACTCTGGAACCGTTTCTGTTGCCATTGTTTCGCAACTGCAGCATACTCCTCAACCTCGCACTCCACGGACCTGCAAAACACCGTGAGTCACGCACCATCAGATCTCCACCATTAACGCCATCCCTGCACTTGGAAACGAAACGCGACGCATATGTTCCTCCAAATGCGAAACAGCAACGTTCATGCACCTTGGAATCACCATGCTCGTCGGGAAGGAGATGAACAACCACTGCACTTCCACCATTACACAGCAACACTAGTGTTCACGCATCTGCTCTACTCGTCGGAAACCTGCACTGTCGCAGCCACGTCATTGGAGAAGAAGAAGAATCACGCAGCCACGTGTCATCTTGTCATTGCACAGTCAAAGTGGTCAAAGCTGGTCAAATATTCAAATTTGGTCAAAGACTGGTCAAACAAGAGGGGTTGAAGTGCAGATATTGATATTTTTGGATGTCTCTGCAAATTTGAACTATAGGATTAAAAATGACTTATTGAGAAAATTCATGCAAATATTATTTGTTAATAATTTATCAGATATGTTTAAATAATTAATTTATTTAATTATATCATAAATTGTTAACCAAACTATATTTGTCAAATAGTCTATATCTCTCCAAATATCTTTGAATATTTATCTTTATCTTTATTTTTAAAGATATTTGAGAGATTTTAGCAACCGAAAAGCCCAATCCAAGTCCTATATAAAGAGACCGAGGGGGAAGTAGAAGACAAGCTTGGGCTTCGGAGTTTTGGAACCCTTAGGGGGCCTAATTTCGTTTCCTTTTTCTCTCTATTCTTCTCTCTATTTTTATTTTACTTTCGCATTCTATGGATTGTTAAACTTCTTGGGTTGATTCCATTGTAATTTCATTATGGATTTTCTTTGTTCTTTTTATTATTGTTGAGGTTTTCATTCATCTATGTCTTTCATCTTTGAATCACATAAAAAGTAATGATTTTAAATTGAGATTTCATCTTTGAATCATCTTTGTTCTTTTTATATGCATGTTGATCATATGAGTTCAAGGGTTTTTAAATTAAGACTTTACTTTGATTTTATTTAGAAACTTTCATGTGATTGAATGAGTTTTTACCAATAATTGAGACTTTACTTTGATTAATTAAGCTTTTTATGTGGTGAGGAGATAAAAGAATATACATGATTAGGCATAGCAAAATTTGATTGAGACTGTACTTTGGTTGAATTTACTGTGGATAATCTAAAAGTTCTCACTTTTAATTCAGACTGTACTTTGGTTAAAAGTAAGAACGCCAATAAATTAATTGAGACTTTACACTGATTAATTTGTAAATCTACCACAATAATTAATTGAGCAATAATATTTAGATAACCGATGATGAATCTATTTTGAAAAATCAATGGAATCAATCTATTTTCTTTGCAATTGTTTCTATCTTATTTTATTTTTTTATCTTAATCCTCCCATATTTTTATTATTTTATTTGACTAACCGTTTTGTATAGATTTTATAAGAACTAACTTGTTGAAAATCAATTTCCTGTTCGTTGGGAGACAACTTTGGGTTACTTTACCCTTTCTATTTTGTTGACTACTATCTTAGCAATACTGACGTTGTTATAGTTTAGTAGTATTAATTTGATCGCGTCAACGACAACATTATCAAATTTGGCGCCGTTGCCAGGGAACATGGTTAGAATTTTTTTCATTTTAGTTCTTATTTATTTTATTTTTTGTTTATCACTAACATTTTTTTTTATCTCAAATTTTTTTTCCTACATTTATTTTATTTTCTTTAGTTATTTTTTTTTATTTTTTTAAGCATAATTTTTTTTGGGAAATTTGTGAAACTAGTTAGGAAACACTTTGGCTAAAGAAAGATGAGGTACTTAAGTTGTCCATTGAGACGCACCTCTCTTTCTTGGAAGTCTACTCAACAAGCTTTCAAATTATTTCTTTTCAGAAAACCTCTTTCAAAAATGCAAAATAATTTTTCATACAAAAGTAATAAACATTGTAGTTTTCAAATGGATTACAATTGCTATCCACTACAACGACGTGATTTTCAGCAACAAATTGTCACACCTACTTCTGCACCTGATATAAGTGGGTTAACTTTACGACAATTTAATGACCTATATCCTAGATCATCTTGTTTGGGATATGAGCAACAACCATATTCATGGTGTCAACCTCAGATAGTTTTCAGCAACAATATGTACCACCACAACAAGTTGAATCAACCAATGGACCATCTTACAGGGAAGTTATGCTATTAATGGGTGAAGTTATAGAGAAATTAGAGTTCATAGATGAAAGGTCGCGAGTTGATCAAAGATGCAGAAATATTGAGCAACAGTGGTACGAAAATAAGCAAATATTGTCTGATATGTTGAGGGATGCAAGTAAGAACAAATTCATAGAATTACTTGTAACTGTTAATACCACCCCTCAACCACATCAGAGATTTCCTGAAAATCCATATTTTAACAAACTTTGTCATGAAATCAAAGATATGCTTTTGAAGTTGGCCATCAGAGCTGAAAAAATGTCTGAAGATTTGAGTCAGCTAATGAATGATATAGTTAGAAAGGTCACTTTGGAAGATATGATGAATATGATGATTGAAATGATGAAGATGAATCAGACAAATCAAAAAGAGATGATGAATGCCGCCACACAAAGCATGCAAAATCAGTCTGAAAAACCAATAGTGGAATCATAACACATTGATATATCTACTGATGGATATAATGATTGTCATAGTAATATGTCTACTGATGGACATATTAAGGATGTTGCTGAAGTTGATAAAGAAATTAAAGATTCTCACACAAACATATCTACTGATGGATATGTTGAGATGCTCCATGTGAATATAAAGTTGTACTTGTTGATGATGTTATGAGTACAAATGATCATTTTCAAGAGCAAAGTTGTGAGAACAATACAATATTCGAAGATGCAACTGAAGCATCTACTATTGCAATTAACTTGGTTAATGATGAAGCAACAGAGTTAACGACACCAGGTGAAAATTTTTGCTCAGAAGATGAGATTACCAGGATTACTAATGATCCAATTAACCATCTGAATGCACCTGATGATGCTCAAGTTGAGTTGAAGCCACACACTCCATACATCAAGTTTGTTGATGTGAATGATGCAAATAAGTTTTCAGTGGTTATCTTTGTTGACATGGCTGTAGAAAAAGAAGAAAGGTTGCTGCAACAGGTAAAAATATTAGATTCAAATTCTTTTGAAATCATTGTTGATAGAAAAGTTAAATTGCATGGATATTTGTTTTCTGTTTTTAATTTTAGTGAAAAATTAAAAAAAAATTCAAAAATGTGTTTTTGTTTTTAGTTTTTATAAAAATAAAAATGTAAAAATTAAAAAAATGGTACAAGCTGATTTGTACTTTGTAAAATTAAAGAAAATAAATTTTGACATATGGCCAGATTGAGCCAAAAGTCATAAAATTTTTCGTTTCCTCCCCAAAAAAGTCCATCAAGGACATTTTTTTTTATTAGTGTGGGGGAGAAGGTAGGATTTTTTTTTTCTTATTTGTTTTTGTTTTCATAAAAACTTGTGATTTCTTTTTGAGAAAAATTGTGAAAGTATTAACTTTTTACTGAGTGGAACTTTTAAACAATATGTCTGTTAAGAAATCCACCAAAAATATTTCCATGTTTTCAATAAAACATATTGACATTGGATTTTTAGGATTTGATTCAATAATTGGGATGATCATAATTTTGAAAAATAAGTCATGTTGATATGAGTGGATTGTTTCTATGATTTGCTAATTGAGTTGATTTGAGAATTTCTTGATTATATCTTTTGTGAAAGAATTTAACCTTGTGAGTCTTGAGCCTTAATGTAAAGGATGAACTGCCATATGTCATTCCTATTTTTTCTTGAGTGACTTGCTCATGTTTGTTTATACTTAAATGTTTAGCTTGACTCTTTTGTTTTGCATCTTAGGTGAATATGCATGATTTGATATGACTGAGACATTTCTTGTGTTTAGCTACTTGGCAAAATAAGCCACCCTTATATTAATCCATTGGTATCCCCTTTGAGCTTTAAACATCTTTTTCTTGTTTTAAGCCTATTGCATAACCTTGAAAAGAAAAAAGACCATATTCTACCTTAGGAAGAAAGAAGGAGCTAATGGATTGTGTTCAGGAATGGTTGAGGAATAAAGTGTGTGGGTGAGTACCTCATCCACAAATTAATAAAAATGGCAAAAGGAAAAATTGTTAATGAAAAAGTGCTGAAATAAAAAAAAAATAATTGCTTTCTAAAAAAAAGAGAGAGAGAGCAACAAGCAATAAACGAAAAAGAGTTCTTTTTGAAATTATGCTCCATTATTCTTCCTACATTACTATTTCAAAAACTCAAAAATCCTAAAATTTTTCCTACCTTTGCCTTGGCCACACTATAACCTGTGAAAAGTCCTCATGATCTTTGAATGCATATTTTCTGAAAGTTTGTGAATATTAGAGTCTTGTTAAGTATTATGAGTGTTTACTTGCATGAGTATTTTGAGTGAAAACACAAGCCAAAACACTTGAGTGAATTTTGGTGAGAAATACACATTTAACTTTCATAGTTGATTGTCTTGTAAATTCAAAAGATTAACTCATGTGTGAAAAATAGAATCTTTCCGTTTGTTTATGCATGGTAACTTGATTTCTAGAATATTGATTTGTCTCAAGTAAGGTTCATTCCTTTGATCCATTGTTGATGTGAAATAAAATACCTCAGAACACCTTTTGGAATTGCTCAATTTTGCTCAGGAGTGCAAAAGATGAGTGCGTATTTTTGACCTCATTCAGTGTTTAATTCTGAGTATTTAATTGAATTTGTGTGCTTAAAGAGTCATTTAATTAACAATTCTGATAATTAGGCTATTTGAACTTGTGTGATAAAATGTCTTAAAAAGTGATTTTTAGCTGCATAAATTATTTTTGGATATTTTAACGTTTGTTGATGCAGCTGAAGTTAAGATTAAGCTTATTTAAAGGTGGGAAAATAAATTTATTGAAATTACAAAACACCTTTAAATAAGGCTAAAATCAGCAAATTTTGGAAAAATCACTTTTGTACCCCATATATTACTTATACACTCCCGTCTTTCAAAATGGGTCTCACAAAACCTACTTCTGCACCCCTACCTTTGTCTATTTGCACCCTTTTTTCCACTCAGAAAATAGATGCACTCAGATGCTGCCATGTGGCGATCCTCCACTTTTAAACTTGGCCAACCAGCACAAGCCACGTGGGCTTAATCTCCACTAAAGAATCTGAGCCAATAACATGTTGCCACGTCATCATCTTCTTCTCCACACAACCAGAAACCCTAGCCTCCATCTTCACCATGTTTCTGTCGTCGGACCACCGTCAGCCATGGGTCTCGTCGGTAGCACTTGCACCAATCACGGCAGCCACCACAACTCTGGAACCGTGTCCGTTGCCATTGTTTCGCAACTGCAACATACTCCTCAACCTCGCACTCCACGGACCTGCAAAACACCGTGAGTCACGCACCATCAGATCTCCACCATTAACGCCAGCGTTGACACATCTGCTCTACTCGTCGGAAACCTGCACTGTCGCAGCCACGTCACTGGAGAAGAAGAAGAATCACACAGCCACGTGTCATCTTGTCATTGCACAGTCAAAGTGGTCAAAGCTGGTCAAATATTCAAATTTGGTCAAAGACTTGTCAAACAAGAGGTGTTGAAGTGCAAATATTGATATTTTTGGATGTCTCTGCAAATTTGAACTATAGGATTAAAAATGACTTATTGAGAAAATTCATGCAAATATTATTTGTTAATAATTTATCTGATATCTTTAAATAATTAATTTATTTAATTATATCATAAATTATTAACCAAACTATATTTGTCAAATAGTCTATATCTCTCCAAATATCTTTGAATATTTATCTTTATCTTTATTTTTAAAGATATTTGAGAGATTTTAGAAACTGAAAAGCCCAATCCAAGTCCTATATAAAGAGACCGAGGGGGAAGTAGAAGACAAGCTTGGGCTTCGGAGTTTTGGAACCCTTAAGGGGGCCTAATTTCGTTTCCTTTTTCTCTCTATTTTTATTTTACTTTTGCATTCTATGGATTGTTAAACTTCTTGGGTTGATTCCATTGTAATTTCATTATGGATTTTGAGGTTAAAATGAAATAATTTCTTTGTTCTTTTTATTATTGTTGAGGTTTTCATTCATCTATGTCTTTCATCTTTGAATCACATAAAAAGTAATGATTTTAAATTGAGATTTCATCTTTGAATCATCTTTGTTCTTTTTATATGCATGTTGATCATATGAGTTCAAGGGTTTTTAAATTGAGACTTTATTTTGATTTTATTTAGAAACTTTCATGTGATTGAATGTGTTTTTCCAATAATTGAGACTTTACTTTTATTAAAGGTATTTACTCTAACTAAAATTAATTGAGACTTTACTTTGATTAATTAAGCTTTTTATGTGGTGAGGAGATAAAAGAATAGACATGATTAGGCATAGTAAAATTTGATTGTGACTGTACTTTGGTTGAATTTACTGTGGATAATCTAAAAGTTCTGACTTTTAATTGAGACTGTACTTTGGTTAAAAGTGAGAACGCCAATAAATTAATTGAGACTTTACATTGATTAATTTGTAAATCTACAACTATAATTAATTGAGCAATAATCTTTAGATAACCGATGATGAATCTATTTTGAAAAAGCAATGGAATCAATCTATTTTCTTTACTATTGTTTCTATCTTATTTTATTTTTTTATCTTAATCCTCCCATATTTTTATTATTTTATTTGACTAACCGTTTTGTATAGATTTTATAAGAACTAACTTGTTGAAAATCAATTCCGTGTTCGTTGGGAGACGAGTTTGGGTTACTTTACCCTTTCTATTTTGTTGACTATTATCTTAGCAATATTGACGTTGCTATAGTTTAGTAGTATTAATTTGATCGCGTCAACGACAGCGTTATCAAATTTGTTCCTGGAAATTACTTAATAAAATAAATAATTCAGAATTAAAAGTCGATTCGTCATGAATTACTATTACCAAATGCAGGAAAATTTAAAACTTAACCAATGAGCTTAAATTCAAATGCACGAAAACCATAATAGTTGTACAAGTTCCAAAACCGATTGAAATAAATACTACAATCATAGATAATTATAATAAAATTCCCATAGAGGCAATCTCTCCGTCCTTATGTGTCTCCAACATCACGTGGAACATCATCTACTCACATGTGACAAGTCACACAATTATCACCAAGCACAAAAATAAAGGGTGACCTCGTAACAATATTACCATATAAATTAATATTAAAGAGATTCAACCAAGCTACTTCATTCAATTAAATGCTTAAATATGAATTCCTTATTGCCACAAGGTTCTTTGATCATCGTCTCATTGTACAAATGCAATTACTAACACAGGCACTTTATACAAATACTTGACCATGGATGCAAGATATCGCATGCTTCAACGAACCTGGCCGTTTCATGAATTTAATGAAGTATTACCTCATGTCTCTACTCTTGTTGAAGAAATCAGGCAACGATCGCGGTTTTCTTGCCTACACAAGTACATCTTTTGTTGGTCTGACTTAATCTTCGTTTGTTGGTCCTTGGGTGTTCGACTCAGGTGCCACCAATCACAATACTAGTAACATATCTTTATTTTCCTCTTTGTCCTCTTTGGATAATTTACCCTGTTACAATGGCTAATAGGTCTCGTGTTTTAGCTCATGGTGTTAGGACTGTCGATCTTTTTCCTTTTTTATTCATTGTTAATGTTCTTTATGTCCGTGGGTCTCCTTTTAACTTATTATTCATTAGTCGTATAACTTGAGCTCTTAATTTTGTTTTTTTCTTTTACCTAATCTTTTGTTTGTTTACAAAACTGGAGTTTGAGACAGGTGATTGACACTAGATGTGAGTCCTATGGTCTTTATCATCTTCACCCTTCTTCTCATCTTGGCATAGTTATGGAGTCTCCACCTATTCTTCTTCATGTTCAGTTAGGTCATCCTACTCTTGCCAAGTTGAAGCAGTTTGTTACTGGCTTCTCCAAGTTGTCCAAGTTGGTGTATGAGTCATGTGAGTTAGGCAACCATAGTCGTAGTTCCTTTTCCTATAGTGTCACACACAGTGCTTCATCCCCTTTTGCCTTAGTTCATTTTGACATTTGGGGACCTAGTCGTGTTGAATCTAGTCTAGGTTTTCAATACTTTGTTACTTTCAATGATGATTATTCACGGTGTACTTGGTTATTTTTAATGAAGAGTTGTTGTGAATTATTTCATATCTTTCAATCATTTTTTAATGAAATTCAAACACAATTTGGTGTTACTATTAAAATTTTGCAAAATGATAATGGTCATGAATATCTTTTCAATTCTTTTAAACAATTTATGGCTTTCCATGGCATTCTGCATCAAACTTCTTATGCATATACACCTCAACAAAATGTGGTGGCGAAACGAAAAAATCGACATCTTATTGGAATCGCTCACACTCTTTTAATTCATGGTGAGGTTCCTCAATCTTTTTGGGGTGATGTTGGTCTTATTGTCTATTATCTTATTAATTGCATGCCTTATTCGGTTTTAAATAATAAAATTCTTCATTCCATTTTATTTCCTCATGAACCTCTTCATCCATTACCTCTCAAGGTTTTTGGGTCTACATGTTTTGTGCACAATTTTAGTCTTGGGCTTGATAAATTGTCTCCTCGATCACACAAATGTGTTTTTTTAGGGTTTACAAGATCCCAAATAGGATACAAGTATTTTTCTCCTACTCTTAACCGCTATTTTGTTTGTGCAGATGTCATCTTCAATGAGTCTTCCTTTTACTATAAAAGTTCTTCTCATTCCATTGAGTTTCCACCTAATATCGTCGATTTTTCTAGTCCTGTCAATATTCCTATGATATGTGATCTTCCAAGTGTGCCCTGTACGCCGTCAGTTTCTACTCCACCACCTCTTTTAAGTTTATAGTTGCCGCCATCGTCCTCAACAAACAACGAGTGACTTACCTCAAGTGCCAAATATTGTGTCTCCTCTGGATCCGACAACTGAGTTTCCCCTTCCACCGAGTGACCTTCTAATCACCCTCAGAAAAGGTATTTGTTCCACATGGAATCCCTCTCCTTATTATATTGCTTTAAGTTACCATAGGTTATCTTGACCATTTTATGCTTGTCTTTCATCTATTTCTTCTATGACCATTTCAAAATTTGTTCGTCATGCCTTAGCCCATCTTGGGTTGTATCAGACCACGCTCGATGAACTAATTGTTCTTCATAATAGTGGAACTTGGGAACTTGTCCCATTACCTTCTAAGAAATTTGTTGTTGGTTGTAGGTGAATTTTTGCTATTAAAGTTGGACCTGATGGTACTATTGATCATCTCAAATCACGTTGCAAATTTGATAACGCTGTCGTTGACGCGATCAAATTAACCCTAAGATAGTAGTTAAGGAAATAGAAAGGGTAAAGTTAACCCTAAGTCGTCTCCCAACGAACAAGAAATTGATTTTTAACAAGTTAGTTCTTATAAAATCTATACAAAACAGTTAGTCAAATAAAATAGTCAAAATATGGGAGGATTAAGATAAACAAGAAAGAAATAGAAAAGATAAAAAGAAATAAAAATAATAGCAAAGAAAATAGATTGATTCCATTACTTTTTCAAAATAGATTCATCATCGGTTATCTAAAGATTATTGCTCAATTAATTATTGTCGTAGATTTACAAATCAATCAATGTAAAGTCTCAATTAATTTGTTGGCGTTCTCACTTTTAACCAAAGTACAGTCTCAATTAAAAGTCAGAACTTTTAGATTATCCACATTAAATTCAATCAAAGTACATTCTCAATCAAATTTTACTATGCCTAATCATATCTATTCTTTTATCTCCTAACGAAATAAAAAGCTTAATTAATCAAAGTAAAGTCTCGATTAATTTTTGTTAAAGTAAATACCTTTAACCAAAGTAAAGTTTCAATTATTGGTAAAAACTCATTTAATCACATGAAAGTTTCTTAATAAAATCAAAGTAAAGTCTCAATTAGATTTAAAAACCCTTGAACTCATATGATCAACATGCATATAGATTTAAAATCATTACTTTTTATGTGATTCAAAGATAAAAGACATAGATGGATTAAAACCTCAACAATAATAAAAAGAACAAAGAAATTAATTGATCTAACCTCAAAATCCAATTAAGAAATTACAATGGAATCAACCCAAGAAGTTTAGAACTCCATGAATGCAAAATAAAAATAGAAGAATAGAGAGAGAGAAAGGAAACGAAATTAGGCCCCCCTATGGGTTCCAAAACTCCGAAGTCCTGAGCTTGTCCTCTTTGCTTCTCCCTTGGTCTCTCAAATATCTTTTTAAAATAAAGATAAAGATAAATATTCAAAGATATTTGGAGAGATATAAACTATTTGACAAATATAGTTGGTTAATAATTTATGATATAATTAAATAAATTAATTATTTAAAGATATTTGATAAATTATCACCAAATAATATTTGCATTAATTTTCTCAATAAGCCATTTTTAATCATGTAGTCCAAATTTGCAGAGACATCCAAAAATATCAATATTTGTAGTTAAACCCCTATTCTTTGACCAGTCCTTGACCATATTTGAATATTTAACCAGATTTGATTGTCCAATAGCAGACTGACACGTGGTAGATCCTTCTCTCTCCAGAATTAGAGTTTCTGCAGATTGGAGATGTAATGACGGCTGCTCCTCTGTTGTCGGCGCTGGCTCGTGGTGGTGGTTGCATTTTCTTCTCCGGCGAGGTGGTTGCTGGCTCACGGACTGCTGTTTTGCAGATGGTTTGCTCTCGCTGCTTCCCGAAGAAAAAGGAGGTTGCGTGATGGTTGCAGGTGCGTGGTTCGAACTGCTCCTGTTGCGTGAATGATGGTGACGAAACTATGGTGGTGCGACGCTGTGATTGCAATGGTGCAAATGCGTGAAGGAGGTGAAGATGATGACGTGGCAACATGTTATTGGCTCAGATTTTTTAGTAGAGGAGATTAAAAGTTGAGGATTGCCACATGGCATCATTTGAGTGCATCTATTTTATGAGTGGAAAAAGGGGTGCAAATAGACAAAGGTAGGGGTGCAAAAGTAGGTTTTGTGAGACCCATTTGGGAAAAAGGGGAATGTATAAGTAATGTTTGGGGTACAAAAGTGATTTTTCTAGAACTTGCTAATTTCAGCTTTATTTAAAGGTGTTTTGTAATTTCAATCAATTTATTTTCCCACATTTAAATAAGCTTAATCTTAACTTCAGCTGCATCAACAAACGTTAAAATATCAAAAAATAATTTATGCAACTAAAAATCACTTTTTAAGACATTTTTATCATACAAGTTCAAATAGGCTAATTATCAGAATTGTCAATTAAATCACTCTTTAAGCACACAAATTCAATTAAATACCTAGAATTAAACATTGAATGAGGGCAAAAATACGCACTCATCACATGTCTTGTGGCCAAAGGTTACACCCAAATCTTTGGGTTGGATTATAGTGATACTTTTTCTCCAGTTGCGAAGATTGCTTTTGTTCGTCTATTTATTGCCATGGCGGCTCTTCAAAAGTGGCTTTTTTATGAACTAGACATTACAAACACATTCCTCAGTGGCGATTTGCAAGAAGAGATTTATATGGAGCAACCTCCTAGGTTTGTTGCTCACGGGGAGTCTTCTGGGTTGGTATGTCGTCTTCGCAAATCTTTATATGGCCTAAAACAGTCTCCAAGGGCCTAGTTTGGAAAAATTAGAAATGTTGTTCAACAATGTAGTATGACTCGATGTGAGGCAGATCATTCAGTTTTTTTATCATCACTCAAGTGCTGGATGTGTCTACTTTATAGTGTATGTTGATGACATCATTCTTACCGATAGTGATAACAATGGCATCTCTCAGATGAAACAACATCTTTGTGGTCATTTTCAGACCAAAGATCTTGGAAAACTTAGATATTTCTTGGGTATTGAGGTGGCACAGTCCGACAAATATGGTATTGTTATTTCTCAAAGGAAGTATGCACTGGATATTTTGGAAGAAACTGGGTTGATGAATTCAAAATCTGTTGAGACACCCATGAATCCCAATACTAAACTTCTATAAAATCAAGGGAAGTCTATGTCAGATCCCGAACAATATAGAAGATTAGTTAGGAAATTGAATTATCTTACAGTTACTTGTCCTGACATTTCCTTTGTAATCAGTGTGGTAAGCCAATTTCTTAATTCTTTGTGCAAAGATCTTTGGAATGCAGTCATTCATATACTAAAGTACATTAAAGGATCTCCTGAAAAAGGGTTGTTATATGGTTTTAATAACCATACAAGAGTTGTTTGTTATTCAGACTCTAATTGGGTAGGATCTCGTTCTGATAGAAGATCTACATCTGGATATTGTGTCTCCATTGGAGGTAACTTGATCTCTTGGAAAAGCGAGAAACAAAGTGTTGTGGCAAGGTCTAATGCAGAAAAAGAATATAGAGTCATGGCTTCAACCACTTGTGAGCTTGTTTGGCTTAAGCAGTTGCTCAAAGAGTTACAGTTTGGAGACATTAATCAAATGACACTTATATGTGACAATCAAGTTGCTCTTCATATCAGATCTAATCTTGTCTTTCATGAGAGGACTAAACACATTGAGGATTTCCTTGGTTTTCTTAATCAACCATCACCATATTCATTAATCTTTTAAAAGGAACAAGATAATCCTACATCATTTGGTATCTAGAGCTTAGGTTGTCCTTGAATATGGTGTTTTCATGTTCTAATATTGTCTTGTGTAGCTATCTTTGAATGGTCCACATAAAAACAGTGCTGGCAGCAACGTGTGCGATTTTCAAAACAATACTGCAGTTATCTCAGTGGTCAAAAAGTAACGTTCTTTATATCAAAAGAAAGCTCTGCGAATCTAGTTTCCAACAAAAAAAAGAATGAAAGCATTTGGAGTTCTGTGAAGAGAGTTATGATCAAATGAGTGAGCAAAGGTCAAAGCTGTCGAGAATACGAAAAACAATGTTTTCAGGTTATGTTGTGGCAATTTTGGCTTCGGTTTTGTGACTCTTTTGCTCCTAAATGTGGTTGGATAACATGTCTTTGGATGCTTAGTCATTAAGCTTCAATCCATGAGTTTAAATGCATGATAGTTACATATTTATGTCTTTGTGTATGTCATGTTGAGTCTTTAAATGTGCCTAACTTTTGCTTGAGTCATATGTCATATGTTAGCTTGAAGTTTTCTTGTTCTTGTTATTCCAAGTATTTGAATATTGCATTCACCTTATGTCTTGTTTGATATATGCTCCTTGAACTTGATTTTAGCCTAAAAATTTGGGAACTAAGTGTCCATTGAGTGTTAAGCCACCCAAAATTGTGTTTCCATTGAGTGTTATGCTACTAGTTTTCATATTTGGGTGTTGGGTGATATTGGCTAATTAGTTCCATGCTTCAAACTTGGTTATGATCTTTCTTGGTGTATGCATGATTTGAGACTTGGTGATTTATAGTTCAAGTACTTTTCCAATAGAGTCTTTTCATGTGCTTTTCTTGCTTGTTTTGATTTAAATTTTTGTCACCTTGATATCCTTTCCTTAGAGTTTAGCTTTCTTGGCTTTAAGTACTTTTATTGCTTGTCTTTAGATTCTTTGTTTTCTCTTAATAGTTTTCTTCCTTTGCTTTCCTTTGAGTGTAGTGGCCAAGCCACTTGAACTTGTCTTGAAAAGGTTTCCAAAAACTTTGAAAGCATTTCACTCCTTTTTGGTGGATTTGAGTGTAGCCTTCCCTTATTGCTTTGGGGGAGAGTGATCTAAACACTTGGGTGAATTTCTTTGGACCATACTTGGTCTCGGGTTTGGTTACCAATTGTCACTAACACCTCCTTTTCTCGGATTTTGAGTTTTGTTGTAGGAAAGTGAGATGGTGACTCCGATGGCCAATCAAGGTGCATTGGTAGACATTGGTAAAATCTTACAAGAAATGCAGCTTAATAGAAGAGAAGATAGAGAAAATTTAGAAAGAACCCTTCAAGTTTACATCAAACAAATGCAACAAAAATTCAACAAATTCAACAACAATCGCAACCATTCCAAAGAGAGACTAAGAAAAGAGAGCATTCTAGGCGCCAACTGATGTGATCCCAACAAGGCTTATAGCTTGGGTCAACGCCTAGGCCCAAATCATGCTCAAGGCCCAATACATGGCCCACATGCACCTTCAAGCCCAAGCCCATCAAGAGGCCCACTAACAAGGGGCATGCTAAAAAAATCAAATTGGGCTTCATTCAAGATGGGCCAAACCCACATGGACTTCTCATACTCTTCACATGGGCCAAAGAAGATGTGAAGATTTGAAGAGGTGTCTCAAAGAGTAAAAGAATAGCAACAATATTGGCCCATTATTTAGGCTTTGCTTTCTAGAATAATAAGTCAAACAATGAGTAGTTGAATTGATAAAATTGGGCTTGACTAAGCCCAATAGGAGATTTGGCCATGAGCTATCAAAAGAGCCAAGGTGGACTAAGTGTAAGTCAACACTTCTTCCTACACCTCATGGATCCAAAGCATCCAAGGGTTAGGAATGCTTCCTCCTTTTCCAAGGCATCATCCAATGGCCAAGATGAAGCCTTCTTCTCCAAGCTAGCATCAAAGGCCAAGATGCTTTCTCCTTCTCATCCAAGGGTCAAGATTCCTCATGTGTAATGGCTTGAGTATAAAAGCCTTAATTTTTCAGCATTGTACTCATTCTTGAATTTTTGTGCAATAGACACTTTGAGTTGAGAACACTCCTCACTATTGCCACTTGAGAGTCATCTTTTAGAGAGCTTACTCTCTTTACCTCTAGCCCCCTTCCTAGGCTAGAACCACCTCTAAATCATTCATCCTTTCACCTATCCATTGCAAGAAAGAACCTACAAACTTGCCTTCCACTCTTCCATGCTTCCTCAATCATTTCCGTTGCACTTGGAGCTTCATGTCTCCACCAAGCTCCATCACCAACCAACACAAAAGAAGGAAACTCCAAAGATTCCTAAGTTCTATGGTGGATGTGATCCCAAAATCTACCTTGATTGGAAGTTCAAGTGGAACAAATTTTCATTTAAAATCATGTAAAGGATCAAACACAAGTTGATCTAGTAGTGTTAGGATTTTTTGAGTATGCCAAAACTTGGTGGCATAAAGTTTGTAAAAATTATGACTAAGGGCCACCCACGACTTCCTTGATGGACATTAAAACTGTTATGCGCGCTAGATTTATTCCTCCCTCGTATAGGAAGGAACTTCTTTTGAAGCTCCAAAGGCTTCACCAAGGTCCTATGTGTGTGAGTGAGTAATTTAAAGAATTAGAGTCTCAAATGTTTAGGGTTGGAATAAAAGAAACTAATAAAGAAAAAATAAAAAGGTTTGTGGAATGGTCTTAGGAGAGACATACAAGACCAAGTAGAGTTGTATGAGTACTCCACTCTTCAAAATGTTTTCACACTTGCCCTTAGGATTGAAACTCATTTGAAAAGAAAGAATAGGGCAAGGAAGAGTTACTCACCCAACCACTACTATAGTCACTCATGGAAGGGAAAAGCTAAAGAGAAACATGA
>Ga0214543_1006891_pt1 | contig 19908 bp, 7 predicted proteins | sample CNSS2metaG_FD_160094 | JGI IMG/M metagenome (GOLD analysis project Ga0214543, IMG submission 160094) | Root nodule microbial communities from cowpea collected in UCLA plant growth center, Los Angeles, California, USA - CNSS2 | ecosystem: Host-associated > Plants > Roots > Nodule | place: USA...
CTCTGGAAGCAACTCGAAGATGATGGAGAAAAGAAGAAAGAGGAATCTGCAACTCGAAGATGATGGAGGATAGTGAACCCCTTCGCACCACCGTCGTGAAAGAGAGAGGACGACCAAACTTCGCACCGTCGTGAGTGAAGTGAGTTCTGTGGGAGAGAAACAGAAGAGAAAATGTGAGTGAAGTGAGTTTTGTGGGAGAGAAACAGAAGAAAAAACGAATTAATTTAGTTTTAGGGCCGACCCCACCGTAATCCTGTCCCAACCCACTTTATGTGGGATTCAAGGGGCTGAGGCTTTAAAAAGGATAATGATAGTTCAACCCGGCAATTTTTACCTCTTTTTAACCCGCTTAAGTGTCACCTTAACGTGGCATTTTCGTTTCGTTATTTTAATAATTTTAAGTTGTGTGATGTGGCCCGTTAAGTTGCGTGTTGGGGTGGAGAAAATGATAGGCGCGTGTGCGTGGGAAAAACAGAGAAGGTTGGCAAAGTGGTTTCACCACTCAAGCGGTTCACTTTAGATTTTGTTCTTAGATAGTGGATTTTCGGAAACAGTTTCGTTGCCCCAACGGAAGCAGCGGAGACATTGTTTTTTCAGACTTCTGTTCACCTTTTCCGGCAACCTAAGAGAAAAAGGTTTCCTTTTAGAACCCTAATTTTGGTTTCCATTGTTTTGTCTTCGGTTAGTGTTAACCAATGGTGAAGTGTTTCTTTCTTTTCAGAACTTGAAGTGCCTCCATTGAATTGAGAGCGAGCGAAGAGGTTCCCAGCCCTGAAGCGGTTCGTCTTTTGTCGTCTTCGAAGCAATTGTCGTCACGGTGGGCATCGTGGTGTGGCACATGGTTTCACGGTTTGGTTGTTTAAAAGAGAGCAAAGCGAGTGAAACCTTTTCGGTCTGTGCATTTTTTTGTTGTTGTAGTAGTTTGACTGAGATGTTGGAAGAAGACATAAACGTTCGAAATTCATTTTTCGTGGTTTGTTGTCAGTGATTGTAAACTGAAATTGTGTTGATTGGAAAATCACAATTACTGCAACCAATAAGTGCCTTTTTCCAACTTAAATAAGTGGCTTTTTTGTTACCATTTTTTGAACACTGAAAACCAAGATTGCTGTTGTCGTTAACATTCTTTGTTTTATATTTGGACTTTTAAGCGTCTTGGATTAGGTGCACCTAATAGGGAGGTAGTCTTTCCAAGAAGTGCTTGAGCACTATGATCTTTATAGGGTAGCATAATGGTTGTTTTTGAAAAGGTTTATTGTTGTCAATATAATGTGATAGTCATGGTCACTTTAGAAGTAGTTGTCATTGATGAATTTGTTTAATTGTTGATATTATTTTGTATACAATTATTGTATATGTCCATATGAATGTTCTTCTCTTATGAATGAAAAATTATAATTAGTAATGGAAATTGAATTCAAATTTTGAAAGTACTGCCCAGGTGTGATGTGTTCAAAATGATATCCAGAAAAAAGTCACTTATTGGTGCTGAGAAAAGCATTTATTGTTTCTGGTAATAATGTTTCCCTGATTTCTAGTGTTCAAAAAGTGGTAACGAAAAAGCCACTAATTTTTGCTGGAAAAGACACTTATTGGTTACGATAATTGACATTTCTGAATCAACTCAATTTCAGTCTTGGAAGTTTCAAATGTGGTCAAAGGTGGATCCAATTGAACTAAACCATTTCTTCAATTTGTGGAAAGTACAAAGTCACAAACAAAATAAACAAACTCTCAAAAAACAACTCTGCTTTGTCTTGTTCAAAAAGTGATAACGAAAAAACCACTTATTTCTGCTAGCAAAGACACTTATTGGTTGCGTTAATTGACATTTGTGAATCAACACAATTTCAGTTTTGCAATTTTCAAACATGGTCAAAGGTTGATTCCATTGAACTAAATCATTACTTCAATTCATGGAAAGTACAAAGTCACATAAACAAAATAAAAAAACTCTCAAAAAACAACTCTGATATGTGTTGTTCAAAAAATGGTACCGAAAAAGCCAGTTATTTCTACTGGAAAAGGCACTTATTGATTGCGGTAATTTTCATTTCTGAATCAAGACAATTGTTGTCTTGTAATTTTCAAACATGGTCAAAGGTTGATTCTATTGAAGTAAATCATTACTTCAATTAATGGAAAGTACCTAGTGACTTAAAAAATAAACAAAGTCTCAATAAACAACCATGATTTCCAGTGTTCAAAAAGTGGTAACAAAAAAACCATTTATTTATGCTAGAAAAGGCACTTATTGGTTGCAATAATTGTCATTTTTGAATCAACACAATTTCAGGCTTGCAATTTTCAAACGTTGTCAAAGGTTGATTCTATTGAAATAAATCATTACTTCAACTGATGGAAAGTATAAAGTGATATAAAAAATAAACAAAGTCTCAATAAACAATCTTGGTTTCCAATGTTCAAAAAATGGTAACGAATAAAATCATTTATTTAAGCTAGAAAAGGCACTTATTGGTTGCAGCAATTGTGATTTTCCAATCAACACAATTTCAGTCTACGGTCACCAACAACGAACCACGCGAAACGAATGTTGAACATTTATGTCTTCTTCCAACGTCCGAGTGAAACTATTACAAAAAAGAAATAATGCACAGGTGGAAAGGGTTTTGCTCGCTTTTTTCTCCTTTCAACAACCAAATCGCGGAACCATGTGCCACACCACGATGCCCACCACGACAACGATTGCTTCTGAGACGATAGAAAACGAACCCACAGCTTTTCGTGCGAACAACTTGGCTACACAGGTTTCAAACGTCAACCGCTTCAAGGTTGGGAACCTCTTCGCTTGTTCTCACTTCAACGACGACACTTCAAGTTCTAAAAAAAAGAAACACTTCACCGTTGCTTAACACTGACCAAAGTCAAAATAGAGGCACAACAATGGAAACCAACATTGGGGTTCTAAAAGGATTCTAAAAGGAAACCTTTTTCTCTCAGGTGGCCGAAGAAGGTGAACAGGAGTCCGAAAAAATAATGTCTCTGCTACTTCCGATGGGGCAACGACACTACTTCCGAAAATCCACTATCTAAGAACAAAATCTAAAGTGAACCGCTTGAGTGGTGGAACTGCTTCGCTCACCTTCTCTGTTTTTCCCACACACACGCGCCTATCATTTTCTCCACCCCAACATGCAACTTCACGGGCCACATCACACAACTTAAAATTATTAAAATAACAAAACAAAAAAGCCACGTTAAGCTGACACTTAAGCAGGTTAAAAAGGGGTAAAAATTGCCGGGTTGAACTATCATTATCCCTTTAAAAAAACCCCTATTAACTGGGCTAAAAATATAAAGTTTATTTTTAAAGGGGATTAGGGTCAGCCCGTGGGTGGAAGGCTTAAATGACACCTCTACGGTGGAGTACATGTTAGATAAAATTACTACTCTCAACTTTTATGGGTAAAATATCAATTAAAATTTTCTCTTTCTTTTATACCAATATATTCGTATATTGTGATAACACTTATACAATCAATATTTCTAAGAATTGTATCGAACATTCTAATTCTAAATATATAAAAATAAGATATCATTTCATTTGTAATTATGATGTGTCTTTAAACTAAAATTTGTTAAGATAGATCATGAAAGAGTTGATATCTTACTGAGACATTTTCTATAGAACATTTTGGTTTCATTAAATTAAAATTCAATATCAATTTTTTTTAGGCATGACTGATCAAGTGGAAAGGGTAAACATGTATACGTGTTTAAATGACATATGACAAAGTTTATTTTTATAATTTTTCTAAAAAAACAGATAAAATAAATAATTGGTTCAACATAATAAATATTAGCATATTTGATTTTTAGTATTATATAGAGAAAACTATACTTTTACAACAATTACTTTAATTGTGTTAATTTTATTCAAATTTTGTTAATAGTTAATATTTAATATTTTTTAAAGTAATTATGTGTTAAGTTTATTTTTTTATTTAATAAAAATATACGTGAAAATTACTAAAAAATAAACACATGTTTAATTATTCCAACCTTTTAATAAAATCAAAATTTATGTATTAAAATTATAATATTTTTTTATGATACTAAAGACGAAAGTGATAATTGAGTCCCTTTTTATCCAAATAAATATATTTTGGAAAAAAAATAGAAAAGATAAAATTTTACCGTTGTTTTATAAATATAAATGATTTCCTCATTTTTGTTGTTTTATAAAGTAAAATAAATATAAACACCAGTCCGCAATCCTAAGAAGCTATATACTTGATAGATTTCTTTTGTTGATTTTAGCGGAAATATCATACTATATTAAAATTTGCAGAACTCCAATTCCAGTGTGAAGTGGAACTGCAGTTAGGTTGCCCCAACGGTGATGGCGTCGAAAGATTCAACACCTCCGTATCCCAGTGCTGCTAGAATCGCCGATTCTCAGTGTTTTCCGCAATACACGGCTTCTCTCAAATGTCAGATACTCTTGTTGCTCTCCTTCATCCGTTACAATTTTTTTTTTTGTTTTTCACTTCTACTTTTCAAATTGAACAGGCTAGGGTTTCTGATGATTGCTATTCTAATTGAATTTGAAATGGCCGTAGAATGTCTTATCTTTCGGATATAAGTGCGTAATTTCCATGCCTTAAATATATATGTATTTTTAAAATAATTTAGGTATTACCGTTGTGGTGATTTCAATTGGGAATTAGTGGATTGAGTCAAGTAGAAATCAAGTAGTTATGTTTTAAAAATGAAAGAAATAAAAATATGTAATAGAAAATTGAAGGATCCTGGGTAAGAAAATTTAGTTTAGTTGATATGGTGGATGAAATGGAAAATTAAATATTGTTGAAAATAAACTTGATCTCCATCATCATAATTTATGATCCTCTTAGCTATTCCTCTGTGTAATGTGTTAGGTTTTATAGGCTTCTTTTTTTCTATGCTAAATATTTTGTATGACCATACCGCAGATTATAAAATTTATTTGCTTAGCTATAACATTAGTCGAGAATAGGATTTTGGGCCTTCCTAATGTATTAGGTTGTGTTCTTCAACTTTCGTATCATACTCTTTATTCTAGTCAGTGCCTTCTTCTGATTGATGGTTGAATTAAGCATAAATGTTGAGTAAATGTTGGACCAGGGCAACTGTTGTTGGTATACGTATACCTAAGAAGTGACAGTTCATAGTTTTGTGATTATTTTGAATGTTGCAAATTTCCTTTATGGGATCATATTGACCTTGAGCTATTCAGCCGATTATCAGGGTATCTTACACTCTTTTATAACATTTCCAGGTTTAGAAAAATTTAATTCTGATAAGAGTAAATGTCAAGAACATTTTGATGTTTACAAGGAGTGCAAGAAAAAAGAGGTAACAGAAATTATAGCATCTTGTTTTTTCTATTATTATACATTTTTCAATATTTTGAAAGTGTTTGTATGGATCCTAGGAGGATTAAGTGTTTCAAATGAACTTTGTATCTCTGCCTGAAATGGGATGCTGGTATACAAAACAAGGAGTCTGTCATGTTGGCTGATCATATTTAGTTTTCTGTGCTTAAGCTTAATTACTCTCCTTTGTCCATGTTCTCTCTCTCGCCACACTTCCTTCAGAATGTTTACTGGGCATAAATATTTGTAGGTTCCCTCAGAAAACAGGGAAGAAAATTAGTTTTCATGGTGACTTAGCTTTAGAGCAGCCTGAATGAGCTAGTAACGTATCAGTCAATCTTTACATCAAATGAGCAATTAGCAGGGGAGTCTTGTCGGATTAAATTATGAAAGTAATGGCATTAAATATATATAATACAAAACAGAGGTTTTGAAAACTTCATGTTATTCAGTGCTTGTGATTTTAAATCACATGTAATAGTTTTTTTACCAAATCTCTTATTATTTGAATCATAATAACCTCATCTAGCTGTGCAAAATTTATGATGTAATATTTGTTATTTGGTTGGGTTGGGTCATTATTGTTTTTACTGATTCATTGTTTTAATGTGATTGTTGAAATCAGTTATAACATGGAAATATGTAAATTGGGGCTGGTTTACTACGATTAATCTTTAGTGGGAATAAATTGTAACATGGTATTTTAGGGAACTTGGTGTATGAAAATAATGCATTGGTGGCTAAATATGTTACTTTAGAGTGTAATTCTCTATGGTGCTAGTTAATCTGTAATAAACATGATTTCTATCACAATTAGCAAGAAAATTATTAAGGTTTTGATCTTATGGGGGAATCTGCAGTATACATGATTTTGATAAAAATGAGTACAAAACTTACTTCTTAAGGTTATGCTTCTTTTAAAACACATGCCATGTAGGGTTTGAATGATGGTTTTTTAAGTACTTCTAATTCCATCTTCCACTCCATTGAACAAAGAGTGCAACTAACACTGGTGTAAATACAATCCATTGCTACCTTTGTGACTGTTTGTCAACCTAAATAGACAGCTCAGAACTGATGGAATACAAGGTTTGTTTTATGTATGGGAATTTTGAAATAATACTGAACAGGACGTTAAGGTTAAAAATGTACCATTTTGATTCACCAAAACTGAGCGAGTGTTAGAGCAATATTTGAGTTCCTTCTTTTATGGCCTAGAGGTCAGATGCTCAAATCCTATTAACAGCTTCTCTACATGTTGGGGTTGAGGCTATGTACATCTTCCTTTCCCAAACCCCCTTGAAGGGAGCCTCATGCACTGGGGTTACCCTTTTGGTCCAAATATATAAAAGGTGGAATCATAGAGAACAGAATAGAACAGATTGTTTGTCTGCATTCCAATTGCTACATAAGTTTTCCTATTTTTCATGTGTACTCTCCCTTCTTTTCTAAGCATCAAGAGTTTCTCTCGCTTTCCACTGCATGTCATTATAAAAAATGATTTTGTTTTTTTCACTTAATTGACCATCGAAGTCATTAGTTCTAACTTTGTTGTTATTTCCTAATCAATTTCCGTTGCCAATAACCTTTTCTGGAGTAGTGTGTTTCAACATACGATCAATTGACTAACTACACATGGTTAATGTGTATGATGGAGCTAGATCTTTTTTATCTCAACAACAAAGTTATACCAGCTAGAAAGGCTACAATAGAGTACTACAACATTTGAGTTAATGACTTTAATTTGTATAAGAAGCTTTTATGGAGAGATGGGGAGAGAGATCTTGATGATAATTATTACTGATTTGATTATTTGCTTTCCTTCTTTCTCTTGTTATGATAACAGAAATAAGGATTGTATCTTTATAATTACAGATATAGGATCATATATAGAATCTTGGTAATAAAAATATCAAGTTCATGTCTATATCATTTTAGGATCATATCTTTATTATTAGATGATATAAAATCTTCTCTATTTATTGTATTGATTTGTTTTCCTCAATATAAATAAATCATTTGTGATGTTATAGAAACACACGGCTTCAGCTCAATGTTCATCTTTATCTTTATTGTTTAACACTTTTAATTCCCCAACTCAAATCCCCCCCTCCTGGTTTGCCCCTGAATTTTAAAATGGCTTAGAGCTTGTTATATCTTCCTTGGGAACCATTGCATTTCTTCTTCTTCTGCAAACAATACTCATTACTCATCTTACAGGGGAATTATTTTATATTGTTGCAATTTCATTGTTAAAATATTCTTCAGAGTTGAACCAGTTTCTATTCATGTTGATGTCATTATCCATTACTGTTACATTGTTACTGATAATGCCAAATCTTATTAAGCCTTTAATGTAGATGGTCACTTTTCATTTTAAATAATATTCAGTTGATGTAGGTCTATTACTGGACACTGCCTGGTCAACAAATTTTGTCATGCGTAAATTTTTTTGGTTTTTATTTGTTCTTGCACCTTAGAAAACATAGGTCTGTGCCAATAACAACAGCCTTCTGAGAGGTGAGATAACTGGGAAGGACATTCCAACTAGGAATGATCATGAGGTCACCTGACCAACCTTACCCGAGCTAAAATTATTTAGTTAAGTTGGGTTAATAGGTTGAATGAATTTCAAAATGTATGAAGTAGAAGTAACCGATTGTGTTTGGAAATTTTGTACCCAACCAACTACAATAAAATACCAAAAGCACTTGATAGATATAATTTATTTCTTTAACTTTATCTTTCTATTCTTTTCAAGATCCAACTTTGGATATAAGATATCAGTTTTCTTTCAACTTTATAATTGTCAGATTTTTTTCCTATTCTTTGTGGGTTCTTTTTTCCAGTTTTCCTTTTTATTTATTTTTAAATATTTTCTCCAATGACAACCTAAATGATTTTTATGGGGTCAGGTTAGCATCTATCTGAATAGTCATAACTTCACCCGATCAATTTTATCAGTTTGTGTTCAAAATTACCCTGAACTCGGATCCAATCAATGATCACTCCTATCCAGTCTCATAATGACTCTTGTTAGTTAAGAAACCATATTACTGTCATTTTAGATTTTTTATCATTATCTCCTGTGTCGTGTTCTCATTCTTAACATGTTTTATGATAGAATATAATGGTATCAGTTGGTCGATTTAGCCAATTCCACCTAGTGAGAAAGGGTTTGTTGGTTGTTTTATTCTTATTATGAATTTCAGATTGCCTGCATGTTTCCATTTGGTTATACGAGATATAAAAATAAATGTTTAACTCAAGGCATCGAATAAATTAAATCTGTCTTAAGTATACAATAAATTTCTTGCATTTGTTGTGATATAATCGTATTAACTGCAAATATATCCATGAATATATTGGAACTATGGCCAAGTCTTTGACATAAATGCGCTGACTATCTCGGATCTAACATTGTTTCTAAAATTAATTTTCATTGTATTACCCATTGCTTGATAATGCTGCTTGAAATGTTTTGACCAGTTCCTTCACCTTGTTTAACAGAGGGAAGCACGACTGGAACGAAATAAAAATCGGTCCCTCTTCTCATGAAACCCTGGCCGGGATTTTACTGATTGTAACATAGAAAACAAAATCAAGACTTCACCAGGATCACTGGTTCACCTATTACAGCACTGGGATTATGAAACCTTCTGAAGCTGCTACGAGATGATGTTCCAATAAATGTGTACAATGGTTTTCTACAATATGCCCTTTTTGTCTCAATTCTTAGTTAGGTTCCTTTTTCTTTCTTTTGACTGCAGTTGTTTCACAGGGCCACTATTGTTAAATTATAGTAAGAAAATTTAAGTTAATTAGTGAGCACCAATGTTATTAATGACAACAAGGGAATAATGGACTATGGCAAGTAACATATGTGATCTATGGAATTGTGGATATTCTTGAGTCTAGCACATGGCGAAAACTATATTAGAATTCAGCATTAGCTAGAATGAATGTTTCTTTGGAGAACAATGCATCACCTTACGTGGAGAAACATAGATTGACTCAAAATATTTGATACCTAAAGCTACTACAGCATGGCTTTTTAGCACACGTTTTTCTTGTTGGTCCTGCATGTTTATAAGACTTTCAATTTTGTCCTTTTTTTAAATATATCTAAAATAATAAAAATATTATTTTGAGTTACACATTCTAAAAGATTATTTTTTTCTAAATTATGTTAATGACGGTTGCTTTACGTAATTTTGAAATATGTATTCCAAAATGTCTTTTACTATTACTCTGAAATATATTTGATTATATTTCGAAATGTGTCTGACATTGGTTTGAATTATGCATTCTGAACAATCCTTACGCTCTAATTTGCTATCCTGAATAATGTACTCTGTACTGTTTGGAAATGCATCATGAACTATTATTTTTATCCGTGTAAAAAGGTACGGGACTTTCTGAAAAGAAAATAAAATATATTTATTATATAAATTTAAATTTATGAAAATATAATTATATTTTAATACAAACCTTCTATTTTGTAAAATTGAATAATAATACTTTATTACTTTTATTGTAGAAATGTATGTAAGTTATCTATATATTTTGCTAATAAAATGCATTCTAACATACAATTGTTTTAAACATGTGGTAATTGTGCCAACTAAATAAAGAATCTAAATTTAAATGAAGTAGCATATACATTAAAACAAAATACGTTTTACAATCATAAAATAAATATAGTAATAAAATTAAAAGACGTTCATATATGTGTGTGCTCAAAAATATTGTTGTCTTTAATATATAAATAAACAATTGCAATAATTAAATGATTTTAATTATTGTTTTTGTAGTTCTTTTTCAATAGAAAAAGACAAAAAATCAAATTAAATTATAATTGAATAGATTATATCATCTTTTAACATTGTTATTGACATTTATAATTTAAAATATTCTCATTTAAGTATAAAGCGGTAATATGGGCTTGACCTACGAGTCGGCCCGTAGTCCTGCAAAAAGAATGCGGGACGGGTCAAGATATTGAGTCCACTAGTCTGCAAAAGTCCGACTTGCATCCCACGCAGGTGGTCTGTGGCCTAAAAAAAAATTACACTTGTGTATATTGATTACTTTACTTTTGAATTTTTGCATACACATTCCAAATAATTTTTGTATGAGTGAAAAAATAAGCATTATGTATTTTTGAATGTGTTAAAATTTGAGAAATACATCGTGTATGTCAAAGTACGAATATAAATATGATGAAAATATTGAATTATCAATTTATCATTCAACTCCCCAAAGTTTTTGCTTAATTTTGTGAACTTGTTAAAGTTTCCCAATTTGTTGAACTTTGAAAGTTTTATCATAAGATTTTTTTTTTTGAAAAAACAAAAGCAAGCCGACCCACATGCCAGGATTTATGCGAGACAGGCCTAAACGGACCAGGCTCGTATTGTCATTCCTATTTGAGTATGAATTTGATTTCACTACATCAATTAAAACTACATAAAAGTAATATGAAATAGGCATTTTGATAAAAGACTGAAAGAACAAGAAAATAACATAGGTTGATAGCTTAAAATAAAACTTATATGTAACAAATATTTGTCTTTATTTTTTTTCTTTTACTTTAAAAGTAATTACATATAGTTGACCATGTCTGCATACAAGACGTTAAAAATAAAGTCCAACCTTAAAAATTAATTTACCTTAGTGACGAGTGCGTATTTTTTCCCTCATTTAATGTTTAATTCTGGGTATTTAATTGAATTTTTGTGCTTAAAGAGTGATTTAATTGACAGTTCTGATAATTAGGCTATTTGAACTTGTGTGATAAAAATGTCTTAAAAAGTGATTTTAGTTGTATAAATGATTTTTGGATATTTTAACGTTTGTTGATGCGACTGAAGTTAAGATTAAGCTCATTTAAGGTGGAAAAATAAATTGATTGAAGTTACAAACCACCTTTGAATAAGGCTGAAATTAGCAAGTTCTGGAAAAATCACTTCTGCAACCCCTAAATTACATATACACTCCCCTATTTCTAGATGGGCCACACAAAAATCTGGTATGCACCCCTACCTTTGTTTATTTTCACCCCTCTTTTCTCTCATAAACTATATGCACTCAGATGCTGCCATGTGGAAATCCTCCACTAATTGAGTTGACCAACCAGAACAAGCCACGTGGACATAGTCTCAACTAAAGATCTGGCCAATGAAGTAGTGCCACGTCATCATCATCTTCTTCCCTCAAACCCTAGGCACCTTCATCCAACCAGTGCAACACTCCAAAATGCAGATCCAGTTTCGGGAACAACCACCATGACAACCATCGTCCACCTGCATCATCACGCATCTGTAACTTGATGGAACAACAATGCCATTTCCATGGCAGTAGCAAGGAGCAACCTCATTCCTCTATTGCACCCGCAGAAACCCTAATTTGGGAGAGAGAAAGCTTGATGTGATGAGAGAGAAGATCTACCACATGTCAATATGTTATTGCACAGTCAACGAGTCAACTTTGGTTAATGATTCAAAGACTGGACAAACATTGTAGATTTTAGTCAACGCTGGTCAAATAATCAAATAAAGAGGGGTTGAATTGTAAATATTGATATTTTTGGATGTCTCTGCAAATTTGGACTATCAAATCTCAAAATGGCTGATTTGAAAAATTAATACAAATATTAGTTTGTGATAATTTATCATATATCTTTAAGTAATTAATTAATTTAATTATATTAGATATTGATATTATCAACCAACTATATTTGTCAAATAATTTATATCTCTCCAAATATTTTTAAATATTCATCTTTATCTTATTTTTAAAGATATTTGAGAGGTTTTAGCAACTGAAAAACTTAGTCCAAGTCCTATATAAAGAGACCAAAGGAGAAGCAGAAAGGAACAAGTTCGACACTTTGGAATTTAGGAACCCTTGGGGGGGCCTAATTTCTTTCTCTCTCCTTTCTTCTTCTCTTTTTATTTTATTTTGTATTTCATGGAGTGCTGAACTTCTTGGGTTGATTCCATTATAATTTCATTATGGATTATAAGGTTAGAATGAAATAATTTCTTTATTCTTTTTATTATTGTTGAGGTTTTAATTCATCTATATCTTTTATCTTTGAATCACGTGAAAAGTAATGATTTTTACATCATAGCTAATTAGTGAGATGTTTAAATCTGTATGCATATAAATCATATGAGTTCAAAGGTTTTTAATTTTAATTGAGAATTTACTTTGATTAAATTTAGAAACTTTCATATGATTGAATGAGTTTTAACCAATAATTGAGAATGTACTTTGATTAGAGGTGAAAACTTTAACTAGAATTAATCAAGAATGTACTTTAGTTAATTAACTTTTTGCTTGATTTTAGAGGTAAAAAAATGGACATGATTAAGGATAGTAATATTTAATTGAGAATTTACTTTGGTTAAATTTACTAAGATTAATCTACAAAATTCTTGCTTTTGATTGAGGATTTACTTTGGTTAATAGTAAGAACGCCAACAAATTAATTGAAAATTTACATTGATTAATTTGTAAGCATACAACAAAATTAATTGAGCAATAATCTTTAGATAACCGATGATGATCTATTTTGAAAAAGTAGTGGAATCAATCTATTTTCTTTATTATTATTTTTATCTTATTTTATCTTTTTCCATTTTTATTTATTTCTTTCAAATACTATTTTATTTGACTAACCGTTTTGTATAGATTTTATAAGAACTAACTTGTTAAAAATCAATTCCGTGTTCGTTGGGAGACGACTTAGGTTACTTTACTCTTTCTATTTTTTTGACTACTATCTTAACAATACTGAAGTTGCTATAGTTTAGTAATATTAATTTGATCGCGTCAACAACAGCGTAAATCATTACATACACATAAATATATGAAAAGTTGTTTTCTTTAAAACTTTAATGACAATATTAAATCAATAATCAAATTCATTCATGATATATATATATATTGTAGAACAAGTATTGTAATAATTATTTACAATTTTTAGGTCGACAATTTTAATGTTGGTTAGAGGACAAACATAATTGTTTTTAGGTCGTTATGGGGACAAAGGAAATAAGAGGAATGGGAAGGAAAAAAGGGATCGAAATTCAGAAAGGACTCAAGGGAACGAGAGAACCAAAATCTTAACAACTTGGTATGGGTTGTATTGTGCGAATGTGTTTTGTGCTCTTTGGTGGTTATATACTTATGGTATTTCAATACCTATTCCAGTGACATTCCTAGAGACCATTCATGATGACAACACACGGTATAGAAGATTTTCTTAATTTTTTTTTCATCAAAGCATAATTTATTTTTCATAAAAAGCCTAACTCGAAGATTTTCTTTAAGTATATTGCAAGTTGATTACTCATTTATTAACTGTAACGTCCCATTTAATTGATAAGCATAATTAAAAGAAACGTCACACACAAATAGTATAGTAGCCCAATTCTGGGGTGTTAAACACAACCCCTACAATATCCTAGGCACACCACGATGCCCAAAACTAAAACAAATACAAAGTGCAACAGAGTCAACATAGGAAATTAAAATATAGACTAGTACATGGGCCATAACCCAGAAAGAAAGCCCATAATGTTGTAAATCCAGTCCAAGCGGACTATGCAGGGAAACCTCCATCACCCTGATTAGTTCGGGGAGTTCTCACCTCTGCTCACATCAACAAGTTGATGATCATTACAAAAGAAAAGACCACACCACAGAATATACAACCACAAACAGTAGGGTAAGCAAGAGCACAAAATAATTTCATCATGCAATCTGATACACTTTCGCAACCAACTATACATACAACACCCAAGCATGCTATGACTCTCAAACCAATATACTAAGACTCGACTCGACTCATTCAGATACATACAATCTGGTCGGATTCAACGGATGCTTGCACTTGTAGTGGATACCTCTGCTCACCCCCGAGCTGCTCACCCTCGAGCTATGTGTTACAAGTGTTACAATGAATCAATTCCCTCACACACAATGTTAACCCTTAATGAGTTTCAGGCCTCCTAATACCCTCACCACAAGAGTCAGTCCGCTCTAAGTGAGACTAACTGACTCCTTAGAGTATCAGGATGCAACCTTACATTGAAGACCAGACCATATAGATGGGGCACCACCATAAACACCCATTAACAGGGGTCATGGAATTACGTCCCGACCACTGAAGCACTACCCTGGAATCTCACCTAGAGATCTCAAGGATTAACGTACTGACCACATACTATACATATTCAATCAATCATGAAATATTCACCACACACGTTAATATCATATCAATCTTTGTAACCATCCCTCATTCATATCTCATATTTAGTCAACCACAACTCATCCCTCCTAAAGCCATGAAAATATAATCGTACATCATGCCAATACCATGCCAAGGATCATCATTCATTTTCCATGAATCCCTCCATATTTCATATCAACTCCATAACCAACTCATCATGTTAAATTCTGTGAACCAAACCCATACATACACCTCATGCATTTCATGCTTTAAACAGACCTAAAACACCCAACAATGCAGTAATCATACCGGAGCAGCAACGAAAACAGAACCTGTGCGTTCTCTCGCCTAGCCTCTCGCTCAGGCATAAGAGTCTCGCTTAGGCATAAGAGTCTCGCTCAGGCATAAGAGTCTCGCTTAGGCAAGAGTGTCTCTCGCTCAGGCGAGCTCCCTTCGCCTAGGTGAGGGCTCGAAAAGGAAACAGTGACGCTGCCACGCACTCTCGCTTAGGCGAGACCACCTCGCCTGAGCGAGACGTGCTCTCGCTCAAAGCTAGAGCTCCTCGCCTGAGCGACAGCTCGCGCAGGCAAAGATGGACGAATACTGCAGATCTCACTTAGGCGAGACAGGTCGCTTAGGCGAGAAAAGCAGGACCCTCCATTGTTCACACACGCACAGACCAAACATTCAATCGTATCACACACAATCCACATTCATTTCACCATAACATCAGTCATGCATTCAAGATCACGAAAATAGCCACATAACTTATCAATAAAGCTTAAGACACAAAAACCCTAACTTCCCTTACTTGGAGAAGGGTTAGCAAGGACCTCGACAACACGACAACGAGCACTGCAGCTCTAGGAACGAACTAAAGAGCTGAAATAGAAGGGAAACAGAACCAAGAAATGGGTTATCACGAAACCCTAACTGGAAATACGAGGGGAGATTAATGGAAAACCATATGAGCTAGAAAGAGATACTTACGTGGAGTAGAAGTTGGATTTGAGCTAGCTCGAAGAAGACTTAGGGCTAAACCCTAGCAGAGTGTTCTGTGAGAAGGAAAAGAGGGCGTGAGGAAACTGTTTTCGCAAGAATGACAGAAGTGAAGAGTCTTGGCTGCCTTAGGGGCCTTGTATGCCTCATGGGCCAGTCCTTAGGCCCATTAGATTGGGGCAGTCCCTTAAAATTAATTACAGAAAATAAAGTGGGCCATACATTAACAATGGTATGCAAATTATAAAAAAAGAATTGCTTTTCTTTTCGGGGAATAACAAATAATGTGTTGAAATAAACATGTTCAATATTTCATTAAGCAAAGTAGACTATAAGGACCCGTATTACTATTTATAAAAAGATGTAGACTATAACTTGAAATATATATACTTTCAGTGTCATTGTTTTCGCACGGTAAATCCTCCATATTTAAAGAAAATTAGAATATAAATACTTTTATAAATGAACAAATATTAGTAACGTAAATATCAATTTTAAAATAACATAATCCAATTTATAATAAAGCATACCAAATAAAAAATACGGGTTTAAAAGTTCTCCTTATCATATTGTTTAATCCGGTATCAATACTTATTTATAATATTTATTTTTAAAAGATGATATTTGTATGTAGACACAGTTTAATAAAGGAAAACTGTATATATTATTAGTATTGTACCTATATATTACAAGTAGATCATTAAAATTAAACAATTCATATGTTAAACGTATATTGAACCCAATTACTTTTAGAGAAAAAGTTCAGCCAATATTCGATGTATTTCTTCTTTTTTATTATGTAAAAAAATTGTTTAAAAATTATTTTTCAATAAATGTAAGCAGTTTCTTATATATATATATATATATATATATATATATATATATATATATATATATATATATATATATATTAAAGTAGTAACTCAATTTTTAAAATAAACTAGTGTGTGTGGATGGGTGGGTGTGTAACAAAAAACATTAGATGAGTCATTTCATATATTAATTTAATGAGTCTTGGAACTCACAATAGACGACTTTGTTTATAAACTAATTAGACAAGTCTAGAAACACATATTAGATGAGTATGTCTATACACTAAATATATGAGTCTAGCATTACACACTATATGAGTATGTTCAGACACCAATTTGATGAGTCTAGTGGGACATATTTTAGACAGATATATTAATACAAATTAGATGATCTGTCCATTCACTAATTAGACGAGTCTTGCAATATACATTATACATGTTTTTCCATGCCCAATTAGATGAGTATAGCAAAAAGAATTAGATGAATGACGTCATACTTTGATTAGACGATTTTAGGAATACACATAATAGACAAGTCTAGTAATACATTAGATGAGTTTGCCTATATATTGATTATATGAGTCTATACATGTTTGACAATATCCGTAGGTTATCTAAGTTGTTTATCTGTGCATTATATTATGGTTAAAATGTTTTTAGATTAAGTTTTTTTATGTTTTGATAGGATCAACATGTTTTAGATATATTATGCATTCCATGCTGATTATATGTGTGTATGGTTATCCGTAAAACATTTTAAGGTCAACATGATTTTTTTTTTCTGATTTTATGGTTGTTTATGTCTACATTTTTTTTTCACATGCTTAATTGTTATGTTCATTTCATGTTCACTTTATAATTTTATCATAGTTTATAATTTGCTATACACAATCAACTAAGTTACATAACTAGGGATGTTAATGGGGCGGGTAGGATACGGCTAGTAGCTCCCTCGCACCTTACTTGCTGGATAAATATTTGTCCCGCATCCGTATCCATATCCGTGCAGGTATCTATTACGCGGGTACCCACATTTTTTTTTTAAATCTACGGATATCCACGGGTACCCGCGGGAATTTGCAAAAAGAAAAATTTAATATTTAACAACAAATTTTAACTATAAATTCAAATAAAAATACAATGAATAACATTTATAAATTTTAAACAAAGTGCAAATAATACATTTAAATAGTGTTGAATGACAATTTACAAATAAATGAAGATTTTTTAAAACCAGTTGATAAAAAATAACCTATTTAAAATCAATGTATTAATATTTTAATCATTTTTTTAATTTTTTTTTAATTTAAATAAGAATATAGAGGGTATGGGTATCCACGGGTACGAATAATATGATATCCATACCCACTCCGTTAACATACAGGTATAAAAAATACTCGTACCATTACCTGCGGATATCCATTTTCAATTATTTTCTTTGTGAGTTTTATCAACGGATACCCACAAATACAGATTTTTTTAACATCCCTATACACAATCATTATAGCAGAAATTATATTTAGCATTTAATATGCATTACATATGAACAATGTATAATGAATAACTACAACTGTCATATGTTTCATTTAGTCATCTAACTTTGTCCATTGTTAAACATGTATAAATTTAATTAAGTATAATTATTGATCTTGTACCCAATTTTTTGGTTAAATTCAATTTGGTACTCATACTTTTGGTTTGTTCAATTTAGTACCCTAATTATCTAAAAAGATTCAATTTGGTCATCTCCGTTAAGTTGGAGTTAACACCGTGTCCGTACAGGACACGTGTCAAGCCATGAAATTTTTTATTTATTTTTAATTATTTTTTTTAAATTATTTTTTTTTTCAATTTTTTTTTTCAAAAATTTTCAAAAATATATATATATATATATATTTTCAAAATTATTAAATTTTTTTAAAAAATTAAAAACTGCCACGTGTCAGTTTATCATCGTGCCACGTGGCAACTTACAATCATTACACGTTGCAATGGTAATAGTTATTTTCAATTTAGTATCCCAATTTAAATTTTTGGTGCAATTTAGTACCCTAATTTTTTAAAATGATTCAATTTCGTCCTTTTCAATTTGACACCAAATTAGTAACTAAGTTTAATTATAACTTATATATACATGTTAAAATAATTGTATTAAATTTATATATCAAATCGCTACACCTAAATATTCAAATTATTTTATTTTTTACAAGTGTAAAAAATTTCATGTGTAAAAAATTACAAAGGTTAATATGTAAAAAATAAAATAATTTAAGTATTTAGGTGAAATGATTTGATGTATATATTAGAAAAAAGATATTGTAACATGTATATATAAGTTGTAATTAAGCATAATTTACTAATTTGGTCTCAAATTGGAGAGGACGAAATTGGATCATTTTAAAAAATTGGGGTACTAAATTGAACCAAAAATTTAAATTGGGGTACTAAATTGAAAAAAGTTATTACCACTACCACGTGTCATGATTGTAAGTTGCCACGTGGCATGATGATAAACTGACACGTGGCAGTTTTAAAATTTTTTGATTTTTTTTTTAAAAAAAAATTAAAAAAATAAAAAATTTCATGGCATGACACGTGTCTTGTACGGACACGATGTTAACTCCAACTTAACGGAGAGAACTAAATTGAATCTCTTTAGATAATTGGGGTACTAAATTGAACAAACCAAAAATTTGGGTACCAAATTGATCATGCTCACCACCAATATATGAAGAATTATTTCCAAGAAAGTATCCATTAGTCTAAGAAAGCATGACTAATATTACAAATTTTCTGTTACTATTCAACAAAATATAAATAAAAAAACTATACATTTTTTTCATGCTAATTTAGAAAAAAATTGTTTATAAGACAGTTACTTGAGTAATTTACTATAAAGATTAAAGTTAAAGATTAAAGTAACAACATATATATATATATATATATATATATATATATATATATATATAACTTGACAATCAAATTAATTAAACATTCAAACTATTCAAATATAATTAAGCAACATTCTAGTATTTAAAAATATTAAATTGTGAACAAATATAAAAGAAGTAGTAAATAATTATTAAAAAAATTAAAAAAAATTAAAAAAAAATTAAAAAAATTAAAAAAAACTGTAAAAAAATGTTGGTGGGTTAAGTGGGTCAACCCACCATTGAAAAAGTTGAATTTTTCTCAACTCAACCCGACTCGAACCCGTGGTGAGCCAGATTGGCTCACGGGTTGAAACTCATTTTGACATCTCTACAAATTAGTAATTATACCATTTAATTACTATTGCAAAATTTACGATGCACATTTCTATTCATAAGTTCACAATTAAACATTTAACTTATAATAACAAAATAAGCAACTCACTTCGTACGTATGTACACCTCTTAGATATAATGATGTATCAATTTAATTATTATTACATATTTTACTACACACAGCTCTATTTAAACCTATATATTTCATATAT
>Ga0214543_1006893_pt1 | contig 19904 bp, 12 predicted proteins | sample CNSS2metaG_FD_160094 | JGI IMG/M metagenome (GOLD analysis project Ga0214543, IMG submission 160094) | Root nodule microbial communities from cowpea collected in UCLA plant growth center, Los Angeles, California, USA - CNSS2 | ecosystem: Host-associated > Plants > Roots > Nodule | place: USA...
TAATTAATTAATAAATGTGGGAGGCTAGTGCATTTATGACATTAAATTATGTTAAGTATGACGTGGAAAAGTGCTAGCTCATGTGGTTGAGAGTACTTTAGTTGTGTGAGAGGACTTGGGTTCGAGTCCTAAGTATGCCAATTGTGTGTTATTTGTTTTTATTGTTTTAATAATATGTTGGGCCACGTTTTTGTATGAGATAATGCTTGAGTTGTGTGTGTTAGTAAGAAACATAAGTTGGCCTGGTGGTTTAGATTTGATTTGGCATTGGGAAGGTCATGGGATCGAACCTGGGTGAGTCAAAATTTAACTCTTTTTGTTAAAAGATGAATTGTGGGCTGAATAGGAAAGGGTGGTAAAGACCAACCAAAAAAGAGGTAGCTAAAGGGCTGAGAAATAATCAAGTATTAAGACTATAAAAGGCAACTTTTGAGAAGAGAATAGGGTTTAGAAAGCTGGTACGGTCAGTCTGTGGTGATAAAAGGAATCCCTCAATTTCAAGCTTTAAGCGGAGAAATTTCAGGTTAGGGGAGCTAAGCCGAATTTCTATGCTTATGATGTTGTTTTGCATGATCTGTGATGAATTGGGTTCTGAATTGTCGTTTTGCATCTGAGGGAATTAAGGGTTTGGGTTTGGGTACTGTTATATTGAATGTTGGCCTAAAATGGACGTGTAGTTTGGGGTTATGAACTGTATGTATTACAATGGTGCAAAGTTGTGTTGTTGGGGCATAATTTCGAGTCCAAATAGGTGCATAAGTTTAATGAATTGGTAAGTGTGAGTCGTATTTTGGGTCTCTGGAAAAGTGGGTGCATGCGTGAATCAGTGCCAAAACCTGCAATTCTCGCTCAGGCGAGTCAGGCTCGCCTAGGCGAGACGTGCAGGAACTCATAAATCTCTCTCTGCTCGAGCAGTTCGCTCAGGCGAGATGAATTGGTCTTGGGCGATAGACCATCTCGCTTAGGTGATGGTGACTCGCCCAGGCGAGAATCCGTGCGTGCCTCGAGTGTGTTGGTTGTACATCTCGCGCAGGCGGGGTTTGTTGTTTAGGCGAAGATGTGTCTCGCTCAAGCGAGAGCCTCTCGCCTAAGCGAGAATTCGAATAGCGTTCTAATGGAGGTTTACCACACAGCTCAATCGAGGGAGGAGAGTCTTGGGCGAAACGTGATCTCGCCTAGGCGAGTGTGACTCGCTTAAGCGAGGGTTCGTGGTTGGTTTCATGTATGATGCTCGCTTAGGCGAGGTAACCTAGCCTGAGCGAGATGAACTGGAATGCTTAGGCGAGAGATGGATGTTTAAGCCCAAAGGTGAATGGATGATAAGTTCAGAAGCAAAATGGTTGCAATATTGGATTGATTCGAGTTTGAGTGATGATGGGGGATCTACAATGTTTCTAAGATATCTCGATGGCGAGCTTGCTAGAGTTTCATGGGTCGTGGCCCGGAACATATCTTTGAGTTGTGGCTCAGGATAGGGATAACCACGTGGCATTCTATGGGTTGTGGCCCGGAATGACTTCCTTGAGTGGTGGCTCGGGATAGCGGATGAACACGAGGAACCTTGAGTTGTGGCTCGAGTTGGCGAGTGTGCCGGTGGAGTGTGCTGGTTGTGGCCAGTACGGATGGGTCCAGATGGATTGCCCTCCTCAATGAGTCATTGACGAGTTTGGTAGTCCTGGGACATTGCGGACTATGTTCGTATTTGGGAACTTCACCTGGCGTTACGGTGTGTGATCCGTAGCATGGTTTCCGCACGTGCTCTATCGGTTGTGGCCGATAGGTGTGGCAGTAAGGCGCTTCGAGATACCTAATAGGAGATGTAGAAGACTGTTAACATGGTTGTAGCCATGTGAAAGAAATGGAATGAGGTCCCTGATGTACTTAATATACATGGTGGTGGCCATATGGAGGGAAGGTAACGTGACTTCCATTAAGTGCATCAGTGCACATGGTGGTGGCCATGTGATGGAAATAGAGTAAGATTCTGTGGAAAGAGAAAAGATACTTGATATGGTTGTGGCCAAGCAGTATAAAGAAGAATTGTGTTGTTGTTATACTATTTGTACTGGTTAACATGTATATGCATATGTGATATATATTTTATATGTTTTAACTGTTAGCTCACCCTATCTACTTGTGTTTGGCGATGATCGTGTACGCGGTACACGTGAGCAGGTGATGATGCAGGTGGAGCTTGTGAGGCTTAGCTGCGGAGAGGGACTGTTTATGGGGATTTTTATGTTCATGTTTTTGTCACTCTATTTTAACATATGATGTAAAGGCCCATGGCCTACTTGACTAAACTCACACTTTTGTATGTATGGACTTATTGGTGGTTTTAATGAAGTTTTTATTTTTCCCGTGTTTTGGGGAACTGAGGCATTATTAATGAATGATTTTTTACATAAATGATGCTGATGTAATATTTTTTTTATTAAATCTGTAATATCCGGTCGGGATGTTACAGAGACCATAGTTATAACCTCATCCTTAAGGAGGCAGTAACTTTCTTTCTTAATTTATTGATCCTGGTGATTAGCCTTGGTGATTTGTCGACCTGCCAGACCTAGCCAGGTACAAAACTGTATTGTTGCAGATCAAACTAGATGGAAACATATCGGAGTTGATCGAACCATGTGGAAGCAAATTGAAGCACGTCAGAGTAGATTGATCCATCGCGCGCACTCGCCTCACATGCCGCAAGCTTCGTCTGCCTTCTATGGCACCCCTTCAAAAGAAAAATCATTTTGGCAAAATTATTTTTCAAAGTTAGGGGAGGTACTTGCAAGTTGAGATGAAAGAAAGGATGATAGGAAAGATGGGAAACCAATTGTGATGTATGGTGTTTCTCGGGACCAGAGGGATTTGGAAGTTCCTTGCTTTGGTTTTCAACCATATTGTAGATGTAGATGATTGAGAAACGACAACATAAAATTAGCAAATTAGGGTTTGAGACTTTAGAATTAATGATTCTGGGTCGAGTTGGGTATCCATGGATGTTTAATTCGATACTCGTACCCGATCGTTTATATTCGTATTTACCCGAATATTTTTATCCATTCAACCCGAACCCAAATTCATCAAACTGAATTCATATTTTCTCCCTCGGGTTTCATGATTTCGGATAGGTCGAGTAATTTTGCTCACCCCTAACGGGTAGGCACTATTCGTGCCTGACTCAATTAGTTGTCTTCACTACTTCCAACACAATTCTACCATCTTTCTTTTATACCACATTCTAACTTCCCCACCTCCTTCCTCCTTAACCTAAAAATATACCATCTTTCTAAACTAGACACCTAATTACATATCCACTACCACCATTATTAATAACTATACTTTCCTAAATGCACACAATTAATTATGGTTTAATTATGTTTTGAGTCTTTGATAAATTTGGAAACTTTTAATTGAGTTCCTAATATTTTTTTTGTCGTCTATTGAGTTAAGTCTCTAGAATTAAATGTTATTGTTAACTTTATGATGTGACAATTATCATCCACTATCACCCTTCTTAAATGTCATCATATAATATTTTGTTACAAGAAATTGTGGTAACGAGATTTTTTAAATAGTTACTATGTTTAATGAAAATTATTTTTAAATTTAATTAAGATTACAAATTATTAAAATAAAAATAAAAATATAAAAAATTAAAAACTATAAAATTATAAAATTAAAAACTAAAAAATATAAAATTACAATAGTTAACAAATTACAAAATTATAAAAATATATAATTTCATAATTACGAAATTATAAAATTATAAAATTATATAATTATAAAACTAAAATTACTAAATTATAAAATTATGAAATTATGAAATTATGAAAATTGTGAAATTATTAAAATACAAAATTATGAAATAGTGAAATTAAAAAATTGTATTTTTTTAATTTTAATTTTTTATAATTTTATATTTCATAATTTTATATTTATATAGTTAATATTTTTATATTTTATATTTTTTTCTTTTAAAATAATTTTAATTAAAGTGAAAATTAATTTTCGTTAAATACGATAAATATTTGGGAAAGATCTTGTGATCACTGGTAACAAAATATTTTATGGCAATATGTGATGACATTTAACGAGGGTGATAGTGCTAGATAATTGTCACATCATAAAATTAACATAAACATTTAATTGTAGGGACTTAATTGAAAAGATTTAAAATATCGAAGATTCAATAAACTACAAAAATTTATTAAAAACTTAATTGAAAATGCAAAAATTTATTAGGAACTCAAAACATAATTAAGTCATTAATTATCATTACCAAAATGTTATGTTCTTTCCTTCTTTCACTAAACATACTATGAAACTCACTGATTAAATATGTTTGGTAAAATAATACAACAAGAAAATCATAGCTATCTTTTTACTTACTATATAGTGTACTTATATTGCATTCTTTATTTGTTTTGGTGTAATTATGTTTCTATAGGTTTGTCACCAAATTGTAGTCAAAGATTGTTGATGCCTACATATATACACTATGGTTTTGTTTTGTTAGCTCTTCTACTTTCCTTTTATCTACATTGATAATTTCATTTCGTTATATTGCTTTGTGTTATTAATTTTTCATTAATCGTATTATTGTTCCAGTTATTTTGATTTTGGACTATTTTGTGTTATTTAATTAGATTTTAAGTTCAGTTATTACAAACATAAACAATTTTGCTATGTGTTCCCTTCTACTACTTTTCTCTTTTATTAACATTGTGTTACTTACAATAGTGTACTAACATTGTCTTTTTCATCTGTTTTGGTTTAATTATGTTTCTATAGGTTTCTCAGCAAGTTATAATCACATATTATTGATGCCTATTTATATACATTGTGCTTTTGTTTTTCTAGCTCTTCTACCATTCTTTTCTCTACATTAAGAATTTTGTTTCGTTACAATAATCTGTGTAGTTAATTTTTCATTAACCAAATTATTGTTCTAATTATTTTGATTTTGCACTATTTTTGTGTTATTTAATCATATTTGAAGTTCAGTTTTTACAAACATGAAAATTTTTACTATGTGTTCCCTTCTACTAATTTTCTCTTTTATTAATGTTGTGTTACTTACTATAATGTACTAACATTGTCTTTTTCATCTGTTTTGGTTTAATTTTGTTTTTATAGGTTTGTAAGCAAGTTGTAGTCATATATTGTTGATGTCTATCTATATACACTGTGGTTTTGTTTTTCTAACTCTTTTACTATTATTTTGTCTACACTGATAATTTCGTTCCGTTATAGATTAGGATTAGTAACCATGGCTAAACTACAAACTAAAGTTACATTAATCAACTAAACAAGCAAGAACTAAAATATGAATTCCAATGCAACACTTGACCACATTTCAGCCCTTTCAAAACATTCCATACAATTGACATGTCATTTGGAGTTGAAAATCAAAAAGTCAACTCTGAGTCAACTTTGGTCAACTCTTCTAGCAAAAAGTAACTCTACAATTTTTCACTCAATTTTGGTTGATTCAAATTCTACCATGGCTTTTTATGAACATTTGAATGCTATCTTTGGTCCTTTTCTCTGCATTAAACTCAAAAATCTAAAAATGGATATTAGTCGCACAAAACTCTTCTTAAAAGCTTTTAAACCAGACCACAACTAGATAACCAACTCTACTTCTAAGCCTATGTATCTAAACTAGACCAAACTAATATTCTATTATCTTATTTATGAACCCATCTTGTATGCTAAACTAGACCAAACTAACCGTACTTCTAAGGATTACACTAAAAATGCTCTAAAAACATCTAATTAAGCTACTTGTGTAAAATTAGCCTAAAAACCTAACTAAACTAATTCTAAGCTAATAACTCCTAATTAGCATCTTAAACCTACCCAAAACAATGCAATTAGCTAAGAAAAACTCTAGAGATAAGGGTCTTATCATACTTACTATGATGATAAAAAGAGTCAGGATGAAAATGTAAAGAACCTATTATTGTAATTCCAAAAATTGAGTGGGCAACTTTCATAGATTATAGATTGCAAGAAAAAAAATAAAGGTATTTTTCTTACTCAATATTTATAATTTGGTATCCCATGATTATAGAGTTCATTTGTGTGTGTGTGTGTGTACTTACAGCAAATGTGCAAAAAAAAAATGCTAAAAATAGACCCAAACTCAAGATTAATCACACTGGTGGATCTAAAAAAAGAGCAAAGATTGTAAGTATTTAAAAATATGTCAAGTCTAGTATTTTTTATGTAAATTAGGTATGCCTAATAATTGGAAATATGAACGGTTTTCAATATATGATGGAAGTCGCCAACCAGTGAGTAATATTCATACTCATATGAGAGTCGATGAGACATATATAAATGAAGATGCTCAAATTTTTTGTATAAGTAATTATTGTTTTGTATGTTTGCTTCATTTTGTAACTTAAATTACATAGGAGAAGATTGTTAAGATAGAGAAGTAGGAAACTACTTTTTGGAAATCTCACCCAACGATTCTCTTGGTCAAGTGTTTGGAAAAGAAAATTCAGGTTGAGTACAAGGTGTGGGAGGTGGAATTTGTCCATCCCAAATTTTTGGATCATTCAACCTACAATTTGGTGACATTTCTACTTCTACTAATTGTGTTCAAGAAATTAAAATTGAAGTTCAAGAGTTGAAAAGTCAAATAGAGACAAAGAACGGAAACATGAAAACAATGGTTGCACTACTTGTTCAACTCCTACAAAATTCATCAATGTCAATACCTCTTGAACTTCTTGATGTTATTGTGAGTTTTTCTTATTATATCCCATGATTAGCTATAAAACTTCAATATATTCATAGAAATAATTAATTATTCTTTTAATTTTATTATTTCAACAACAACAAAGTTTTAGTGACCATTATTCCTCATCATTAAAGCCAACCTTAAAGATACTTTGAAGTTTGTATTGTACTTTTGATGTTTTAACTAGACCATGGTTTAAACTTTATGCTCTTTTTAAAAATGTTTTAGATCTTATGCTTGGTAGTAGGACTCGTGGTAAAATGTTCATTAATTATGATAATATAGTGGTTAAGTTGTTGTCATCATTTTGATAATAGTTTATATTTCACATGTACTACAAGCTTTTACAACTCATTTTGATAAAGGGGTAAATGAAAAATGATTTGAGTATGAATACCTTATTTCTGGTTCTTAGAATAGTTGGGCCATTCGTTCAAGCCTTAGAAGACTAAGAGTTAAGATTTTAAAGTGGCAGCCATGCTTAATGTTTTGTTTTTCTGATATGTACAAAGAAAGGTATACCTGGAATATCATATTGGATCCTAAGCAAGTGTTGTAATGAGAGACAAAGAAAAAGTTTCAAGAGAAAGAGAGTTTTTAGACAAGATGTCAAAACTGTATTTTGACTTGTGTAATGTATGAGGGATAGAGTATAAAAGAAGTAGATAACTAGTAGTTTTATTTCGACCGAGTGAAAAATAGGCGGTTTGAATTGAATGAAATGATAACCAAAGGAAGCTAAGGTTAAAAGGTTTGTGGGAAACGAAATGTTCTTGAGTTAAAGAAAATCAAAGAATTTTATGAATTTTAATCTAAGCATTTTTTTCTAGAGTGCCTTTTGACAAAATGGATAAATAGTTCAATAGTTAAATGTTTTAATGCGGGCTTTTTTGTACACACAAAACTCAAATAACAACCTTTTGATCACTTTTTTTGAAAGAAAACATGATTATACAATATTGATAAATTTACATTTGCTTCTTACGTTAGATAGTATTATTGTAAAAATAAGGAACTATTCAAACATATAAAAAATGTGAAACATTCATGTGTAATCACTGCTTTAAATGGATTAGTACTTTGGGATGTAGATGGTAGTGAATTTTTACAAGGTCAAGAATTTTCTGTGACTGAAAAATGTTACTTTTATTTTGATAATCCCTACTAGCTCCCTTTCAAAAAAAATTATTAAAGCAACAAATGAAAGGTCTTACCAAACCACACACATGAGTTGGTGGACCATACCTATAGGAAGGATGGGACCAGTTATGGCTGCAGATGCTTGTGAGTATGCTTACTAAGGGTGTGTTTGGTTCAGCATTGGAGAATTGATTCCGGCTTAATCTATTCTCCAACGCAGAAGCAAAAATTAGTTATTTCTCATTTAACGTGAATTTTTTACCCTTTACTTGATTTTGGAAACCAAAAACGTACTGATTCTGCGTTAGAAAATCAATTCTAATCAATTCTACATCAATTTGATGCAAAACCAAACACGCACTAAGAAACTTTGTTTTCTTTATATGAATATTAATATACCTTCCTTCAAATCAATGAAATCATGCACAAAATCAAACTTTGCTTTAGCATATAACTATCTAAAAGTTAAATTTCACTTCTTTTACTTGAGCTTGTCATGTTTACTTGAAACATCTAGACTTTAGAAAGTGATTTTCCTTACATTACTTGAATTTTTCATGTTATGCTATAGAGGATTCATCATCTAAACTGGTCAACATTGAACTTGTCAAATGCCATAGAGTGCCATAACTAATTATCAATTAGTGGGATTGATTTAATATTATAACCCATTAAAGATACACAATAAAAGCAAGGGAAACTTGTAAGAAGATTTGATAGGTGATTTTATACAATTAGGAAACCATGTGAGAGAAAGGGTTTAAACTTAAAGGGTGAGACCAAAAAAGGGAAATAAAGGGATTTAATGATTCCATTGAAAAAGCATAGTTACTAGATGTAACAATAGTTGGAGGAAAATACACCTCGTATAGAACTAATGGTACAACAAAAAGTAGAATAGATAGAGTTTTGGTGTCTATGGAATGGCTACAAGAATGGCCACATAGTAAGTAAACAATATGTTAAAGGCATACAAGTGTCTGACCATTGTGCTTTGACCCTCAAATCTACATCAATAGATTAGGGACTCATGCCTTTTAGAACATTAGATTGGAATTCTGACCACAGATTTAAGGTGGTAAGAAAATCTTGGAATTCATGCAATGGAACAGGAAACCCCATGATAGTGTTGAAAGAAAAATTTAAAAAGCTAAAATTTGATCTAAAGATATGAAATAAAGATGTTTTTGGGTTCATCAAAACTAGAAAACAACAAATCATTAGGAAAATAGAGGATTTGGATAAGTTGGATGATCTGAGTAACATAGATAAAGCATTGAGGATAGAGAGAATGAAGCTTTTAAGTGGACTAAATGTGGTTTCTTAAAAGGAAAATTCAATTTTAAAATTAAAAGACAAGGGTTAAATGGATTGAGCATGAGGATACAAATTTTAAATATTTCCACTCAAGACTTAGATGGAAAGAAATAAGAAAGAGATAAAAGAGGTGACGGTAATAAATGACATATTGGTGTGAGGTACTTTGATTCCTTTTTGTAAATGGGTCAGAATATCCTAAATACTTAATTTAATTTAATATCTTTTTGGTGATAAAAAAAATTTATTTACATTTCATGCATTACGTTTCTCTATATTAAATTTCATGAATTTGCTCTTTGATTTATTAAAAAAAACAATATTTTAGTCTAAATTCACTTAAACTAAATATTTCTTAATTTAGATGCAATTTTTAAGAATTTAAAGTTTATCCGTTATCAATATAAAAAAAAATGTGTACAGTAGATAAAAATATGTGTAAAAAAAATAATACAATAGATACTTAATTCATATCGATTATTAAACAGCATTATAAAATTTTAATATGGTAGTACACATATTATTTTCTCAACTCATTCAAATTTAATTAAGCTTTGAATTAAGGATTAAACTTGTTTTTAATCACTTAACTTGAATATAAAATTGAAGTTTCTTGATGTCTCAATATAGTTTGGTCCTCAAATTTTAAAAATAAATATATATAATCCTTCAAAAATAATTATGTGAAATATTTTTGACGTATTAAACGAAATATCAGACTATCATTTGAACTGTTGACCATGTTTAACACGTTCAAACACAAATATTAACATAAAATATTGTTTAACTCAAAGAAAAAAAGTTGACTTTATTAATTATAAAAAGACTATATTCATTCATTTTTAAATTTAAGGACTAAAATATGTCACAATTTAAAAAGAATTAATTATAATTTTGTGTCTAAATTTAGGAACTAAAAATATATTTAAATATATACTTAATAAATGAGGTTTGCATATATGTTTGAGGTCATAAATTTTAACCATGGCAAGTAATAATTTTCCAAACTAAACAACTAAAGATTAAAAATTAAAATGGATTGGTGAGTACTGAAAGTAATCGTGGTTGATATCATATATAGCATTTCAATTTTTTTTTTATTGCCAACTTGTATTTTCCCCAATCATTTGGGGCTAAAGCTTCCTGCAGTACATGAAATTTCATCACTCCATCAAAAGTTTCCGTAATAGGATTGGTGATTGATTTCAAAAAAAAAAATATTTATTGTATTAAAAAAATAAATTAAGAAAAGTAATAGGATATAGGAAGAACATGATAAGTAATTGGCATCATTTGGTGTTGTCTTTGAGTGCATGAAGATCAGCATAGTATTGAGATATCCACCTTTTCATTATCTTTATCTCTTTCTTTCGTTGTTTTACCAACCATTCTGGATCACTGTCATTTGCCCGCAAAAGATCCAGGCAATGAGATCCTAAAAAAATAATTAATATTCATCACGGATGTTATCATTTTATTTTGTTTTATTTTTCATAGAAAACGGTTAAAAAAATTAGGTTCTCCTAAAATATGGTATAAGAAATAATAGAATAGGTGACAAATCTAATATATATTTAAGAAAAAATCATGTTAGAATTAGTTGTATAACTTTATATTTAATTATAAAAAGTCAAATCATCCATGTTAATATTACTATAATAATCATTTGTTTAAATTCAAATATTTATCATAAATATAAACTACTAAATTAGTTATTAGCCATTATCAAGAATTTTTTTTTTTATTTAAAACAGGTACCTAATAAAAAGTTCAACGATAAAATCAATCCCTTTTCAAAATTTTCAAGTCTGTTATCCCATCAAAAGTTTATTTTATAAGTCATAATTCTAAGATAAATTAACTATCACTTTAAAATTGCTAGTTTATAATTGAAAACTGGGAATGGTTTAAGTTTTGTCTTTGGTTTAATCGCATATGAAACATTCTTGGAAGATAGCGCTAATGCTAGTGAAATCCAAGAAAATGTTTTTGTACATTAGTGCATTATAATTGTGCTTAGAGGTATCACATTGAATGTGACATATAATTTAGAAAAGGTATACAATTAGAAAAATGTGGTTATAAAATAATCAGAAAGCTACATATATTATAAAAAAAATGGACAATTTAGTAAAATATAGTTATAGAGAGATTACCAAGCTAACATACCATTAACTGTATGAACGGCAACAATGTTGTCTGATATGTTTTCTAGAACCCTGAAAAATGTACATGATTCATACATAGCTATTATTAAAATAGTACGCAGATACAAGAAATTGTTTTGTTTTTTTTTTTATTAATTAAAACAAATTCAAATAGGCACCAATTTAGGTCCTAAAATGTTGTTGCCTTTTGCTACGTAATTTGTAAAACAATAAAACTATATAAATGATCTCGAAATAGTGAATATCAATTAGTTAAATTTAGAAGTGTTAACAAACGCGCTTTTTTCTAGATTATGCTTTTCTTGATTGAACTTTATTACAAACTATAAAATAAAGAGTTAAAAAATCAGTATCAGCCAAATTTTCTTATTTTCAATAGTTCAACAAATAATACAGGAAGTGTGTCAAAAAGAACATTCTATAGTTTATTTCTAGTATTCTCATTTCACTAATATATTGGGACCAATTCGATTTTATTTTATTTTTTCAATATTCAGTGATACTTATTATGATTCTATTACTTAAGGGCTTCTTATGTACTTTTTATTTTAAGATCATGTTTTATCTTCTCATGGATAATCTTCCATTCACTCCGTCATAGTCTATTTTTTTTTATACATTATTTAAGAAAAAATATAATAGTTTAAGAAAAAAAAAATTATGCTTTATTTCAAGAAGTGTCAAAACATAAAGATATTTGAAGTTTATTTGTATTTCCATTTATTGACATTGTAAATATAAAGAATAAGTTACTTTTTTGAAAGAAGTTTGTTTAGTAAATTTTGTACATGGTTTAGTTGAGTTCCATATTTGTTTTTTCTTTTATGATAATATTTACATGTGATGATAAATGTCAATTTAGATGAGATGTCAAAATACATGTTTTAAGAAAATTATGAAATATTTTTTCCATTTTTTCTGATCTACGCAAATTGTACTAGAAATTTTGAATTTTTATTATATTCTTCTTTATTTCTGCATAAGTTTTTAAAGCTAAAAAAATCGATTGAAATCAAATGATAAATTTATAACTAAAGATGAAAACATATAAAGTACGACAAAAAATTAACGTGGCCATGTTTTATATTTTAGGTTACTTACCCTCCAATACTATATGGGTCTTTTAACCCATTGGAGAAAATAATGTTGCTTCCAAATCTTCCAAGTACCAATGTAATATTCTGCATTAGCAACAATAAATTAGAGTTTCCAAATGTGAATACAATTAAAGACAAAATTTCTTGTGAAAGTTACAACATATATCGAGTATTGTGAACACAATTGAAGACAAATTTCTAATAAAATATAGTTTATTTATAATTTGGTTCAATGAATTAGTTTAGAAGGAAGAAAAACAACATTCATAATCAATTAATATTTTAAAATAAAAACAAAATTAAAATAAAGAAAAGAGTAATTACATGGCCACCATAGTATGTTGTAACCCAATGAGGACGAGGTGAAACACCAAAGATTTTCTTGCAACCTTCAACATACCTCTTTATGTTGAAAGGATTAGGTTCAAACATTGTATCATTTCCTATGCCGATGGGTATTACCATTTCACTGCATGTCTGAATTAATGTACACACCACATTAGCATTTAAACTCAAATAAAATAATTTAACAATTTTATGTTTAAATATAACTTATATCTCTCTAAATTTCTTTATGTTATGTTTGAACGAGAAAATTGAAGAGAACATTTCATTTTTTTTTTAAATTATTTATACTAAAATGATTTGTTTGGATGATGAATTTAAAAAGAAATTGAAATTAGAGAATTTTAAGAAGGTATTTCAAATAACTAAAATAATAGAATTTTATATACCCTCAAAAGTATAAGAATTTGAAATTCCTCGTTCCTTTCCACTCCATTTACGAAGGTTCAACCAAGTTGACTCAGGTTGAATGTTCAACCGAGTCAACCCGAGCTGAAGGCTCGATTGAGTCAACCTTGAGTTGGTTCTGGTTGAAGAGTCAATCGAGTTTCCCAAGGATAAAAAGTTGAATCAATTTGGCCTAGGTTGAAGTTTGTGATGATTTGGCCTGAGTCGAAAAATAAGTCGGGTTGGTCCAAGTCAAAGGTCAATCGGATCATAAGTTAAATCGAGTCAGCACACATCGAAAGTTGAGTCGATTTGGCGCAGGCGAAGGCAAGTTGATTTGACATAAACTGAAGGTCGAGTCAATTTTGTTGAACCAAAGGTCACAACAAGTCGGCCATACTGAAAGTCGATACGAGTAAGTCAGCTCGAAGGTTAAACTAAGTTAGCTTGGACTAAACCAACCCATATCAAAGGTCAAGTCGAGTTAAGACGAAGGCCAAAGGCTCGGAGTGAAGGACAGGATTGAGTTATCAAAATATTTTTAAAATAGAATTTTTTTCTTAAAAAAAATAAATTTCTTTATACAAACAAAAAAATTTAATTTCAAAATATTTCAATCACTTCATCCAAACAAACTATTTAAAAAAATAAGAGAATGTAATTATAAGTAATTTAAATATAATATATTTTAATTTTCTTAAAATGGTTAAAATTTATAATCCAAACACACATTCAAATTCTTGTATACCTTTGTCTTAATTTTCCTATTTTTTGCTTTCTGAAACAATTATTGAGCATGGGGTACCTTTATGACCGACTAGTGACTAGTCTTGATTGGAAAATCAATGCAAACCTAAATCATTAAATATCTACCCTACACCTTTATAATGATATGCCCAAATCACCTATAAAACAATAATTAACCATGGGAAGAACAAATTTTCATACCATGTTGGCTATTTAAGAAATTTTTTATACACTTTATTTCTACACAAAAAAATATTAGAATGTCTCATTAGACATAATCAACAATGATTTAAAACAAAAAGAAGTAAGGTAAGAAGTGGACAACTAACTAACAAACTTCAACCATATTTCATTTTTCTTTTCTCACTTTTCTTAATCCATGTCATTTATTGTGTTTCTGTTGGAATGTCACGTCCATCACAATGAGATAACAAATTTAATTGAAAAAAAATTAATGCTTTCACCAAATTGTGTCACCTAAGTATAAGCAAATTAAGGAAAATGCTAAAAGCTTAAACTTGTAAATGCAATTAATTCATAATTACCTGCCATCTCCATCCCACAGTTGTCTCAGATACATTAGTTGGGGCATTAACTGTGCATGTGGTGTTTCCCTTGAGAGCCACAACACCTGCATATATCTTACTTAGGATATCACTCCCAAGAGAAGCTCCATCAATGCCACCACAAATCACATTCACTGGATATTTTGGAGGTTGATTATATTGAGCACCATAACCATACATCAACCTTAAGTAGTTTATCAATTCATCAGTTTGGTTTAATAAACTGCAAAATGTGACACTCACTCAGTAATCAAATATAAAGCTTAACACCATACTATTGCATTTGAATGAGTTTTAGTTCAATTTCATCCCTTAATAAAGAACGTGAACATGAAGATCAGTAACTTGCTACTTGTTAGGTTGAAAATTCAAGTGTGATTCTAAATCTATCATTAGATAAAAATAAGAAAGTTGAACATCATATAAGAAAAAAATCCGTAGATCCGTGATATTATTGTTTTAAGATATTGTTCTAAAATTTTGTATCAAAAGTGATATCATTTTTTTATGTAGATTGAACTCGGATCACGTTTATATAATCTGTATATGACGAATCTCTTCCAAAGACCCGTCATGTTTCTTAGAAACAAAAAGAAGAGAGAAGATAGTGTTCATACTGGCAAGTGTTGAATCTCTTGCTGAGAGTGACTAAACCATTTGGTTGAGAAGCTACTCTGTGAATTTCACTCCAAGATTGCAGTATAGTTTTGTAACATGTCTCACTAGCTTCCTGCATGTCATTTCTTCATCAAAATAAGCATGAAAAGTAAAACAAATATGAAGACAAAAGTATCAAATGACGGTGAATTACTCGATAATCCCTTGTGACAACAGAGTAGTAACCATTTTGTGGCGTGATGTTATCAAAGTATAGGATTGGTGCTGATGAGGCCAAAGCACCAACGGTCAGGTGGGGATATTTCAGCCTAAACCATGAAGCAAGCACTGCATAAATGATCAGTAATCATTTCTGATTAGTTGACTCTGCAAAACTTTGTACAGTGCATGAAAGTTAAACTCAACTAATGATCATAAACCAAGGTACAAATTTGAAACACCATGAAGGAATGCTGATAACTAACTTCCACCATATGATCCTCCAATTACAATCACCGGAGAATTTTGGGCATGTAAGGTGTTCTTGATATGCTTGAGCACTGCTGCATAATCTGCTAAGGCTTGAGCTGAGTTGAAATACCCAATAGTGCTTGCATTCTTCAATGCTTCTTCCCTGGATCCAAATGGCACTGATTTCCCATAGTACCGGTGCTGTAAGAATCCAATTCAAGATTAAATCTTTACACCCAAAAAATCAAGAAAAAAGTCAAAAAGAAAGAGTTATCTATAAACAAATACCTCTATGTATACCAAGAGGGCATTGAAGGAAGCAGCGTTATCAATTAAAAATCCTATGGTGTTAGGAGAGTTATCTATGGGTGCTTCAGCACCAAGGTATGCAAAAATGGGGGCACTAGAATTGGCACCACCCCAGTACTTGAAATTAATGAGGTATCTTTGTGGGAATGTTGTGTAGCTTTCTGGCTTATAGTTGAAGTGATCCAAAGTTTGTTTGAAGAAAAATGATTTGACTTGTTCTGCATCAACTGCAACTGGGTCATCGTGTAGTGATGCTTCCCATTCGGGAATTGGACTCATCCTTGGAATTGTTGTCCAAGATTGTGTTGCAGAGAAGGGGCGTGAGTATGTCAGAAATATCAAAACAAGAAATAACAAGGAGTGGTGTTTCATTGCCACAAAGGAGGAAAAAAAAATGCCTTTGAGGTTCATTGGTTTCTTTCTTAGAAAATATATGAATCAAAACGTTCTTATATAGCGTATCATCTTTAGCGCGTGATGCTCAGAGTTTCTGTCTATTTATGCTTTTGTGGGAAAATTAAGATAAATTATACTTTATTAATTCCTATATAATATGGGATTTTGTTTTAATGTTAGGTACTACTCCTTTTAGTGGTTTTAGTAACACTTCTCAAGTAACATTTATTAGCATATATAACTTTAATAACATTTATAAATGTTACAATTTATAATTTTAGCAACATTTATTGTAAATGTTACCTTATGAATAACTATAGTGATAATTTTTAAACAAATGTTACCATAAGTAATTAAATATGTTATCATAAATATTGTCACTAATGATATTGTAATATCTTCAAATAAATGTTACCATAAGTAATTAAGTTTTCATTTTTTTACCTTAATTGTAAAATTTTAAAATGATAACAATAAATTTAAAATTAATTAATTTTATTATAACATTGAAATAGTTAATATTAATTTAATCTTTAATCTTTTAAAGTAATATTTTAATTTATTTAAAAATAAATTTAAAGTAATATTATAATTTATTTAAGGTTTAATTACTCGAGTGGTACCCACTTTAATACTAGTGTGTCAATTTGATACCTGCGGAAAAAAGTGTCAATTGCATCCTCACTTTTGAAAAAGTGTCTCAATCAGGTCTCTTTTAGAAAAAAAAATTAACGCAGTTAATGACATGCCACATGTCACTCTTTGGGTTTTTTAATTATTTTTTAATTTTTTTAATTTTTTTTTGCAAATTTATTTTTGGTTGCCACGTGTCAAGTCTTTGTTGTGACACGTGGTAATATCAGTGCCACGTGGCAAGATGATGTCACGTGTGACAAATGTCATTGTATTAATTTCAATTTAGTACCTATATATGTCATTGTAGTGGGACGCAATTAACACTTTTTTTTCCGCGAGTACCAAATTGACATATTGCTACCAAGGTGAGTACCATCCGAGTAATTAAATCTTTATTTAAAAATAAATTTAAATTAACAACAAACTTTTAACATTGTTATCATATATTTAAAGTCTACATCGTTCCAAATCAATTTTAAAGTAATATTTTAAATTATTTAAAAATAAATTTAAAGTAATATTTTAATTTATTTAAAAATAAATTTAAAGTAATATTATAATTTATTTAAAATAAATTAAAATCAACATCTTTGGTTAGTTAAACAAACGTTAAAACATTGCAAGGTGTGAGGTTCCTCAAATGTTAAAGCGTTTAGGGTCTACTTTGTTCCTCAAACTCTCCAACATCCCTTCTTTTCTTCAAACTCTTGGATCCTACTCTGTCTCAACGTTTTCCTTCTTTCTTCAAACTGTGCGAAGTGCGATTCTTCTGTCGTCATTAAGTCATCTTGCCGCCATTGCCATCTTTAGGTAATATCATTTTGTGTTCAAAAATATTCTTCCTATACATCTCTTTTAGTTTCAAAAATCCTAATGCTTCTTCTTCTCAAGTTTCTCTCATATCTCTTCCTTTTAGTTTTAATATATCTCTTTATTATTAATAAATCTGGTCTATTGGTTTTTATTTCGCATTAGGGCAAATCGATCGCAAACTAGGAAGGTGCTCTATGCATTCTTGAAGATATTGTGAGGGCGAGTTTAGTAAATCTCGTTTTGTGTATATTTGCTAATATGAATCGCATGCTTGTGTCAATACTTTATAAAAGTTTGCTAAATGTCATGTATAACTAGCTGCTATATACTTTAATTTCATTCCCATGCCTATATCATGATCAAACTTTTCCATCAAATTTTCACTACATTTTATAATGCATCAGCAAGGCCACACTTAATTACAAAACATCACAAATATAACCAATATTGTTTGCAAATAAAGAAAGAAAGAAGTTGTTTCTTTATTTAATTATCTTATCATAAGAATTCTTAAGCCACGAAATAGACACTTTTTCTGTAGAAGTATAATAGTAATAATGTAGAAAAAAAAATATAATCCACATGTAAATTTAATAACAAAATATTTACCTTGTAGGAAAAGATTTGCAGAGTTGTAAATACTTACCATTTTGGTAACATGTACTATAGACAATATGTGTATAAATGTTACCTTTCCAAATGGTAACATTTTTTAGGTTTTAACATTTTGTAAATGTTATCGAATGTAATATATTAAGTAGTGAGGAAATGTAATTTTTAATTCATTCACTTCTGCACACTCTTTTTCATCTTGAAATATATTAAAAAAATCATGAAATTTGATGACTTTCACATTTTATTTAAACACCCCTCTTTGATTTAGTAGTATTAAAGAGTGTGTTATTGGAATTTTAATATATCAAATAAAAACTTTTATTTGTTAAGTCTTGAATGTTTGATTTTAACGAGGTAATATGTTATTGTATGAAATCATTGATATTTTTGATAATTTTTTAAGGAATTCAACTAACTAATTTTTAGTGAATCTCTCCTTTCAACTATAGTAAAATATGATTAATAATACTAATAATATGTTTAAAGACTAATTTAAAAACTAATTTTTTAATTAGAAACTAAATCATTTGGTAGTGAAGATCTTGGTAACTAATGTTAAAAATCAATTTATAATAAAAATTATTTTAGTTACAAATTTAGATACCAGTTATAATTTTTTGAAACTATTTTGGTTACCAATAATTTTTAATTTATAAATAGGTATTTAAATTGGTCACTATAATGACTAATTATTTTTTATTGCTAAAATTAGTCCATAGTATAAAATTTTTTACAAATTTAAAAATTATAAAATAATGTTTCATTATTTTTAAGATGTTTCAAATATTTAAGCACCAAATTAATTATGTATCTATCTTTGAAATAGAAAACACTTGAAAGTTAAAACGATAAAAAGGAAAACTTCTTATAACAGGAAAATGAACAAATATTATCTTGTCCAATATTAATTGCATCGTACTTGATTTTGTGTAATTCTCGTCAATATTTGTTTACGTGCAACAAGGGTCGAGCTTGTAATGTATATTTTATTCTGCAACAATATTTTTAAAGCACTAATAAATAACCATTGTTTCTATTTATGAACATTTCCTCCACAAGTTTGCGCACTGATCTTTATTTCTTTGTTGTTAAAGGTACATCACGTTTAATCTATTCAGTTTATGTCAATCTCATGTTATTAAAAACAATGACTCTTATGTTCAATATTTATTAAAAAGTAACATTTAAACTAATGTTAAAGCAGATTATCTATCAACAACGTATTAAATATACAGAAATGTTCCAATTACATGTACATATAGGAAAAATGTAATTAATAGAATTAAATATATTAAAGTTAAATAAATTCTATAACTTTTCATGCTATTAAGGCATCCAATAAATTTGGAATAAACTCAATTTAATATAAAAAGTGTTCATAATAATAATTTATATTGATTTGATACACATGTGAATTGTGAAATTTTATGAACATTAAATGATACTAGTGCCTTTTGGGAGTGAGTGAGTGAGTGAGTGAGTGAGTGAGTGAGTGAGTGAGTGAGTGAGTGAGTGAGTGTGTGTGTGTGTGTGTGTGTGTGTGTTG
>Ga0214543_1006894_pt1 | contig 19904 bp, 2 predicted proteins | sample CNSS2metaG_FD_160094 | JGI IMG/M metagenome (GOLD analysis project Ga0214543, IMG submission 160094) | Root nodule microbial communities from cowpea collected in UCLA plant growth center, Los Angeles, California, USA - CNSS2 | ecosystem: Host-associated > Plants > Roots > Nodule | place: USA...
ATATATATATATATATAACTCATTTCATCATGTCAGTTTTATAAATTATTTATAGTTTTTTTAATGTTGGCATTTGGGAATTAAAGTTTTTTTAATGAAAAATTAGGATTAGTTAACTTATTTAAGGAATCTTAAAATTATTTTATATTTTCATAAATTGTTTAACTAATTTGTTAGTAATATATTTAACATATAAAATACTTGATTCTATTTGTTTATTTTAAGAACTAATTTTCATAATTTATTTCTTTAAGTATTACTATTAGTAAAATTAATAAATTATTTACAAATTGTTTTGTAATTTAAAAATAATGTAAAACAAAATTATATTAAAATTTTATTATAAATTTTATTTGTGATATTTCTTGTTATTGTAATTAACAAAATAATATTCGTGAGGGATTAGTTATAGATTAGCGATACCATAATTGTGATAAATTAGCTACAAATTAGCGATAACAAAATTGCGACAAATTAACTACGGATTAGCGATAAAAATTGCGAGAAATTAGTTACGGATTAGCGACAAAAAAATTACAATAATTAGCTACAAATTTATAAGAGCAAAGTTGCGAGAAAATAGCTACGGATTAGTGAGACCAAAGTAGCTACAAATTAGCTACGGATTTGTGAGAACAAAGTTGCGACAAATTTGCTACGAATTAGTGAGAGAAAATTTACGACAAATTAGCTACGAATTAGTGAGAGAAAAATTGTGACAAATTAGCTAAGGATTAGTGAGAGAAACATTGTGACAAATTAGCGAGAGAAAAGTTGCGACAAATTAGCTACGGATTAGTGAGAGAAAAGTTGCGACAAATTAGCTACGGATTAGCGAGAGAAAAGTTGCGACTAATTAGCTACAAATTAGCTAGAAATTCTAAAACTTTATCATTTAATTTTAGTGAGGGATTAGCTAGGGATTAGAGACAAATTAGCTACGGAATAGCGAGGGATTATATCCCTCTCTAATTAGCTACCTAGATTTAGCTACATAACATTTCCTAGCAATTTCATAGTTAATCTGTAGCAAAAGTTGTTAGCGAGGGATTAGCTACGGATTAGCTAAGAAATTTTTTGTAGCTAATATGCAATTTTTTTGTAGTGAACTACACATGGGTCATGATCCCATGTTTTAGAACTTCCTAAAAACCTAGCACTATGGCTAAATTTATTTGAAACAATTAAATAAAACAGTTAAATATTTCAGAATGAAAAAAAAAAACGTAGCAACTAAAGTGAAACTTCAATGTGAAAAGAAATGAAGAAAAAGAGAAAGGGAAGGAAGGAAAAGAATAATCAATCATAACATTTATCAATAAATTTTATCGATGATTATAATATATCAATAATTGCTAACGAATTTTAGAGGTAATTTTGAAGTTACTGATAATTACTAACTTGTGCTTTGTCGGTCAAATTTAATGATAATCATTTTATCGACATATTTTTTTCTATTACCGATAAATTATGTTGTGCAATTTTCTTGTAATACATATATCACACACAAAATCTCAAAATATACCTATGTGATTTATTTACAAAATTAACAATAAAAGAAAATAAAATTTGCGTCTTCAGTCCTACCAATCTATCTTAATATAGTTAAGCAATACATTTTCAATTCAGTGACAATTCTTTTGATCATGTTACAAACACTGTCAATATTCCTCCAAGGTGCTTATGGAGGATAAATTTATTTACGCAAAAATGTGTTCCAGCTCTGCCACGATTATTGTTTGAGCATTTTGGCATTCTACGGTACAAGAGATGAGTCTCAACCTTAACCATGTATTTTGCCACCAAGTAAGAATAGTCTATTAGACCAAAGTATAGTTTCTTCTTCCATTGAACTTCTAAAACAAGTTTGTGCATAACAAATGACATGTGTATCTTTACAAACAATGGAAAGTTCATTACTTACTATTTACAAAAGAAATAAATGTATTTCTTTAAAACTGTTTTACAAATGCAGATAGAATTGTTATTAAATTGTAGTACCCATATAAGTCCGCTACACAATAAATTTTATTTGTGTTACCTAACCAGCCACATATGGAGATGCTAAGGATGTTTAATTCCAAAATAACATTAATTATCACATTTGGCAGTGATGTACAGATATATTTCAACTTTAAGGTTTAATTAATTTTAAGTTTTTTTATTCTCAATTTAATTTTTATTAAAAAATTATTTTTTTATATTTGTTAATTAAGTATTTATTGTTTAAAATTTTCATCATCTTTGTTATATTGTTCTGTCCCTTTATTTAATTATGTTAAGAGATATGTGATTTTGATATGACAAAAATAATAATCAACAATTAATAAAAAATAAAACAAGAAAATTCAATTACAAATATAAACATTTTTAAAATTAAATAGACAAAATAAATTTAATCAGTATTTCATTAAAAATATTTAAATTTATAAAAAATTTAAAATTTAATTAAGTTTAATGTTAATAAGTCATGTCTTTAATTAAATATATTTTTTATAAATAAGCATAAGTTGTATGGTAATTGCGAGATAAAGAAAAGTTGATTCGGTAGTAGAAGTAGGAGAAAGGAAGGATTGGTCATAAGTTTGAATCTCTCATTAGAAAAATTATTATATTTGTAAATAAAAAAGGTTTTCTAATAATTTTAGAAACGGTTTTATAGAACTGTAAATAAAATCCGAATTTAGGTTGTATTAGGTGTGTTTTCAAAATCCATTCTAAATCAATAAGAAAAATTCAATTACGATTTCTTTACTTTTAATGAATTTTAAATATTTTAATTGAATTGTGAATTGTTGGGAGTTTCACATCTAGAGATAAGGTCAATTTATCATATAAAAGTAGATGCAAATATTTTCTTCTAAGTGAGTTTTGTTGGATTGAATGGAGCTTAAAATTGACTTCTTAACATGCTATCAGAGTCATGAGTTAGAGTCTATTCTAGCGAAAGTTTTTATTTGTTGGGTCTACTGTTTCATCCGCTATCGTACCACTCATTAATATCTAGACTCATACTATACTCAAGATTTATATATCTCGACATAAGAAAATGTGTTGAAAATCCTACATCAACTAGAGATAAAAGTGATTGCAAATCTCAATTTACAAACACGATTTATAGAATTAAGTTAAATTTAAAATTCACATTTCTGTCTTATGATTGACATATAAGTAGTTTCATAGATACTTATTAAATCTCTAATTTAGGTTGTGAAAATTTCTCATATTAATGGTAATCACGGTATAATGAGCTAGTGATATAAAACATGTGTTACCGAACTAGAGGAGTCATAGAAATAAAAACAAAAGTACATTGAATTTTGAGACATGTATTTTGAACTTTTAAGTACGAGGACTTACATAGTTAAACTTCTATTAGGTGAAGAAAAAGATAGATAACAACATAAAAGGAAGATAACAAAAATTAAATGATTTGACAAAAAAAATAATAGAAAAAGCGTGATTACAAATATTTGCTAAGATTTCACATGGCCGTGTTACTAAAGTTTATGCATGTGTTATGTTTATAAACGTACACACTTTTTGGTAAATAAAGATAAAAAAAAAATTGTTAGATTATTATTTAAAATTTGTTGGGAAAACCTCCGATAATTACTTTATTAATGAGAAAAGTCAACAAATTCAAGCTTGAATTGTTTTTGATTTGATGGACTATCATGGACTTAGAGCCTATTATATAGTCACTAACACTCACTTTCTAGGTTGTCATAGGCGATGTGAGATTTTTCAAGACATGTTATTTTTATCCTCCCAACATTCTCCACCTGATCAAAATAAACACATATTCATTGTCTATACCAGCAATCATATTCCACTATAATAGAGTTGTCTATGTATTTCCTTGTGTTTATTTTATTTTTCTATTAATAAAGTGATTCTCGGAGGTTTTTTCCAACATTGGTATCAAAGTCAAGGTCACGAGTTCGATTCCTGATAGACAATTGTTAAGGGGGAGATTGTTGCGGGGGTTTTTCCCAATATTGGTACCAGAGCCCAAGTCATGAGTTTGATTTGATGGATAATTGTTAAGGGAGAGATGGTTGAGGGTTGCACAATTGTCCCGTGACGAAGGCCAGGTGAGCCAAGTAACAATCCAAGTGGGATGGATTCCTGGTAGGATAATTATTGAGAGAGAGATTGTTGCAAGTGACATCAATTGTCTCGTGGCAGAGGCCAAGTGGACCGGGTCACAATCGAATCATGACACTTGTGCTTGTGTTACACTCTTACACTCTTAGGTAAAAAAGAGTTATATCCTAACAAATGACTATAATTTTTGACCTAGTGATGTTCGATCCTAACAAATTTTAATATGAAGGGATCTAGTTTTTTTTTTTTTTTTGTTTATTTTGATACGTGGTTTATAAACATAAAAATTATGTTATTGCTAATGTATGAGAGCAAGGCTAATAGAATTATTAAAAAACGTGGGAAAATATGTAAAAACGCACCATACATAACTTCTAAACAATCTAAATAGTTATATGCTTTAACTAGAATAAAAAGATATTTATAGAATTTGGAGGGACATTAAACACGTTTTTTTGGAGGGATGAATTTAGACATACTAAGCATTAAGTGGAATAAAAAAAATCTATATAGAAACAGTTTAGCTAATTCTTTCACACTTATAACAAACAAAATATGGCCCCACAAATATCATACAGCTGAAATGGAACCATTCGTTATCTATGTAATTATATCATTGATATAAACACATTTTATGCAATAAATAGCACTTGCTGTTTTTTTTGAAAGATAGTTAAATCCAATCCACGAGAACTATGAACACTTCATGATCTTATCAATAATCTTCCTTTCCAAAACCAAGTGAGCAAGTAATTAATGAAACTACCTCTGTGTCTTCTTCAGGACACATTGTTCAAATAATTAAGAGTAAACGGTATTTTGACTTTCTAAATGTTCAAATAATTAAGAGTAAACGGTAAAACAAATTTGAACATTTTTTTTACTAAAAGGACTTTCTAATTTATTTCTAACTGTATCTTTCATAGCTATCATGGTCAAGCTTGATAGAATAGAATTATTATTATTAGTAGCTCCTTAATAAAATTATTATTTTACAAGTAATCTTTTATTTTATTTTTTCTCCTAAGTAGTAATATCACATGAACTTAGTCATTAAATATATAATAGATATTGATAACAATTATAAGGACCTAGAAAATAATTTAGAGTAGAAGAATTTTTTATAAGAGATACTCATATTTTATTATTAAAAAGCTTAAGTTATAAAAAAGTTAAATTAACCCGGATATACTTTTATAAAAGTTACTGTCTCTCTTGAAAGTAAACATTCTTTTTTCCTTTGCACTCTATATAAGGTTTTAACTTATCTATCTACTTGTTTGAAGAAGAGTACCTCATAGGATTACTACACTCTTGTTTGAAAAAAATCTCAAACAAAGTAAATTCATATTTTATTCTCTTTATAGTCCTTTTAGTAGATACATTTCATCATGTGGGACAATTTTGTTTTGCATGTGTCCTCTAAGGACTCAAGATGATTTCCTTTCAGGTAGGATCGTTAGTATGTGATCAGATTTGATATGAGTTTCCTGTATATAATGACCAGCAAAAGAACGAGTTTTTTTCTTTTTCTTTTCATCTTATATTCTTATCATTGAGGAATACAATGTCTTTCTTGCGAGGTTATCATATGAAAATTATAAGATGTCCATGTTGAACTTAGACCTTCATAAATAAGCACATTGTCTGGATTCATAAGAGCTGTAAAATTATCTTTCACCTGTTCATTTCAGTATTTCTTTAGACTATACTTTTTTAAACCGAGGGGGAATAACTTGAACACTTTCTAGTTCACCTTGATAACTTTCGTTGTATCATTGAATAGTATATTAAGTATAAACAATAACATGAATGATCCCAGACAAAAATCTGTACATGTGTAAAATCAAGTTTAAGACCTTATAAAACTTAAAGAAACCTAACCTAACAGTAGAAGTGTTCATAAACTAGTTTAGTTAAACATTAACTGCAAAGTACTCAAGGTTATACAGGTTTCATCAGATAGGTTCAATAGCCAATTTAAGCCAGATTTGGTTACCTTCTAATTGACTCAACCCTTTTCAGCCTTCGTAAGTTTTAATAGCTTCCACGATGTTCTGGAACCTGCATTTGTCTAAGTATCAGTCTTTTGGAAGTTCTACAGTTTGTTTTCATTATCTTGAAGGCTAAATCTGTTAAAACTGAACACTGCCCCGTCTCATCTCAAGGCAACTCAATGCATAGTCACACACCTCTAACTCTTGGTGCCAATTTGACAAAGCATATTGATTTGATCAAGTTGTGTTCTCCTCTAGGCTAACTTCCAATACCAACCAAACTATGTCCTGACGGCTTTGGCAATGCATGGCCTTGCATCCTCCTCCTTACTATTGCAGCATCATCCCATCTTCCAGCTCTTGAGTATATATTTGACAGCGTCACATAATGACCAGCTTCTTGAGGTTCTAAACTGATCAATTTTTCTGCGGCTACTTTTCCAACGCTAACATTTTGGTGTTCTTGGCAGGCAGCAAGTAAAGCTCCCCAAACATGCTTATCTGGTTCCTGGGGCATTTGGTTTATGAAATCAAAAGCCTCTTCAAGCCTACCAGCACGGGCAAGCATGTCAACGACACAAGAAAAGTGTTCCCTCACTGGTGTCAAACCCAAGTCTTTTGTCATTCTGTAGAAAAGTTTGATCCCCTCATCCACAAGTCCTGAATGACTACAAGCCGAAAGTACACACGAAAAAGTCACCAAATCAGGTCTAACACCTGAATCACTCATCTCCTGCAAAAGCTTCAGAGCAGTTTGGCCAAGCCCGTGTGTGCCAAACCCTCCAATAATCGTGTTCCATGAAACCAAGTCCTTGGCCACCATGGTGGAAAACACAGCAAATGCATATGCAATGCATCCACGGACCGAGTACATATGAACAAGGGCATTATTAACCAGAATCACAGAACTGAGACAGCATTTCCGAACATAAGCATGCATCTCTTTTCCACATCTCAAATCACAAACAGGCAATATAGTAGACACAGTTGTGCCATCAATCCTCACCCCCCTTTCCTGCATTTTTCTGAAACATTCAAGTGCCAGATCTCCCAATCCCACATCAATCAAACTCAAAATCATCGCATTCCATGTAACAGCATCACTCTTATCCATCCTCCGAAACACAATATCAGCACGATCAAGTCTACCGCAGCCGGCATACAATGTCACCAATGCAGCACCAGCAGACCTATAAAACACATCCCCACACATGATTTTAAGGCCATAGCCATGAACCTCCATCCCACTAGCCAAAGCCCCCAAAGACCTGCACGACACAAGCACCCCAGAAAGAGCATCCACATCAGGTGAAACCATGCCTACATTCATCATCTTCCTAAAAATCCCCAAAGAAACATCATGCCTCCCAACACTAGCATAACCCGATATCAAAATCGTCCACGAAATCACATTAGGAACCTCAATCTCCCCAAAAGCCCTCCACGCCTCGCAGCACATTCCCATCCTACAATAAGCATCCATCAGCGTGTTCCACGTGACAACATCCAGTGCACACTCACACCCATCCCGTTTCATAACCCGGAACACCTCCACAGCTCTCTGAGGAAGCCCATTACACACGTAAGCCGACATCATGGAATTCCACGAAAAAACATCTCTTTCAGGCATTTCATCGAAAACTTGCTTTGCACTCCAAACATCACCACATTTGGAGTACATATCTAACACGGAGTTGCGAACTTGCAAGTTGGACTCCGCCCCAAGCACAATGACATCTTTGTACACAACAGTGCCGGTTCCCAAGCACGATAACTGGGCACACGCTTTCAACACCTTGGGGAAGACGTAGCCATCGGGTACGACACCGTTTTGCCTCAGTTTGGCGTAGGTTTGGATGCACTGGTGTGGATACCCGTGCTTGGAATAGAAGGAGAGGATGGAAGTGAAGGCGAAGACGTTGGGGTGGGAGAGTTGTTGGAGAAGAGCGAGCGCGGAGCGAAGGTCATTGAAATCGGCGTAGATTTGGATTAACTTGGTTACGAAGAAAGGGTTGCGGTGTGAAGTGGTTTGGAGAATGTAGGTGTGAAGTTGCTTTGCTTGGTTCAGAGTTTTGCAGGCTCTGAGCAGAGAGTTGAAAGAGTGTGTGTGGTTCTGCATAAATGAATGAACAATGAATCATTGAATGGGTTCTTTTCTCCTCATTTAAACAGTTTTTATTTTTTTTCTTACATTAGTATTTTGCCAAGAGTTTCTGTTAACTTCACATTTTTTCCCGCACAAAAAGATTCTTATGATCGTAGAACCTTAGTTATTCTCATGGCGTCTATGTTGAGATAACACCTACCTCCATTGTCATGGTTGTTACAAAATAGATAAGAAAAGGGGTCATTTTGAAAAAAATAGAAAGAACAGGAAGAAATCACGGGTCCAGGAAGCAAAAGCCCACAACCTACCAACAAGTTGTCCACCGGGCTTGAGACAAAATGAGGCCCAGACCAGAAAAAAGTGAAGGGGATTTTATTATTCAACCCAGTTTTTATTTACACCAACTTGTTTTCCTTTTTACAAAATATAAAGTATGTTTTTGTTGTGGGTTCTTTTATAAAAATGGGTGACTTTGACCATTTATTGTAAAAATGAGTATGTTTACTGATTAATTATACGGTAGGATTAGTTTACTAATAACTTAACTATTTTTTAAAAAAGTTAGGTCTTTTTGATTCATTTATTAAAAGACGGGTTTAAAAGACAGTTTACTAATTAATTGTATCGTTGATTTGACTAATCATTTGATTTTTCTATATATTTTTTTAACTTTTATAATAATTTTAAAGTTTTACATATTTTTCTTAAAATAAATTTTAAATAATTTGATTAAAATTATTTAAAATAAAATTTATTATTGTAAATTTTATAATAAAATGAAACAATAAAATTTAAAATATAAATTTTAAAATATCAAAATTTTTATATATTTTATTTAAAATATTTTTAATCAAATTTTATTATTGTAAATTTTATAATAAAATGTAATAATAAAATCTAAAATATTAAGTTTTAAAATATCAAAATTTTAACATTTTTTTAAATATTTTTAATCAAATTTTATTATAAAATTTAATAATAAAATTTAAAATATTTTTTAAAATATCCAAATTTTAATAAAATTTTATTTAAAATGTTTTTAATCAAATTATTAAAGATTTATTTTTAAAAAAATATATAAAACTTTAAAAATTATATAAAAATTAAAAATAAATAAAGAGAAATTAAATCATTAATAAATTGATCATATTATGTCATTAATTAATTAATTAGTAAATTGATTATTTTTATAATAAACGGGTCAAAATGACTTATTTTTGTATAAAAAAACCGTTTGTTGTAGTTTGAAAAGGTTTGTGTTGATACTGAAAAGCCCAAGAGAAACAAACGATGATAAGCCCATAGAAAACCATCATAATGTGATAGAAAAACGATCATGTGGGCCAGAAAACGAATATATATATATATATATATATATATATATATATATATATATATATATAAATAATGGGGTAAATAAAAAATAGTAATTTTACTTCATCCAAAAATCCACCAAAGCATTTTTCGAAAAGAAAAACAATTTACTGAAGTTGAGAACTTTCAAACGCACGCAACATACTATGTTTTTCTTATAATAGAAATAGTTGTAAGATTCTATTTAATTCTCTCCGAGAATTAAATTACTTTCTCATAAGTTTATTAAAATGAGTCAATCCTACTCATATAAGTTGACTTACTGTATATTGAGTTAAAAAATGTCGGCTTAATCCGATTTACTTTTTAATGAGTTAAAATTTTGTAATCCAGTTAGACATACTATGAATTGGTAAGTTACTGAATTGATTTATTTATGAATATTTTTTTTAATTTATTTTACATATTTATTGGATTACAATGAAGGTGAATTGACTTAATTAATTTTTTAATTTTTTTAAAATAGTGGAATCAAAGTGTAAACCTAATTCTAGAAATATTATTATAAAGATAATAGTTAAAAATTAAAGTATCAACGTATATAACTTGACAAACAAATTAATTAAACATTCAAACTATTTAATTATTATTGAGCAATATTCTAACATTTTAAAATATGAAATTGTGAACCTATATAATTAAAATTAGTAAATAATTACAAAAAAATAATAATAATAAAAAAATATTGGTGGGTTAAGTGGGTCAATCCACCTTCAACCCGACTTGAACCCATTTAATCCGTGAGTTAAGTGAGTCGGATTTAGTTCAACTCATTTTTTTAAAAAATGGATTTTTCTCAACCCAACCCGGCTCGAACCCATTATGAGGTGAGTTGTGTTGACTCACGAGTTGGAACCTATTTTGACATCTATTCCCATTATAAAGTCAATGGTAGATTCATTTATCATTAAAGCAACCTACAAAATATTAATGTTGTGATTGTTTGGAGCTACAGAGATTTCACATGAGCACAAATTTGTAAAAGAAGATAAAAAATCAACAACACTATTCAACACGAAAACGATACAATTTTTTTAGAAAACTTTCTTCTCATCCATCTGAAGATACGCAAGAAGGACAGACACGTATAATGTACAATAAACATTCGATTAAGTCCACACTCATTTAAGTCTTTGTCCCACATAAATCCGCATTTAGAAAGGAAAAATTCTCTGATCAATAATTGTGACTTTATTTTTAGAAAAAAATAATGTATAATCGTGTGAAAAATTTTTTTTATTCGTTCACATGTGATTGTTGATTGACCATTTTGTAAAATGCAACGAAGGTATCACATGTGATTGTTGATTGACCATTTTGTAAAATGCAACGAAGGTGAAGAGAGAGAGATAGAGAGAGAGATCCATTTTATCTATTATATATCTCATAATTTTATAACTCGTACAAATTTTCAACACTCACAATAATTGTATGACTCAAAATATTTCATATTGTAATTATATGACTCTAAAAATTTCAAAAGTCCGCATCAAAGTAACTCTTGAGATCAAAATGAAGACTTTAGCAAATATATATATAATTTTATGAAAATAACATAATATAATAAAAGATAAAATGTAATAAAATATTTATTCTTTATCCTAGTATAATAAATACTTATAATATATTAATAAAAATTAATTTTAAGAATATATTTAATTAATTAATTTTATTAAAAAAACAATATTTATCAATCCATCGAATAATTTACAAACTTTAATAAAATTTCTCTTCATTTCTCATTATGTTTCTCTTAATCCAAACAACTTCATTTTTACCTCTTTTTCCCCCTCAAAAAATTCACTTATTTTTGCTCCCTTAAATCCATATTTCAATCCAAATATACGTGTTCTTTTGAAATTTCGACAGGCTTCAACCCCACAACTACATGTTTCGTCTCTACCTGGGTCGCTACAACCATTTACAGCGGGGTTCATCTTCCTCTTCGTTCTCAGCACCAATGCACAACCATTTTAAATACTAGTGAACTTCTTCCATCATCAACATCTATGGTTGGAGCTTTATGATGTCGCCTTCTTCGTTCGTTCCTCACCAATTTTTCGCGAAGCTGTTAGCTCGCAACCATTGCATGAACTTGCTGGAAGCTTGAAGCCCTAGTCACCTCCACCATAAGCTTAGCATTTGATTGCACTACACTAGCTAAGGGAGGTTGTTGCACACATCGGCTCGTACATATTCCTTTTTCTTCTTCTTTTTCTCAAGAAAATTTAAACACTTTGAAATACACATCATTTTTTTATATTTAGTTAAAGGTACCTTCAGGCGGACGTTGTAGGTGCTATTGTTCTCCCTACAACATAAAAGACTCTCATATTCAAAATCCAGATTTTATATACCATGCTTTATAATTATGGCTTTTTCATAATTTTCTATAATAAATTATGACTCAGAAAAAAAGTATTTTATTTTAAAATACTTTTATTTTTTTTCAAGTTAGTCTTCCAGTTGCGATTTAGGTTGCAACAAGTGAGTGTGGGTAGTTTTGATGAGCAAAACAGTTGGACTGATGGGGTGCTTTTAGGAGTGGTGAGTGTGGTTTTTTTGTGAGATACCCTTGTGTTTTATCGTGGTTGTGGATGATTTTGGGTGTTTTTCGACTAAACATCAAAGGTGGAATCCCTAGGGTATGTGGTCTGGTGGTTAGACGGGTTGTATTTAGCAACTTTACGGGTGTAGTGTTGAATTTTTCAAAAATCGGGAAGTGGTTGGAGGGTGGAATGTTAACGAGTAACATGGGATTGACTGTGGCGAAGAGTCACCCAACTGAGAGGCATATGTGTGTGGTGCCAGACAAGAGGTCAAGATCAGAAAATGTAGAGTGAGATATAATTGGAGATCGTGGTAGGGGATGTAAAGGAGGTGGAGGGTTTGGTAGGCATAGAGTTTATGCAAGAGTGTTGAAGCTAGCTAAGTTGAGCAACAAAGGTCTGGTGCTGATATGCAAGAACATGTGCTACTCAACAAAATTTCTATTGTTTCTTTTGGTTTTCGATGGCAGAGTATAATGGAAGATAGGTTGCATTGTCGTGTTTGTTCCATGTTAGTTCCTGTTCGAAAGGGGATTGATATAGCACACATGTCCGTCATTAGAAGTTCCGTTGCTACAAAGAACTATTCAAATTAAACTGAATTATAATTTTGTGAGATTATGTATAAAAAAAACTAGATAAAATTATTTTTCTTATATGAATATCTTATTTTTATTTAAAATAAAAGTTGAAGGGTGAAAAATATTATGTCAACTAATTATTATTGGGCAATCCCACGCTCGTCGTTATCATTCCCCACTCTGACTATATATTCATGGTTAGTTGTGCTTTCCACACTCGATTCCTAAAACATTTGACATTGCACTTGTAAAGTGGCTCTATACATTCAGTCTGACCACTTGTCGCAACTGAAATTGCGACGGGATGTCGAAACAAAAATAAAATTATGAAAAAAGAACAACTTAGAGTCACTACCATTGTTTATTCTGAAAAACTGTGAAAAAACCACAAAAATAAAACAAGGTTTGCGAAAACCAGATTTTAGATCCGAGAGTTAGTTACGCGTACGAAAGTTGTTACAATCCCACAACATCCTTCCTAACCTTTAATTTAATATGCAAACTGATGTGATTTTTCTAAATGTTTATTTTCCCTATGAAATGAGAAGAAAATACAGTATGAAGGATATATATATATATATATATATATATATATATATATATATATATATATATATATTTTTTTCTCTTTTTGTGTCCGACAAAGATGTATCTCGTTCCTACGTATTTTCATTCATAATGAAAAATCAAAGATCACGTAGTTCTTAACGAAAACCTTTTGAGAAATTGTTGATTTGATTTTTTATAATTTTGGAAACTCTTTTATGTTTTTCTTTGTAATTTGAATTATTTGGAAATTAGTGTCACACGACGGGAACGACCGGAAAGATACAAAAAAGTAAACAAAGAAAATTATGGTTAACTCTTGTTTTAGGAATTCCAATTAAGGGGTGTTATACCTTTTCCTTGTTATTACTTGATTGTGTGTAGAGCAATGGTTGCAAATTGATATATGGGGTGATGAAGTGTGTTTCTACTATGTTAAGTTCAACGGCCTCGGTGAATGTTTTTCCTCAAATGAACTTATGTGCACGTTGGCGCTGAGCGCATAAAAAATTGTCATCGAACGCACTTCGTTGTAGATGAGAAAAAACAGTGTTGAGTGTTACTTTTTCAATGCTCCTTTATTTGCTACTTAAAATGATGCTAATAACATTTCCTTTATCTATGGGTTGATTTGAGATTTCATCAATTTTAGATATGTAGGGAAAATATTGATTTCATCTCCATATCAATGATGAAATTCTATGATGTTAATGCTTTCAAAAGTAAAATTCAATTCAAATATTAAACCAATCATTGCAAAGACATAAAAGATAGAAATGAAACTAGGTTCACAAACAAAGAAAATATAAGTTAGAAATAATAGAAAGAGTGATTGAAGCTAAAAATCAACTACTTTAATGCAATACTCAGAATATGTTGTATCTTCTTCCCACCACCTTCATCATCTCAGCATATCAATTCAATGAAAATGGGAATGGTGATGAGAGATAACGATCGTATGAAAGTAAGTGATAATAGATATTTTATTCTTTAATTTCCTTATAACTTTGTTTTGATTTTTGGTGGTGAATGTAAAGTTACCTTAAATTAAAATTTTGATATAATATTGACAAATCGTGATCTAATACTTCTCGAAAAAGATTGTAAAGGTTTGAAATAGTTTTGAGTTAAAATTTTATTTTGGTTTATGCTTTGACGAGTGACTCATTACCTGTTTATTCTCTCATGGATTTATTGTTTGTACATAAGTTTTTTGAGATGTATATGATGCTAGATAGTTGTTATATATAAAGATTAAATGTATATCAAAACTATTTTATTCCACCTATTAATTAATATACAAATATTAGTTATACTTTACTATTAAATTATTAAATAAGCATTTGTATAATTTATTTAAACTTTTGTTTAAAAATAAGATAAGTGTTGCATCTCAATGAAGCTTTACAAATTTTATATGTAATATTATATAATAGTTGTATTATCATAATTTTACATCATGTTTTAGGTAACATTTATGTAACTTTATGAGGAAACAATAACATAAGGTATTTGGTGATTAAATAATCTATGATTATATACATTTTAATTATTAATATTAGTGAAATATATATATTATATACGTATTCAATTTTTTATAAAAATAAAAAATAATAAAATTATAATTATAAAATTTAATATAGATAATTTTATAATTCAAGTGTAGATAACTTTTATTTATTTTTTAGATTATTTATTTAATAATAAAAAAAGTCAAATTAAAAAAAGGATTAAATTAAAAAAATCAATTTTAAAAATTGATAACTTGAAGGATAAAATTAATAAAAATTGTAAAAAAAAACTCTTATATATATATATATATATATATATATATATATATATATATATATATATATATATATATATATATATATATATATATATAGATATATATATATATATATTGAACTATGTAATATCATTTTTATGAATCAAATAGAATAACTGATTGAGATATGTATAAATTTATTTAAAGTATCTTTATATTCTGTTATAGTTTTATCAATTATTTACTTAAATTAATAAGTATATAATTATTATAAATTAAAAGATTTGATCAAGATATTATTTATTTATTTAAAGTATTAATTTCATACTTTATTTTTAAGCATTAATATTTATAAATGAAGTAAATAATTTATATATTATTTTTTTTGAATTTCAAAAATAATATGACAATAAAAATCATTCAGAACAAAAATTATTTAATTTTATAATTACTTTTTTATAACAACTATTTTATAATTTATTAATATATTTTTTTCAATAGATCAAAATTATTTTTGTAACTTAACAAAACTCTTGATATAGTAAAAAAAAAAAAGTAGACAAACTTGCGCATATTAAATATAATTTTACTAGTATACATTAAAAAAATATATAAAAAGAGTTTTGTTGACATTTTCTTTTTTCAAACAAAATTGCTGAAGAAGACTTATAAATGTAATTTCACAGAAAAGATTGGTTGGGTGATTTTTATAAGAAATTACTTGTAAATTTAAAATTCTTTAATTACATGTTTAAACTTGTTGTTCATCAAGTTAATATTTTAAGATTTTTTTTTGTTATATATATATTAGGAAAAATTTTCAAATTTTCTCACTCTAAAGTAAACTATATATGTCTAAAAAAGTTACCTACATATGTAGGATAAACTATAAGAAACTTATTTCTTGTCAATTTTATAAAAAAAAAATTATAAAAAGAATCCTAAAAAATAAATGTAGCATTTTAATAATAAGCATTAATATTATTGTTTCTCTCTTGTTTCTAGTCATAGATATACATCACTGAAATTCTGAGCATGATAGTGACTGTGTGGCATCATCAAAGTTACCAAAATTCTGTTAGTTAGAAAATAACATATGGTTTAAAATCTCTTTTAAAGTTCTACACACTGATATAGAAATTACTGACTGGATTTGTATTGATTCACTAACATATAAATATATGTGGTTACTCCAAACTAACAAAATTATTTAAAATACGTCTTAGAAATAATCTTCTTTAAAAGTTTTAAACTTTTTATTCTTAGATGTGCATAGTCTATCCAGTAATTTAATTTTGTAAATTTGAAAAGCTTGAACCTTAAAAGAACAAATTGCATGTATGGTAGTTTATCGAAGAAGTGAAAATGAAAAGTTGAAGCATTTTGAGTGGCGACAAAGTGCGGAATCCAATGCCACTATTGATGCTTTGAGGGAGGGCCCTTGCGCACTTCTTTTTCTTCGGCCATAACCCATTTCGTGGGATCCACAAACCGACCCTCAAGTTTTTTGACGCTGGCTCACTTCACTCTCCGCATTTTTCAATTTCCAATGATGTTGTAGTGTTTGCTTAGATGTCTGCAACAAAGAAGGTGTCATTTTCACCTCATCTTTTTCCTCTTCGGAGAAGGTCCACACCACGATTAGCCACTGACTCAGTGCCTACGGGTTACATCTGTTTTGACGGCGACACACCATCTGGAGCCACGTTACAATGTCTTTCAACACACCTCATCTCTCTCTTTCATCTACAAAAACACAACTAAAAACAAAAAGTTTTGGAACAACTAATAGAATAATACTATTGTATAGTTCTTAATGAAAATATATTAAGAAAATATGAAGTAACTTTTTATTGCCTAGTCTATTGGTCATATATAACAAATTAGACCACCTTATTATATAGGTTGGTAGTGTTGGATAAAACCTATGATCGGAATTAGCGGCTTCATGAGGATGTTATTGGGTTGCGTGTTGTCTTGGAACCTTCTTTCTGTTGGGTCAAGCTACCTAGCTTCCTTCGTTTGCAAGTCGCAAATGGCGTGACAAGCTTGGAATCGTGAACGAGAATGATAGTTTTTTGGCTCCGAGTGCCCCAACTATGACAAAAGTCCATGCACTTAATAATTATCTTCTGATCCCGAGCAAGTGAGAGAAAAGAAGAGAGATAGGTCAAGATTGTTACACTCAGAATTTGTAGGGCGAAGTAGTGGATAATTAGGAACAAAGTTGTGTTTTCTTATCATGTACACTTTTGTGGAATATAGAATGTGCATGTCTAATTGATTTCCAACATGTATTTTAGTGTGTTTGGACAAACTAACTAGAAAGACATGGGAATAGGTTTTGTGTTATTATTTTTTTTTAGAATTAAGACATTGACATAGGAATAAAATATGGTGCTCCCCACCACCAGTGTTTGTATTATGGTCCAAATAAAGGACGAAAATGGGAAGTGTAATTTTGATTTTAAGCCCGCTTGTTTGGGGACATGGGTGGTTCATGTATTGACATTTCGAAATGTTCTTTCCTTGTCCCCTACACTGCTTTGGCCTTTCCTCTTGGTCCTTTTCATTTTGGTTTGCAGAGTTTTTCTCTTAGATTTTGGACCACTCCAACAGAATGAAAGCCCGTCGTGGTTATGCCATCGCTGCAGCAGCACTTGTTGCAACTAACGTTGGAGAAGATGATGGAAAAGTTCGCGTAAGGATGATCATGATTATATTATAACATCGTTGGAGAAACCTCAGTGCAATGTCACTTCTTTCTCTTTACAAATGCAAATCCCTTGTACTTTACAAAAGCATATGACGCGGTTTAATTCTCTAAAGTCAGAACAATAGATATACAACAAAAGTTTATACTATAGAGGACTATATCATTCATCACTTTACCATGATGTTTATAACCAATTAAACTTGATTGAATATGAAATTTAAAAAATCTTCAATAAAAGTTGAAAGGTGTTTGACACAAATACCACAAGAAAATTTTCTTAAAAACAAAACTTCATATATTATATTTTCTAACCTGAAGAAAAACAATACATTAATTATTAGAAATAACATATGAACGCGTAAAAAATGCAGACATATTAAAATGAACTTATGAAATTACAAAATCCCCAACGAAATAAATACCAGATAACAAAATCACGTTTTGCCCATCTCCTCGTCAATAGATTCATTGTGGTTCTGACGCAGAGTTGTTCTAGTGTGGCGTGGCTCTTGTAGACTTCATTCTCGTCACTCTTGGGAGGTTTATGGGAAGGAAAAATGGAGACAGGAACACTTAGGTTCACAGAAGGGAGAGGAGATGGAAGACTAGGAAAAAAAGTGAAGTTGGGTTGCACGAGGAAGAAGGAAAAGAACACGATTTAGAAAGTTTCAGAATAGAAGTTGTGATTATTGGGAAGAAAAATTAATGTGTCTTAAATTAAAAATAAGAAAAGAAGAGATTAAAAAGAAAATTATTAAGTTCCGATTATAATGTGGGAATCTGATTTTGACCATTGAGAACAATTTTTTATTGTTTCCACAATATAAAGAGGGTGTACGTCGTAAAAGAATTTCAACATTCTTTCTATCTTCCAATGTTCTTTTAAAATTTTTTTATTTATTTATAGAATACCAATAATTTGTTTATTATTATTATAATAGTTTTTCATCTTTACGCATTTATTTAAATAAGTAATTGAAATTATTTTTAAATTAAAATACTATTATAGATTATCAATTATTGAAGTAATCATTTTTTAAAATTAATTAAATTTTAATTAGAAAGTATAATAAAATAATCAATTTTTTATTGATAACTATTATTTTATATCATAATAAAGTGTAAATATAAAATAATGTACTGTTTGAATATAATATAATATAATAGGACATTTTTCACATTTTTTAAGTGAAAAATAATTCATGTGAATTGTTTTTAATAGAGATATTATATCTATTAAAAAAATATGAATAATGAAAGGAGAAAAGATTGAGGTCCAAATTGGAAGGAGTAACTGTGTAGTAATTGGTTCTCCCACAAAAATATTTTTTTCATTCTTTTGCAAAAATCCATTGTTTGTGATGTTTATATCTCATAGACATTAGTAGTTCGGACGAGTTTTGTTTGTGGTGTTCATTTCTTGTATGGTGCATCAAAGCATGTTTGGAGACTACTTAACACCATTTAGGATATGTACGAGATTACTATGAGTTGCTTTGTGATCTTGTCCCATTTAGACACTATTGTAAACATTATGTGTGAGGGGTCATGGTTTTGAATACGAAAGATGTGTGTTATTTTGTTGCACAAAGTTAAATGACCTTTGTCCTCTCCAACATTGTTACTACGTACCATCTACAGTTTTCACATTCTCTCGTGACCACTAAGTTCATCCGTACAACTTAGGACTGTTTTACCATCAACACCAATGACTTAATCTGTTCACATAAAAGAAAGAAAAAAAATAATTAACTCTTCACGTAAAAGAAAGAAAAAAAACTAATCGGGGGTCGTCACCGATATTTACTTGAAAAACATCGAAAAGATCATTAGAAAAGATTGATATATGAGAAATTATATTTTTTAGCTCATGATTCTATTCGTACAGGGAATGTGTTACTGCATGACAATATCCATCATAAAGATAGTTACTTATAATTACTTAAGCATATTATTTATATTTCTTAAAATATTTTGTTCACAATAATAATTAAAACATTATTTTGAACAAAACAAAATCTATATTTTATTATTTTAAAAAATTAGGTATCATTATTATTGTTATTATTATGTAGAATTATATATATATATATATATATATATATATATATATATATATATATATATATATATATATAGATAGATAGATAGATATA
>Ga0214543_1006895_pt1 | contig 19901 bp, 11 predicted proteins | sample CNSS2metaG_FD_160094 | JGI IMG/M metagenome (GOLD analysis project Ga0214543, IMG submission 160094) | Root nodule microbial communities from cowpea collected in UCLA plant growth center, Los Angeles, California, USA - CNSS2 | ecosystem: Host-associated > Plants > Roots > Nodule | place: USA...
GAAACATGTCTATCTTTTTTTTTTTTTCATCTATGTTGAGGAACTTTTAGCTTTAATTTTATATAAACTATGTTTTCATGTGCATGGGGGAGGAGTGCCATATTCACTATTAACATTGGATTTTATCTCTTCGTACATGACGTATGTGCATATATCAGCTTTTCGCTTTCATGTGAACACCTAACACCATGGATCTGAATTCCCTACAGTTACTATTTTCTTCTAAGCCCATACTAACGTCATCCAAACCATTCATAAGCATCGACGGTTCACATTCAGTATACAACACAAAATCTGAACTGTAGATTCTCATCCAACGACTCTACTTGTCTGATTGCACGAAACAATAAAAGAACTGACCATGGCAAATCTAATCTCCCAAACCGCACACTTTCACCATTCACTGCTTCATGTTCATATTTTTTCCTATAAATAGATAACTTGCATCGAACTTAGACAATGGTCAACTTACCCTAAACCAGTGTTTTGATCCTTTTATACCAAATTGTGGTTTCTATCATCATCGAGAAAGAAATGGCAAAGTTAATCCAATTCTTTGAGTTGAACACAGGAGCCAAGATTCCTTCTGTTGGGTTGGGCACATGGCAAGCTGAACCAGGAGTTGTAGCAAAAGCAGTCACCACAGCTATTGAGGTAACTAAAACTTTACTTCAATTAACATTTTCCCTCTTTTTCAATAGCATAAACTACCCAAAGAAATTTTCTGTGTTACCAAAAGTTATAGCATTTTGGTTTTTACTTATTTAAGTAGTCCAGGATTGATTAATACCATATCCACATCTTGTTGATAGAATAGCTTGTCAACATTTTGTTTCTCCGATGGGGTTAATCATTGTTAGAACTTTTTCTTAAAACGTCGAATAAAAAGAGAATTTTTGTAGCGGTTTTTTTTGGATTTATCTGTTTTGGGAACATTTTTGTTGTTTCGATTTTTCCTATGTGGGAGTGATAACTGATTTTGTTGTTGGGTCACCGTTGTTCAGGTTGGATACAGGCACATTGACTGTGCTGAAGCTTATAAAAATCAAGCAGAGGTAATAATAATTCAAGTTGATAACTTTTAAATTTCAGGGTTCATTTTTGTTTTATCTTTTCAGTTATTGATTTTGCAGTATTGCCTTTGCTCTGACATAACATGTGAACTGTGAAGAATTGTTAACTGTGGGTTGTTGAAGTTTATGATGTTGATGTTGTATAGTTTTGTTTTAATAAAAATAGAGAAGTAGATATTACTCAGTCAATTTTGGAAGCTAATTGAGATTTTATTCTGAATCTTGGTTTTCACAGATTGGTTCTGCGCTTAAGAAGCTTTTTGATGATGGAGTGGTGAAGCGTGAGGACATATGGATAACTTCCAAACTCTGGTTTGCTGTCTTTTGATAATTGTGTTCTATTTTTTTGAAAGTTGGAAAAGATTGTGTGTATTTTGTTTTGTTGCTGAGAGGAGATCCTTTGCTTTGTTGGCTATATTTTCAGGTGTAATGATCATGCTCCAGAAGATGTGCCAAAAGCATTGGATAAAACATTACATGATTTGCAACTTGACTACATTGATCTCTATCTGGTAAGCTTTATTAATACGTGAATTCTGGCGATTTGGGTGAAGATTAAGTGCTCTACATTCAAATTAAATAAGTGTAGCAAACTAGCAATACACTGGTTTGACATTTTTCAATCAATAGGATATTATTGTCTCTTTGAAAAAGAGGGTCTAAGGTCTAAGAGTATATTTTTAGCATTATTTTACAAGGCTATCTCAATTGAACAAAGATCAGTAGTTTCATCAATATAATGCTGCTAACTTTAGTTATGTGGGGTTCATTCCTTTTCATTCAGTATTCTCGAGTCTCTTCCTTCATACAAACTAAACTGATTTGTGGTGCAGATCCACTGGCCAGTCCGCATGAAAAGTGGATCCGTTGGATTCAAGAAAGAATATCTGGATCATCCAGACATTCCCAGCACATGGAGAGCAATGGAGGCACTGTATGACTCTGGCAAGGCTAGAGCCATAGGAGTGAGCAATTTCTCTTCAAAGAAGATTCAAGATTTGTTGGATGTAGCAAGAGTGCCTCCTGCTGTTAACCAAGTGGAATTGCACCCAGGATGGCAGCAGCCAAAGTTGCATGCATTTTGTGAATCTAAAGGAATACATATATCTGTAAGTATGAGTATATGATACATATTTTCTTGGTACTTTCATCTATAAATATCACTTGCAAAGAAAATGATCACTTTTTGGTTAAATTGTCTACAGGGTTAGTTGATAATGAATCTGGTTTATACGCAACATCCATTCTTTATCCTTCTGATATTTGCATTCTAACTGTTTGTATATATGACAAATTTCTTTTCAGGGATACTCTCCACTAGGCTCACCAGGGAATCTGAAAAGTGACATTCTTAAGAATCCTGTTGTCGTGGAGGTTGCAGAGAAATTGGGGAAGACACCAGCTCAAGTGGCCCTTCGGTGGGGATTGCAATCAGGTCAAAGTGTGCTGCCAAAGAGTACTACTGAGTCCAGGATCAAGGAAAACTTTGATGTCTTTGACTGGTCTATTCCAGAAGAACTATTCGCCAAGTTCTCTGAAATTAAGCAGGCAAGTAGTTACTTAGTTACTTTGGGTGTGTTTAATTTTTGTTGTCAAAAACTTTTTCTAGTTTTTCTCTTTTTGGTATGTAGTTCCTTTACCATCTTAAAACTACCTTGTATTATAGTGCCAGAAGTGGCCTTAAAGCTTGATTTTTTGAGTTAACACAAGGAATTTGGTCATACAGGATAGGCTAATTAAGGCCACATTTTTCGTTGATGAGACCTATGGTGCCTATAAGACCGTTGAAGAGCTCTGGGATGGTGAAGTCTGAGAAATGTTCATCATTGAGATGTTGACAGTTAAACTGTTCGTCAAGCAGATTCATTCTTCCTTTTTACCTGTTAACATCTTAAAGCCATCTTAAAGCCACCAGTTATAGTGATTCAAGCGTGTTTGTGATTTTCATAAGTGTTATTGTTGTTAAGAACACATAATAAGTAGCCAAGTCTTATTTTTTATTTATGATTATTGTATCTTTTATTTGATGTAAGAAAGCCTAGTGCTGGGAATTTGACTAGTGGCCAAATGAATTTCTATCTTGCAATGTCAATACTTTTTGCTTATAATCGTATGGTATACTTGATTAATTGGTATTTGAAACCTTAAATTAGGTGACTGAATGAAATTTTCTTATAGCATGATTGGATAAGACATTTTAATAGGATGGTTGATTTTTTTTTTTAGAGAATTTGAAATGTTTTATAACAAAATGTGTTTTTTGGTAAGAAAATTTTAAAGAAATTGAAAATTGAAAATTTTATTATTATAATTAGATTACTTAAAATTAAGTTTCAAATTTTACCTAAAGAGTAAAATTCTAAATATTTTTCATATTCTTAAATTTATATTTTAATATTTGTAATTTAGATCAACCAAGATTTGGTGATTCAACCTAGACTTAGATAGACGGCTAAATTTTGGATGTCCAAACTTGGTTCAATATGAGTTCAGACCATGCTTCCTCGACCTAGGTTTAGATTGACATTGTTTAACTTGCATATCGATCGGTTTGAGATGGACCTAGGTTAACTCAGCTTGAGTTGGGTCTAGATAGTTTGGTGTGACCTAAGCTACTACTTGACTCAATTCGGGTTTGAGTTCAAGGAGACTCAACTTAAGTTGAGCCTAAATAGTTTGGTGTGACATAAGCACGAATCTATTTAACTCAATTGGAGTTTGAGTTTACTTGGTAATAATTATTTGATGTTTAAATAGTTGTTTAAGTTTTGGTAGCAATTGAAATAATTTTTTCAAATAAGAAGATTAAAATTCACTAAATTTGAATTACTTTATCCAAACAAATATTTAAAAAAGTAAATAATTTAAAAGATATTAATTCAAATTTCCTATATTTGTCTTTAAATTCAATAAAATTCTTAGAGTAATTAGATTATAGAATTTAAAAATTTAATTTAAAATGTAAGAATATTTAAGGTTAAAATATTATTTTTGTCCCAATTTTCGTCAAGTTTTATCAAATCAGTCATAATTTTGTTTTTATGTTCAAATAGGATCTAATTTTGGTCAATTTTATTCAATTTAGTCCTTTTCTATTAACAATGTTTAAATTATTGACGATAATGAACAATGACTGTCACGTGACACTTCGTGATTTTTTTTAATATGTATATTTTTTATTTTTTAAAATTGAGCAATTTTGTTTCTCTCGAAATTGTGACCAAATTTAATTTTTATGTAAAAGTTATAATGATGTGAATTTTAATATATTTAATAAAAATATTTAATAAAAAATATGAATTTTAATATAAAAATTAAATTTGGTTCCAATTTCAAGAGAGACAAAATTGAAACTAAATTGAACAAAAATAACGAATATAGAGACCAAATTGAATATAAAACATTGACTCTAACACGTGGCAGACTGTTGGGTTGACACGTCACACATGGACACTGAAAAAAAAAATAAAAACAAATTTGAAAAAAATAAAAACAAATTTGAAAAAAATTAAAAAAAATTAAAAAAAATCAGAAAAATCACAAAGTGACACATGGTAATCATTATTCATGATCGTTAATGATGTAAATGATGTTAGTAGAAAAGGACCAAATTGAACAAAATTGACGAAAGTTGGGACGTATTTGAGCATAAAAACAAAATTAGTATGAATTTAACAAAACTTGACGAAAATTGAGACAAAAAAAGTATTTTAACCAATATTTAAATACAAGGTTAGAGTATTAACATCCGCTTAAGTCCGCATCCCGCATAAATCTGCTTTTGGAAAGGGAAAATTCTCAGATTAATAATTTTGTGACTTTATTTTCAGAAAAAATCACATAACATCATTTGACGATTATTTTCAATTCATTCATGTGTGATTGTCGATTAACCATTTTGTAAAATGTGACGAAGGGTAAAGAGCGAACACATCCTTAGCTTAGCTTGATTTATTTAACTATCGATAAATAAGGAGAATATTTGAACCCACTTACATTGACATCAAGATTGATAACACTTTCTAATGAGTTGAAGATAACATTGCATTAGTCAACTTCAACTTCATCCAGACCAATTACTTATCTTTTATATTTTGTTACATTTTGTGATATATAGAGAGAGTGTATGACTAAAATAAAATAACAAGTTCCTCCTATAAGATATCTCTTATATCTATCATAAATATCATATCTCTCATATTTTCACACTCCCTAAAAATTCCCAACATCCATAATATTCCATATTATAATTATATGACCATAATATTTTATATTGTAATATGACTCCTAAAATTCTACATGTTTGTATCGCAATTAAGTCCACATTAAACTTTCAAGATTAAAATGCAGACTTAAACGAATGTTTACTGTAATTATATTATAGAATTCAAAATTTAAATTTAATTTAAAATGTAAGAATTTGAAATTTGTACCCTTTATTTAGTTTATTAGATTGATATATTATTTAGAGTTTCTCAGTTAAGTTAATATCGGAGACGCTTTTGAAAAACTTTCAATTAATATCCAATAAAATTGTATTTTACTAATATTAATTAGGAAAATAATTTTTATTTTCATAAATATCTTCATAATTTTAATCTGTCTAAATAATTGTAATTACACTAATTGAAAATATCTTAATTAAAATTATTTTAGAAAAAGGTAAATTTTTTAAATATTAATTATAAAAATCTTAATGAATTGATTAAAAAGCATCAATATTAATATTTTTGAATTACTAATAATTATATGGTATTTATATAATTTTTTTATAGTCACTGATGATTGAAATGATTTATAAAAAGCAAAATATTGACAGAATTTAAATTAAATAAAAAAATATATTTGAAAAATGAAACAATTTAAAATATATTAATTTAGTGTATTTGAAAGTTTAAAAAATTGTGAATCTGCTAATAAAAAAATCTATTTCACATTATTTAATTCGTGAAAACATCGATTTCACATAGTTCAATTCCTTTTTAACTATAAATTTCATTTGTACTAAACAACTGCATAATATAATTAAATAAAGTTACAATTAATATATTAAAATTGCTTGAATAAAATTAAGAAATAGTTTAAAATTAAGGAACTCAACTTATACCAAAAAAATATATAAAAATCAACATTGGAGATATAATTGTTAGAAATATTTTATTATAATTTAAAAAATAAATAATTAAAATAAAAAAAAACTTATTATTGTTACTATGTTTTTATAGACCTTCAATTTATAGGTTAATGTTTTTTATGGTTAATAACTATATTCTTATTACAATTTACTTATTTGTTTTCTTTTACTACCTATAAATACCACCTAGGTGCATGGAAAAAAAGGACAACAATAAAATAACCACAAACACTAGAATTTTCTCACAAGTGTTATTTTCTTCTCTATATTATCTTTAAGACATTGGTGTTGATCATAAGGTTCGAAGATCCTGCGCTGCACTCGATCGATCTGACGGATTGTTGTATCTTTGGAGAAAAACGCATATGATTTGAAACACATGATTGTGTATTTGTTTAGCCGTGTGCAATATGGACGTTTTCTCTCTAAGGATAGCGCTATGCGTGCCTCAACCCAGACTATTTCTACTCCTTACCTCATTTATCTTTTATCTTTTATTTATTATTATTATAATAATTTTATTATTAATAGTATTACATCTTTGATTAATATTCTTTGATTCAGATACATGTCATTATTATTATTTCTTTAATAATTATTATTATATTATTTCATGTTTTGATTATTTATTATTTGATTAATTATATTCTAACATTCTTAGAGAGAAAATTCTTGTTATTTCTATTTTTATTACTCATTTGTATTCATTTCTAAAATTAAAGACAATATAAAAGGGAAGAGTGAAAACACTTGTTATGAACTAATGTGTTTGGTATGGTTATAATTAAATCAGTTTCAACTAAGCCTAAAAATTTATAATATTGTCTACTCTTACCATTGATAAAGATGTTCTATATCATGTATATATTTTAAATTTTTGTATGAAAATAATTATAAAATAATTTGTCATACTAAAACTACTATTGTGTTATGGAAAACAATTGAACTAAACTTTGCATTTGCAAAGGAAAAAAAATTAGCTTGATATTTATATGATAAAAAATGACTGATAAAAAATTATCATATTAATGATGTTAAAAATATTGTTTATGACATGAAATTAAAATAAATTATTTTAATTGATATCATGTTTAAGATCATGTAAATGTTGATAAAAGAAGAAATCTTGGTATAAAAAATTGAAGGGACGGTCAAGTAAAAACTAAACTTGTCTTCCAACATTTTTTTTAAAAGAGTTTTTCATGTTTCTGAATTTAGAAACTTCCTTGCTACTCAACAAATTTATGAATGGTTTTCAAGTACAATAAGATTATTATCTCTAGACATGTGTTTTGATTGGTAAATAATATATTTGTGATGATTTGTTTGAGTTAAGTGTTTTTATGTTGTAATAAAATATTTATAAACTTTTTCTTTGATTATTAAAAATGTTGAAAGTTGTGTTATATGACATGTTATTGCTACAATTGTTGAGAAGTTGAGAAATTTTGGTTAGAGACCATTCAAATTATAAAATTTTGAGGTACAAAATTAATTAAATAGAGAAGTGATGATACATGTCTTTATAAATGAGTGTTTTATGTGAAACTCATGGTATTATTCATTAAGTAACATATTCATATGGTGTTAATGTAATGGTGTAGCGAAAGAAAAAAAAATGCTTTTGTTTGATATGGTAAATGTTATGCTTCAAGTTCTAGCTTGCCTAATATTATATTAGTGAAATTTTATATCCTGCTTACCATATTTTGAACCCAAAAGGTTGTGATAAACTTTTTATGAGTTATGAAAGAAAAAAGAACCACATTTAAAATATTTCAAAGTGTGGGGGTGTCTTGTAAAGGTTAATATACCTTTTAATGAGAAAAAAACTTTGGTTATTTCTACCGATAAATATCTAGAGATGTTTCCTTCAAATGATAAATTGACTAAATTTGTTTGTGATACATTGGGAATTGTTTTGCCATCTAGTGATAGTATTATTTGTATTTCTTCTAGTTATGACAATATGTTCAATTTCTTGAGATGATTGAAGGATATATTAATGTAAATTGGATATTGATTTTGATGACACAAAATCACCTATTGGTTATGGTTATGTTGTAACCTTGGATGAAGGTGTCCTGTCATGGAAATATGTTAAAAAGTTGTTGTCATGATCTACTATGCAAGCATAAGTTATTCTTTTTTCCAATGCATCCTAACAATTAAATTGTTATATTTAAAGTTTTTAGTAAAAATGTCAATGAAATTGACATATGAGAATGAGAGACAAATATATTAAAAACATAATTACTCATGATATTATCTCTATTGACTTTGTCAGGTTAGAAAGAAATATTGTAGATTTGCTTATCGAAGGGTTGATGCATCAATAAGAATTTAAGTCGTCGAGGGGAATGAGACTATAGCCCATAAATTAGTTACAAAAATGGACACCCATCTCCTTATGAATGGTGATCCCATGGAATGGAGTTCAATGGGTAACAACAAAGTTGTTGTTGAGTAAAGTACACCAAATAATTTGATTAAATTTTATGTCTCATTCCTATGGCGAGGTGTATTATAAATTGTGGCAATAATTAGGTTGAGATATGTGCATTATTATGCTTATTTTATAAAATACCTCTTAATAAACTCAATGGTTGAGGTATGTGTATTATTTTATAAAATACCTCTTAATAAACCTAATGACAATTATTGTAGGAGTGTGAGTCACAAACCACCCTTTGAGGGGTTTGCCTAGGGAGTGTGATGGTGGGGCCACCATTGTGAGACATGAGCAAGTCTCTAAGTGACACTCATGATGAAACAAGATACATGCACAAGGCCATAATGTGCATCCACTGATTAGAACCTATAATGAACATCGATATTGTATGTGTTATTTACTAAAACTCGGTCACAAGGGATGTAGCTCAAGGCAATTAAGTCTCTATATTTTCTCGGGTGGAAGTTTATAATCACTAGGTGTAAGGGTCAGATCCGGAAGGTTCCTTATGCTGAACTACAATATTTTGTTTAAAGATAATATATTTTGTTTTATTTTATTTTTTAAATTATGTGGGCGATTGTTACAAATATTTTATTATAATTTAAAAATAAATAAATAAAATAAAAAAAACTTACTGTTACTCATGTTTTTATAGACCTTTAATTTATGGGTTAATGTTTTTTATGGCTAACGGTCGTATTCTTATGACAATTTACTCTTTTGTCTCCCTTTTCTACCTATAAATACCATCTAGGTGCATGGGAAAAAAAGGACAACAACAAAACAACCACAAACACTAGAGTTTTCTCATAAGTGTTATTTTCTTCTCTATATTATCTTTAAGACATTGGTGTGCATAAGGTTCGGAGATCCTTCGCTGCATTCGATCGATCTGACGGGTTGTTGTATCTTGGGAGAGAAACACATATGATTTGAAACACATATGATTGTGTATTTGTTAGCCTTGTGCAGTAGGGGCGTTTTCTCTCTGAGAATAGCGCTATGCGTGCCTCAACCCAGACTATTTCTACTCCTTACCTCATTTATTTTTTATCTATTATTTATTATTATTATAATAATTTTATTATTAATAGTATTATATCTCTGATTAATATTCTTTGATTCATATACATGTCACTATTATTATTACTCTAATAATTATTATTATATTATTTCATATTTTGGTTATTTATTATTTGAGTAATCATATTCTAAGTATAAACAAAAATATCAATTAACCTTTTTTTTTCCTTCCAGCCATGTCACTCCTTTTATCTCTCTTTCTTTTCTAGCAAAGACTTGAAATGTAACTTAGTATGCAGGAAAAATTGACAAAAAAACTATACTTTCAATGACTTTATATTATTAATTTATTTGTTATTTAAATTTACATTTTGAGGTAATTTTAAATTAACTTTATTAACTTAAAACTTTAATTTAAATATTATGTTTAAGACATAAATATTTTTTAACTATAATTTTGTCACTTTTTCACATACTTTCTTCATTAGTTTTTAATTTTAGTCTTTGTATAGTTTTTTTTCCCTTAACATCACGTGATACTTTAATGAAAGTGATGTTACGGTATTTGGTTTGGTCAATGTAAAGAGTTGAGTTAAATTTAAAGAATCGTCCTACCTATATTTATATCAAGAGATTCATAGTAAAATTTTAAAAGAAAATATTACTAATCTACTATCTATTATATCTACTATACTATACAATCGACAAAACAAAATACTTTAGAAAAAACCCACAATGTCCTTTCCGAAAATCTGGACATGCATTAAATTTTTTGGTTTCTTTGTCATTTCATTCCAATAAAATTCTTATTTTAGCCACGTCTCGGCATTTGACATCTATCTATTTCATAGGATTACTTCAAATGTTGTCATTTACACTTTTTAGTTGTGTTCTTCCTTTCACTCACTTGGGGCGAACACCGTAACTCAGTGACAAATTGAAGTGCTTCAAATGCTCTGCTACAAGTTTGTTCTCCATTCTCTTTCATTTTTGTGGTGTATCTATTTTCGCTCTTGATCTCCACAACTGTTGTGACTTTTTAAAATTATTACTGCTGTAATCGATTACTAGAGGCTTTTTACAAATTACTACTGTTGTAATCAATTAACAAGGACTTTTTTCAAATTATTATTACCGTAATCGATTACAAGACTCTTGTAATTGATTAATTGATAGTTTCCAGAAATTACAGTTACCTATAATCGATTACACAAATTTTGTAATCAATTATAGGTTGTCTTTTTCTATAAAAATGTCATTTTCTCTCTCCTAGTTGTGTATAAGAAAAATGATATTTTAACTCACTTATTTTGACCCACTTTGAATCCATTACTTCAATCAGTATTAGAGTATCATTGTCCCTGTGCAAAAACCCTCCCCAAACCCCACTCCATCGTGCTACACCCTAATTTGGCCAAATCTTGGTCAATTTTTCACCAAATTGCATCAATGTTGCTTCCAAACTTTCTACTTTTCGATTCTCTACACATCCCATCGATTGAATCGTTAAAAATCACCCTGAAATGACTGAATCATCAAGAAGATGTAAGACTTCTACCAATGCCCATTGCCGCTATGATGCCCCCAGCAACCAAACTGGTGAAACTATCTCCCTATCTCGCCCATAAATCTTGTTTTCCTCCAATGGTCAGTACGAAAGGTATTCTTCAAAATTCTCAATAAAGATATTATTGAACCTAAATACCTTGACCTTGAATTTTTGGATGACGAAAGCTTTGAGTTCTTGGTTGTCTTGAACAATTTGGGTTTATTACCATTCATTGCCAACGGTGAACCATATTATTCAAAATTAGTCTGAGTTTTTTATTCGAATTTGCGAATTGCTGATAATGGTGTTAGTCATAGCGAAGTAAAAATAATTACCTATTAGAGTGGATCCAAAATTCTTTTTTCGTTTCATAAATTTGGGGAGTCAAGGTGTTTGTTTTAAGGAAAATGCGATTGATGAATGGAAGCTTGACTATTTTAGGCATGATACGAAGAAAATGATTTGTCATGACAATGCTAGTATCGAGGGTAGAATACTTATGGAGCAGATGAAAGTTGAAACACATATATTGAAATATATCATTTGTCGTTCTACCTCGTTGTAGTAATTAGGGGTAGCAATGCAAGTCGGCCCGACCTGTTTAGACACTGCCCGCCCTGAATTATATCAAGTGCAACGAAGGATCTTTAAGCCTTATGAACACCACTGTTTTAAGAGATAGTATAGAGAAGAAAAGAAGAACACTTTTAATAAAACTCTAGTGTTTGTTGTGTCTTTTCTCATACACTTAGGTGATATTTATAGGTAGAAAAGAGAGACATAAAAGTCAAATATAATTAAAATTATTAATAATTATAGAATAATAATTTAATAATTTATTTTTTAAATTATATTAAAATATTTCTAACAAATCATTTGTGACAGTATTGAGGCTGCGACGAACATCACGTGTGCAGACTTCACCGAAGATAGAAGTACGTGGAGAGAAAGAAGGTAAGTTGTCTAGTCCTAGAGAAGAAGATGGTGAATCAAGAGCGTCAATGGCAAACTATGTATCTTATTGATTCTTTATAGTCAGATGTAAATCATGTGAACTAATTGACCCCATTTTTACAGATGTATAAAATGTTTAAGACTTTGTACCTTATTATTGTTTGTCTAAACATGAACATACTAGATGCATATACAAATGCAATTTATGTCGTCAAATGACACACTCACGTATGATAATTAGAAAAAATAGTTTTCATATTTTATGCTTTGTTGTAATACTTTAACAAAATTATTTCTAATCGGTTAATCTTTTCTCTAACATTGTCTCTATCTTAATTAGCAATATAAAACAATCAGAATATTTGAGACATTTTAACTAAAAAAAAGTAAAATAAAGAAAATAAATAAAGTAAAAATATCGATAAAAGATAAAGTGTTTAAATAGAAATAAAAAATAGTGATTGAAAGATACAAAATATATTAAAAAAATTGTCCTATCTTTTTATGAACAAACTCAACCCACAGTAATCTTCTTAGGTAAGGATTACCACACTAGTTCCTCGTAACTATGTTAGAAAGTGTGCCTTGTAGGGCAAACATATTTTAGGTAGGGTAACAACATTATTGAACCTAAAAGTCTTCAACATCATACTTTTGAAACAAATGTGTAATTATCAGTAAATATGTTCTATTTTGCAGTCCAGACAATATAAAATTCAAATAGTTTCAAACAAATTTAATACTTTTAGGAAGATTTAAGAGATAAAAATAAACAATTTTTAAGAGATTGAGTATATAGATTTTACGATGTCTCAAATAGATTACTTTTATTACTTTTATCTAATATGGATATATTCAATCACTTCATTTTACGGTGATTGATTTATCTATAAAATATTTATATGACTGAAAAAAAAAATTATATTTTTTGTCAATTTTATTTTGAAATTTTTTTCGTAAAAAATATTTATAAATTTTGTTGTAAAAAATTTTTTTGCAAGAAATTACTACTAATTTTTTTTGCAAAATATTTTGTATAAAATACTGTTCGTAATAAATTTTGTAAGAAATACTTACAAATTTAATAATTTTATAAAAAATAATTATCCACGAAAGAATTACTTGCTGATTAAAATTTTTAGAAAAAAAAGTAAAAAAAAAGTATTTTCTTACAAATTTTTTTAACAAATTTACAAGAAAAATCTCATGTAATATGAGAATTTCTAGCATACGAATAATTACCCGAAACATATTTGATTTTTCTATAAAATATTTATATTTAAGTTTTTCTTTATAGGATATTAACAACTTTCTTGTCTTTAACTAATGTATAAAAAGAGCACTGGGACCCTTAAAAACCAAAAGCACAACATTGAACTAAAATGGTCAAATTGTGAAGTAATAATGCAGAAAGAGAGAACAAAAACATGTATGAACAAAAAGTATGTTTGAGTATCAGAAACACAACATTCATAAATTTTGGTTCATCAATGGATACCATCACCAAGAACCATACTAACTGAATCCAATAAACTCTGATCACTCAAACATGTGTCCTTGTCAAGGTATTATTACAACAATAACATACAAATGCCTTCAGCAGTGGACTTGTCACATGTTTTACATATTCTATCACATTATTCACCATCCCAGAGTTCTTCAACAGTCTTATAGACCTCACTGCTTTCATGAACAAATAATCCAGTACCCTTTATAAGTCTTTCCTGCATGAGTAAATTTCATTTGTTAATCAAAAGTTGAAATTTTGAAATTTATATAAGTATACGTAAATTTCATCTTCCAAGTTGATTTTTGAAATTTAAGTTAGACTTAAAGTCTAGTTCTTAATAAATTTTGAAGAAAACAGAACAAGTTGAAATTTGAAGTACTTGCCTGTTTAATTTCAGAAAACTTAGCCATCAGGTCCTCAGGAATAGACCAGTTGAAGATATCAATATTTTCCTTGAGCCTGGCCTCATTAGAGGTCTTTGGTAGCACACTATGCCCCGTTTGAATGCCCCACCGAAGGGCTACTTGAGCTGGTGTTTTCCCCAGTTTCTCAGCAATTATATTGAGAACAGGATTCTTAAGCACATAATCACTGCTGCGAAATTTTTGTGACCCCAATGGAGAAAATCCCTTAAAAGGAATTTCATTGTATTTGTAACAGATAATCAGCAATCAGAACAAAGGTATTTTACATACATACACCATTTGAAGTACCAAAATCATCATCAATTTTCTTAGAAAAATGTATCCAACTGGCAGCAAATACAATGTCATCTACACTTAACCCTCAACAAATGGAAGATTTTTTCAAGCAACGATTAAGATACAACACAAACGAGACATCAGTTAACTCACATATAAGAGATTGACATTACCATCAATCCAAAACCTTAAAGTAATGAATTTATAAGTATTCATTTTATATAGTGTTCAACTTTCTTATTTTTACTCCACATAAAATTTAGAGTCATACTTGAGTTTCCCAACACGAATATGTAAAGAATAATTGAATCCAATTGCATGAATAAAACATAAAGTAACTTAAATGTGTGATATACATACAGATAGGTGAATTCCTTTGGATTCACAGAAAGCATGCAACTTTGGCTGCTGCCATTGTGGGTGCAATTCCACTTGGTTAACAGCAGGAGGCACTCTTGCTACATCCAACAAATCTTGAAGCTTTTTTGAAGAGAAATTGCTCACTCCTATGGCTCTAGCCTTGCCTGAGTCATAGAGAGCTTCCATTGCTCTCCATGTGCTTGGTATGTCATGTTGTATAACATCTTCAGGTTTTGCTCCAACTGATCCCTTTTTAATCTTCACTGGCCAATGTATCTACAAATTCAACCATTTCAATTGATAAGAAATTAAGCTATTCCTAAAGATTTGTTGCACAAAACCAAACAAAAAGCTGAATTCAGAAACCGTGAATGCACTCATAATTTTTTATGTTCCACATCTACAGTGGAAAATTCACAAAGCAGAAAAGGAAAGAAAAGAGTACACATACTAGATAGAGATCTACGTAGTCAAGTTGCAATTGTTGTAAAGTTCTTTCAAGTGCTTTTGGTACATCTTCTGGATCATGATCTGCGTTCCTGTGTATAGTGAAAGTGCAGAGGATCTGTGTTGAGAAACTGAATACAAACATGTAAATATCATTCCAACATTATGAAACTTTCAGAAGAATGAGAAGACAATGAAACCAGAGTTTGGAGGTAATCCATAAGTCCTCACGCTTCACAGCACCACTCTCCAAAAGCTTCTTCAGAGCAGAACCAATCTGCAGAAACCAACTTTCTATAATCAAACAAAACATATATTGACTATGATAAGACACTGAACTCTACTAAAGCAAAACGAACTTCTTTCGTATAAGTTGCTCAATTTTTTCATCTCTACCTGACTACTTAAATTCCCAAGAGTACTTTACCATATAATATAAAATTCATATGCTGTGTAGTTTTGACAGTGACCCAGTGAGGAAAATGGGGTTCTAGATTCATTATCATATGTTCGTACAATCAAGATTCACCATCATCAAATCAAATTACCTCGGCTTGATTACAATAGGCTTCAGCACAGTCGATATGCCTGTAACCCACCTGAATTTTTCATCACCACATACAACAGTTAGCCAACTCTTCTTGGGTTAGGTCTACAAACAACAATTGTTCACCATTCACAATCTAAATCAAAGAACAGTGTAAAATAAAGTCTATGATGATCGTGATCTCTCCTACTAACAATTTGAAGAAATAAGATTAGTTTAATGAGATTTAAAAAAAAGGTGGAAGAAATTATGTGTTCGACCGTGAAAAACTAATAACTGACGATTTTCGATAAAAAAACAAATTAATAAACAGTTAAAATGGATAAAAAATTCACTACTAATATACCTGGATGGCAGTGATTACAGTGCTAGGAACAACCGCATAAGTGCCTAACCCAATTGAAGGTATCTTGGCTCCTGTGTTCAATTCAAAGAAACTAACTGCATCGGACATTTTTTCTCAACTTAGAGAGTGGTCACTTGCAACGGATCGTCGAAATGATGTTCAATCAAGTTTGAACAGAAAATTTTGAGGAACAAGTGAGTGAAGAAGTTCATGATGGAAAATATTGGTTTTGAGGATTTTATAGCCTCAAAATCTATGAGTGTGAGGTCAGGGTGTGTGCATAAGTCAGAGTCTTGGGGGCTATGGTTGAAATTGTAAGAATTTAAGCAAAAAGGAGCCGCCATGACCCACTAATTTAAGGTTTCTCGTAGATTATTAGGAGATAAATTTCAAGTTTAACGATGTACTTAGTCTATGGATTTGTTTGAAACCCTTTGACAAAATTAACTTTTTTACGTGGAAAAATCAATTCTAGTTAATATGGAAAAATTAAAAAAAATTATTTTTTTTAATGTGAAGTTTTTATTTATAATTGATTTTAGAAATTTATTTTAGTTGTCTCTAAATAATTTATCATCATAAATTAATTTTTGATGCTTTTTAAAAACTGCTTTTTAGTTACTCAAAATTAAAAGAAAAAATGTATAAACTCAGTTATAAAATAATAAATTTGGAATTTTAAAATAGTTTGAAACTTTTGGTGTAAAAATTATCTATATTCTTTTTAATAGGAAGAAAAATTGAATTCAAAATTTCTCTCATTCATTCTAAACACATCAAACTAATCTTATTTATTTAAATCCTCATCGACGATAAAAATTTAATATTTAGTAAAAGAGTTCATGATGTTTTTTTTCCCGATTATAAGGGGCTAAGATAATGTTCTTCTTCTGAATCTGGAAGACCAAAACAAAAATTACTTCCATACCAAAAGTAGGATTAAATCTTAAATTTATTATACTATTTTTCCATGTGTAGAAATATAATTGTTGAATATTTAAGGAGTTTTTTTTTTTTTTTTTTTCTAAATCACGGTATTGTAGAGATAAAAACCTTATTTTTAACTACATATTTGTTTCAGTTTCTTTATTTAACTTTTAAACATTTTCTTAAATATATTTATTCATATGAAACATGGCAAAGAGTATATGAAAACACGACAAAGAGTATGAGGAAACTCTCCATTAATTTTTCATTAGTAATTGGATTGATGAGGTGTAAACATTTTCTTCGTCCCCACTTCTATGTCATCTTCTCCTTCACTCTACCTCCCTCTAATACTACCTTTCATATGCTTTCAATATTGCTATAAGAATGAGTTATTATGATTGAAAACCATCATAATGAACACTTTAGAGATAAAACTATTAGTATGCTAAAAGTATTGTAGCTGTTAGGTTTGACGATTATACATAGTAGTTGAAACAGAACATCAGATAAACTTATCTTTATTCTTTATTCAATTAGAACTTCCGTTTACAATCAAGAGTTCTGAATCAGTCATTTTGTTTCTTCTTTTAAGCGTGCTTAGACAACTTTAGTGGTTCGTATATGAAGATGTCATCTTATCTAGATATAGCTTCAAGTACATGTTCTAGAATTCTATTTGTTTTCTGCATTCGAGTAATGTAAGCCATGTTTGGTTTTTTTTTTCTTCTCATTTCCATTGTTCCATGTCATATAGGGTTTTCTATAATATGTTTGTTGTCATTGTTGATTGTAACAAATGCATTAGAAAATGCACTACAAGAAAAAGTTTGTTGAGCCTACAAACCACGTGTCAGAGGGAGGTGTACGTAGGAGCACACATGCAAGAAAAGAAAATGCTAAATGGCGTGATTTCGTAGTGAAAAGATAACGAATTTGGTATGGAAACTTCTCTCTCCCTGATTATTCTCTTTGTAGCCATTCTTCCCTATGTGTGCCTTTCTGAATGCCATAATTAACTTCCCCTAATCTCATTGTTGCCCTATAATTGTAGAAATGGATGCTGGAGCAATCTCTATATGTTCAACCCCTGCAACTTGAACATTGTTATTTCACTTTGAATATTGTTTCCTTTTTTTCAGAATGTATTGGCATTGAACTTTTTTCCCAATAAATCAGAGCCATTACAGATTTGTTGGTTTTTATCACTATTTTATTGGAGAACTTTGTTTCTGGTTTTCTAGCACTGTTACATTGGTGCTTTCATTGACTTCCATGGCGGAGAACACTCGAATGAAAGAGATGTAGACCGAGATTCGCAATCACGCTGAAGACATTCGTCGTTTGAACACGACGCTTGACAATCTCCAAAAAATAATGGACATTTGAAATCAGGCGCAAGAAAAGTCTCTGGAAGAGATTAAAGTGGTTTTACAACAATTACTGTTGAATTCTTCGAACACACATGGAAGTTCTTCGCACTCAAGTTCACTAGTCCAAGCGTCTCCATTAACTATGGTTGTTGTGAGCATAGATATTTCTCTAGGTTTTCCCCATTACGATGGTTCTTCATCCGTTTTGGATTGGATTTTCAAAGTTGATAAATTCTTTAATTATCACCATACACCTGATGGGGAACGCGTTGAAATAGCCTCTATGAAGGAGGTAGTGTCGTGGTTCTAGATGCTGCAGAAGATGAATGTCGTGCAACATAAGCATAACATATATGTTTATCTTTTTCTCAGATAACATTCAGTATTATATCGTTTTGGTCATAGATGTTTGTTTATCTGTTTGTTGCAGGGCTTTCTGGATTTTGAAGATGGTTTTTTAGTTGAATGGGAAAACAAATTGTTTATTGGGGACAAACTATTTCACAGACTCAATGGGAAATATTTTTAATATAGAGTTTGAGGATTCCTTAATTAAAAAAAGGAATTTACCGCAAATCACCTGCTTTAGAGGAATTCTATGGACTGGATGAGTTGCATTATGTTTGTACTTTGTTTTGTCGTGACAAATATTTTCGATTAAGAATTTTTAATACAAAATGGGATGAGATCCAATATCTAAGTATGGTATAGGTTTTTTTTCATCTCTTAGGGTGAAGTTATATCCTTCAGAGGTTAGCTTTCAAAATCTGTTTAGTCATTGTTTTACATAATGTATATTTGTATACTTTGAATTTAATAGTCTCTGCTTTTGTCAATACAGTCCGTCATTCGATTGGATGCATTTTTTCACATATTTTGAGAGAAAAATGTTCTTTATGATAAGGAGATGGAATTGATTGATGGTTGTTTCAAAAGGTTTAAGTTTAACTTTGATGTAAGAACAAGTGTTATAATGCATTTAATTGGTGTTGTTCCATAAATGATTAAGTACTATAATTTGAAGGATGAAGTGTACTTATGTAACATCCCTACTTTTGATAAAATGTATTATTTATTTTAAATATAACAGTTAGAAAATCTTGTGTTTTTACTAATTTTTCGTATTTTATCATAATGTAGTTTAAAAATTAAAAATATTTTTTTATCATGATGTAGTTTTTACTTATTGAAAATAACAATAAGAAGAAAACAAAACTAATAAAATATATGTATATATATATATAATATTAGGTAAAAATAATTCAAATATTATTAAGTAGGTGTGTGTATAAAAAAATGGAGAACCATCTAAAGAGATAACAAGATAAGGAGAAAAGATAAGAAGAAAAAAAAACAGAAAACAAAAGAAAGAGATAACCTAAAGAAATAAACATTATCTCTTTATTAATGAAAGCAATGATGATTTGAAAAAAAAAACACATGTGTGACTTATATATACACGTGTGTGTGTGTGCATATATATATATATATATATATATATA
>Ga0214543_1006906_pt1 | contig 19873 bp, 13 predicted proteins | sample CNSS2metaG_FD_160094 | JGI IMG/M metagenome (GOLD analysis project Ga0214543, IMG submission 160094) | Root nodule microbial communities from cowpea collected in UCLA plant growth center, Los Angeles, California, USA - CNSS2 | ecosystem: Host-associated > Plants > Roots > Nodule | place: USA...
AAGGAGAAAAACAAGATGTAGAACCTTGGCAAAGCGTAGGAACTCTAACTTAAACAAGAGAGACCAGATGTCGAAACCTTAGTGTAGGGATCATGGTGTTGTAACCCCGATATGTAGGAGACACAAGAAAATCAACGACCATTCCATCGGAGAGGGCCTTGATGTAAACATAAGAAAATCAACGACCATTCCATCGGAGAGGGCCTTGATGTAAATATAAGAAAATCAACGACCATTCCATCGAAGAGGACCTTGATGTAAACAAAAGAAAATCAACGACCATTCCATCGGAGAGGGCCTTGATGTAAACATAAGAAAATCAACGACCATTCCATCGGAGAGTGCCTTGATGTAAACATAAGAAAATCAACGACCATTCCATCGGAGAGGGCCTTGATGTAAACATAAGAAAATCAACGACCATTCCATCGGAGAGGGCCTTGATGTAAACAAAAATCAATGACCATTCCATTGGAGAGGGCCTTGAATTAAACATAAGAAAATCAACGACCATTCTATCGAAGAGGGCCTTGATGTAAACAAAAATCAATGACCATTCCATTGGAGAGGGCCTTGATGTAAACATAAGAAAATCAATGACCATTCCATTGGAGAGGGCCTTGATGTAAACATAAGAAAATCAACGACCATTCCATCGGAGAGGGCCTTGATGTAAACATAAGAAAATCAACGACCATTCCATCGGAGAGGGCCTTGATGTAAACATAAGGATAACCATGACCATTCCATTGGAGAGGGTCTATACCTAAAAGGATGAACCTGAAGATGATTTTGACATGTTGGCAAACATCATGTGAATGCTTAACATCGGTGAAACTTGTACACAATATTTGTACCAATTGAAATTTTTTTTATCTTTTTGAATGATTTTTTTTAATGACTCTCATTGATGATGTATGATGTGACACGGTGAAAGTGCATGATACTGGTGAAATATGTCAAAGGGAATCTTTTGCACTTTCATTTTTTGCATTTTTTTTCTGAACAACTAGCCTAGGACGCCACGCGACTTGGGCTTTGTAGGGTAGATTAATCTGAATCAATGGGCCATACAAAGCTGGGCTTAGGCCAGATAAAACTGTGCTTGGGGGCCAGTACGAAACTGGGCTTGCGGGCTCAATGAGAAGAGCTTAGGGGGGAACCAATACGAAATTGGGCTTATTGGGCCAGATAAAACTGGGCTTGGGGCCAATGCGAAACTGGGCTTGATAGGCTAGACAAAACTAAGCTTAGGCCAGATAAAACACAGCTTGGAGGCCAGTCAAAGTTGGCTTTATGGCAAGCACGAAACTAAGCTTGGAGGATATATAGGTCTTTCATATGAATAAAGATGACCATCGATTTGAGAAATGTCAAGAAGATGATTTTTTGTAAATTGATTCCTTTAGAAGAGGCAATGCATGAAAATTTTCACTAATGTCATGATGTCAAGATTCTGTTGCTTTTTGAATCAAGTGTCAACATACGACATGATGATATGACATGCAAATGGTTATGCATGACAAAAAGCATGTTTTCTTATTTTTAAGCACAAGGAATCAAAATGTAGAGATCAAGATCCTGGAATGCATGATAAAAAACTTGTTATGCTCTGCCTTTTTGAAGTTTTGTTTTTTCATGTTATGTCCTCTTTCCAGTCATCAAACTTATTGTTATGGAGAACGTAGGATGAAATTCGAAGTATTTTGAAATGGAGTTTTTAAAAAGAAAGTAATGATTGCAAGAGAGAAGTGACAAGGTGTTCAGACATTGGTAAGCATGTTTTTAAAGAGGAGAAACAAGGTGTCGAAACCTTGGCATAGTGTTAAATCCTTGACTTAAAGAGGAGAAAACAAGGTGTAAAAACCTTAGTAGAGTGTAGAAACCTCGACTTAAACAAGAAAACAATGTGTAAAAATCATGGTGCGGGGATCAAGGTGTTGTGACCCCAATATGTAGGAGAAATCAAGGTGTCAAAATCTTGGTGCAGGGATCTGGGCGTCGTAATCCCGATGTGCAGGAGGAATAGGGTGTCAAAACCTTGGTGTGGTGATTGGGTGTCAAAACCCCAATATGCAAGAGAAAACAAGGTGTCCAAACCTTGGTGCAAGGATCTAGGTGTCGCAACCCCGATATGCTGAAGAAAACAAGGTCTCAAAACCTTGGTGCAATATTTAGGGCGTCGAAACCCCCAATATGCTAGAAAAATTTGATTGATAAGGATTTTGTAATTTGAAGGAGGGAACATGAATGTATGTTGATCTTTTTGAGTTTTTGAAGGAGAAAGATTCGATAACCATTCAGATGAATGCAAAGGGCTTCTATCCGAAAGATTTTTTTGACTGAGGGCAACATATGTTATAGTTGTTTGTGCAAGATGCATGTCATTATGGCAACTCATGAATGATGAATGTATGTACAACCCTTTTTTCATTTTCTTGTTACTCAAGGTGTTAAAACCTTAATGCCAGAACCAGGGTGTCGAAACCCTGATATGCATGAAAACTTGAATGCGTGATGGAAAAAGGTTGGTTGTGTCTTGTCTTTTGATTTTTCTATGCATGCTTGAGTCAATTGTTTTATTTGCAATCATCAGACTCATTGATTTTGAATGTTCGATGAAAGTGAGGGATGTCACACATCTCGAGGTCCAACATCTGAAATGATTATATTTTTAATTTTCTAGTTTGCGACATTAGTGCACACATGCTTGAATTCATAAGTGAGTGAAAGGTCAGGAATTTTTAGAAGGAGTTTGAAGGAGACCGAGGTAGCCATGTGGGTATGTTGTTCCTCACACACCCCTCAAAGGAGAAGTAATTTGTGAATGTCAAGGCGAAAAACACAAGAGTTCCTAAAAAGGTTGCCCCAATTTTGGTGTTTTAGAACAAGTGCTTGAGAATATGGACACGCAAATGTTAGGGCGAGAAACTCATGAGATACACAAAGTTGCCTTAACTTTTGCGTATCGAGAAGAATTTGAATGAAGTATGAGTTTTGTGTCAGAAAAGATAGTGGATATGGAAGGGATTGGATTAATCTAGTCAGTTTATTTTCCTTTCCCTTGCTTTTGGTTAGATAACAGGGAATTCCCCTCTTCCTGAGACATTATTTTCTTAATCAATTTTCACGTTTGAGCAGTTTATTGAAAAACTCTATTTTTGTATCGTTTCCTTTGAAGCATCATCTAAATAACATGCATAAAATTTCCAATGGCTTAGAAAGGGTTGGACGAGATGACGAGGACTGACTAGGGAGTTGGCCTAGTTTGATTTGGTATCAGGGCACCATATGTTTGGGCATGCCCCATCTGTTGATGACATGAAGAAAATAATAGGGGCTTCAAAAGTTTGTCCAGCGTGAGAGTATGGATTGGTATAAGGGCACAAAATATGTTTAACTTGCCCAAGTTTATTGAAGGAAGGACTAGAAAAAAGGAGGGGACTTCAAAGGTTTCTCTGATTTGAGGATCTGGATTGACACACTGCCTCGGTCGAGAAGGAACAAAGAGGTTGAAAAATGATGGGGACTTAGAAAGCTTCCCTTATTTGAGGATTTGGATTGACACACTGCCTCATTTATGAAGAGGTTGAAAAAAAGAGATGGGGACTTCCAAAGTTTTCCTTATTTGAGGACTTGGATTGACGCACAAATTGTATTTGGTCTGCCCCAATTATGGTAAGGCATGAAGAAGTTGAAATGTGGTGGGGACTCTGGACGTTGCCCCTAGTGTAACCATGATAATTAAGGTGAAGTTGCACTTTCTTTGGATAAATGAATAATCATACAAATGGTAAAATGACGCAACTGCCCCAGTTTGGATTTTGGAGAAAAAGGTTTGACAATTGTATGCAAAGGTTGGACAAGGTTTAGGTTGTGAGTAGAGGATATGATAGGAAATGAAGATGAAACCCATGAAGAGGGTGAGAATGAAAAAACGAAGGAGGATGCCCCATATTTAATTGATTAATCATGCTTATTTTAAGGAGCTTTTGTCACATTTGAACCAAAATACTATCTTAGTCATTGAAAGCAAATCTCAAAACATGTTTTTCAATTTTTATTTTTCCTTTTAAAAAAAAAAAAACCACCCCTTCAGGTTTTTAATTTAGCATGCATTTTTTTTACTTTTATTTTCATGTTAAGAGATTTACTCACAATTTGCCTAGGATAGGATGCTCCTTTCATGTTGGTCCTCCATGGAATAAAAGAAGCAGGCTTTGTGGTGGAATGGTAATGAAAAAAAAGATGAGTCTGAAAATATCATGTTATGCAGATTAGACAAATACTTCGAAAGATATGATATCAAACATTATCTATTCATTTAACTTACCGATGGACCAAAGAATGTTTTTTCTTCTTTTTTTTTTTTGCCTAAACTATCCACTCAAGTTTTCAGTTTAATGAACTTTATTTTCTACTTCGTTTTTCCTTTCTTTTCTTTTTCTTTTTTATTGAATTTTTTTTTGTCTCGACGGAATCAGGGACCACCCAACCAGTGCAGGTAATGATAAACTAGTCAAACCTACCCAGCGTAACGATTTGTGTTTATTAATTTGGGTAATGTTAGTGTTGACAAGGCAAATCATTCATTCTAGGAAAGCTGAAGGATGGAACTTTTCAAACCATGCGCACGCAAACGTCTAAAAAGAAAAAGTTAAGTTATTGTTCTTAATTAAACAAATGACCCCAGAAAAGCGTGACACCCCCTTATTCTCTTTTTTGTTTTTAAAAGAAGTGAATTTGACGAATTGCGAGAAAAACAAGTGACTTGAAATGTGACAATCTTGTTTTATTTCTTTCTATTCATTTTTAGAGACACCCCTGATTCATATGGGATGAGATGAATGTTATGGATTAAGACAACAATTGAATGCAGCACAAGTTTGTACACCAGAGGTACTTACTCACTCGTATGTCGATGTGATTGAAGAGCATTATGCATGATATGCAACCAATTGAAAAAACCTACATGAGATGTAATGCATGTGTCTCAAGAGGCATTTATTCTCATGATATGATGATGAAATGTGATACACTTATTTGAAAATACCATGCATGATATGTAGAGTGACATAATGAAATGCATGTTTACGCCTCGAGAGGCGCCTATTTTCATGAGATATGATGTATGATATAAAAATGCTATGCATGATTGTGCCTCAATAGGCACTTATTCACATGTACATTATGCACACAAAAAGTGAGGATTAAAGCAAGCAATCTCTCTTTGTGCCTTAACAGAGGTTTAGCGCCTAATGGATCTAAGGTAAAGTACATGCGCTCACCAGGATGGTTCCTTAAACTTAAAGATCTAGGTCACTAGAGCTATGGCCCATTTCATGATATTATCCACAACAGTTGGTATACAACAAGGAGTGAGAGTACCAAGGAAACAAGCAAACTCTAGCTGGGATTCTCACAATGATCATTTGGGAAGTTCATCCATTGTGGCATTGCTACACAATACCCTCTAATTCTAAGTTACACAGACCCGGGTATAAGGCCCCACTCATGATATGCACAATGTGTGTGTGGAGAGAGAGTGATGCATACCATAACCGCACATGCAAAATAAAAAAAAAATTCCCAAACAGATATGTAACAAATAAGCAAAACAATTCATAAACAATTATTCCAAGAGACAAATATATACACATGCAAATAAAGACAATAATAAACAAATAAAAAGAAAGAGGAAAGAAAACATAAGGAAAAACCACATCAAGTTTGCATATCTAATTAAATGGCTTGACTCTCTAGCGTCCCCAGTGGAGTCGCCAGCTGTCGCAACCCGAATCGTGACGGGACGGTGAACCGAAAAAGAAAACAAGTTTAAAAAGAGATTGGAGTCGCCACCGCAGTTATTTTTGGAAAACTATGGAAAACCATAAAAATAAGGCAAGTCTGTGAAAATCCAGATTTTGGATCCGGGAGTTGGTTACGCGTAGGGAAGGTGTTAGCATCCTACCGCGCCCGCCCTAGGGCGGTACCTTTAATTAAAAATGCAAAGTTGATGTGGTTTTCAAAATATTAATTTTCCCCAAAAATAATAAGACAAAAATATTAAAAAGAAACAAAAATAGATTTTTTTAAATTTTTTTTGGGCCCGACAAGGATTGACCTTGATCCTACGTATTCTCATTAAAAATGAGAAATCAGGGTTACGTAGTTCTTTAAAAGACATTTGAAAAACAATTGAGAAAAAGATTTGATTTTGTTAGAGGTGAACCTGACAAGGACTGGCCTTGCTCCTACGTATCTCACAGTGGAGAATCAAGGATCACGTAGTTCTTAAAAAGATATCTTGTTTAAAAACGTTGATGTTTTTATATTTTGAAATCTTATATATTTTTTTGGTGTTTTTGAATTATTTGAGAACATATGTCATACGATGCGAGCGATGAGACAAACACTAAAATATAAAGAAAACTATTTTTGGTTTTTTGGTATTTTGAAAATAAGTGTCACACGGTGCGGGCGACCGGACAGACACAATAAAGCAAAAGAAAATATTTTTCATTTTTTAGATTTTTCTATTTTTTGTAATTTTATATAATTTAAAATATTTTCATTTTCTCTTTTTAAGAAAAAAAAATAATAAAAAAAAAGATAGTAAAAAAAGAAAACAACAACAATAGTAGAGTGCATGAGTAATGTGGGAGGTGTAGCAAGTAATGCACAAACACAAGCCCAAAAATGAGAAATAGAGACATAGGGGGGTGCGAGTTATCAGATACAAGAGGTGCATGAAGTAAACAGGAGGGATATGTAAAGTGAGGCAGGGGTGTAAGAAATAAAAAGATGTGGGTGTGTGCATTAAACAAAGAGGTGCTTTGTGTAAACCTAAATAGATCCAAAACACAAATTGGGGGTGCAAAGATTGAAAACGGGGTGCGCAAAGTAAAAAGGTTGGCCAGTTCAAAGAAACTCGTGTGTTTAAAAATTAATGTTGGGGGTGCGCAAGAAAAAACCACACGGACCTAATTTTCTGTAACCCTAATTAAACTAAAACTAATTAAAAATTAAATCTTCTTCTTCCATGACGCAGCAGCCTCTTCTTCTCGCACCAACACAACTCCAACCCCATCACCGTTCGCCCCCATCTCCGCTTCACCACGCCACCGCGCCGCAAACGCAGCTACATTGCCGACGACACCAATCGACGCTGGAGACGTCGCATCCCTCTCAACGGCTCAACCACTTTGTTCTCGCGCACGCACTGAACCCCGAGAGGCTGTCTCCCGCTGCAACCAGCCAAAAACGCTACCGACGACGGCGACGCCACCATAAATCTCGAAGACGAGGGATATGCCACCTTCACTCTCCCTCCTCTCAGGCACGACTCGAACGACCTCTCCTCCGGCATCCAAGGCCGCTGTCGACAACGCTCAGATCGCTGCGACCCAGACCTCCATCATAGCGCCATTGCCGCTTAAGCTCCGACTCGGCGTGGCCGCCGCCGGTGATGGTTTTATCCCCTTCCCACTGTTTTTCGTTTTTGATTTATGCTAGGTTGCGATGATAGATTTGGGTGTTCGCTGTATCAGTGGCTCGAGGATGATGTTGTGTTTATTTAGTGATGAAGAAAAAATGGAGATGTCGATGGTTTTACGAATGGGGATCGAAAGTCAAGGTTATGATTAGCAGTTTCTAGAGATGTTTTGGTGTATGTTTGTATTTGTGTAGGTGAAATGGTGTTGATGATTCATGGTGGTATTGGGTTGGGGTTATGTGTTGTTGACATCCTAAGGACGACTCTCTTTAATATCTTTTCCCCTCCTCCCTCAAAGATGTTACTTCTCCCCTTTTGTAGTAACGTTTTTTATGTTTGTTTTTCAATTTGATTCTCCTCTGTGTGGTTCATCATGAATTCTTGATGCCTGTATTTCTTGAGCCATGCGAGAAATGGAAAGGGGTTACTTCCTGCAGCATAGCTACCCTATCTCCTGTCCACCATAGACACCAGCTTTCCATTGATTTATGCAATCTTTTCTCTCTTATTATTTTTTAATCTATTTTATTTTTTTCTTAAATAATAAAAAGTAAAAAGGGAATATAAAGAAAATTGTAAATAAAATAAAAATAAATAAAATTAAATTAAATCGAAGAAAATAATAACAATAATAATAAAAAATAATATAAAATAAAAATATAAGATAAAATAAAAATAGAATAGAATAATAATAATAAAACAAAATAAAATAAAATATAAAATAAAATAATAATAGAATAGAATAATAATAATAAAATAAAAGTAAAGTAAAGTAAAATAAGATGAAAAGAAAAAACAAAAGAAAAGTAAAATAAGATTATGAGGAAAAAAGGTAAAATACATTATAACCCGGATAAAATTGGGTGTTGACAAATGCTCATGTTTTATTTATTTTTCTTTTCTTAAAGTTATTTAAATGTGTATTTTGATTCCTTATGAAGATGGGAAATTTATTTTTAAAAATTTTAGGAAAAAATTTAAATATATATACACATATATTTTATGTCCAATGATGGTTGGTAGTTAATGTAACTGTTATAAAAGAAAATGGTACAACTAGTCTACGTGAAAATCACATAGAAGTTTATCATTATTCTAGATACAAGGATAGAACAACTTATTTATTTACAAAAGTTTTGCTTTCCTCACCTAGCCATTGAACCTTGAAAGGTCTTGCATGGATTTTGAGGGACAAATTTAATTTTTAAACCACCCACTTGCTTGTGACGTGGTACAACTCCCTTCAATAATGATTTGTTTTCACAACTTGTTGAGCTATCAAAGTACTTTGAATGTGAGACAAAAGTTGACCAAATTTATAATTTTTGTGATTTTTACGAGAACCAAGAATTCCTAATGGCTAGCTTAGAATTGAGGATTTATCTATACATTATTTTTTAGAAAAAAATGCTTAATGATAAAATATTTTTATTTTTTGTGTAATAATATTTATAAGACATAAGATTTAAAATGTAATTAACAATAATTATTGTACAAATGTGTCCATGAACAAAAAACCTTATCTTCTAATAAAAAAGTGACAACACATATTTTGTATATACTTTTATAGTTTTATTGTATTGCACTCTCCAAATACTTTATGTAGATTTCAACTCATTTTCAATTTTTAGCAATAAATTGGGTTATTTAATATATTTGCTTTAATTTTGTATTTTTAACTTATTTGATCATATTAACTGTTATGGTCATAACTTTCTATGTAAATATTTTTTTTTTTAATTCCAATTGGATTTGATTTTACATTTATAGGGCCTAAAAAAGAAGATATGATTTGCTTGATTCAAACTCCTTTACTATTTTCTACAATTTTTAGAAGTTAAGGCATATTTGTTAAAAAATTGCGAATTAGCTTTTTCCTTATATCTTATCTTTGTAATTGACCTTAAAGACTTGATTAGAGCCCACATTAGACCCCATTAGCTTCATACTTTCGAGCCTATAGTGTGCTAAAAACAATGGACAAAAATGATTTGCAAAGTTTTTAGTTTTAGTTTATTTCCTTTTCTCTCTTCTTTCTTCTATTCTCTTCTTGTTTCAGTTTCTATCCTTCCATATCCTTTGCTGCATTTTTTCTTGTTAAATGATGGAGAGATAATTCTTTGAGGATTAATTTTTGTCTCAAGATGAAAAATGACGAATTTAGTTTCACACAAGTTGTTCTTCACTTCGAGTTTGTTTGGAGAACTGTGATTTTCGAACATAGGAGTAATCTTCTTGTCATTGTCTTCAAGGAAACTTCCTTGAGAGATGAAAATCTGAGTTCCTTAAGGAAGTTGGAGAGTATTAAAAATTTTCTTTCATTGTGCAGTGGAGGAGAATGTGCTTTCCATCAAGTGGCACTAAAATTTAAGAGATAAATCTTCATTTCTTTCCTTCTTATCTTATTTTTCTGTCTTGTTTGTATCTTTTTTGATTTAGGATAGTTTAATTTCCTTTTATGTTCTATGCTTAAATATGTTCTTAAATGATTCAAATTATAGTTCCAACTTCTTGAATAAATTGCATTTGTCTAGGAATCCCTATAAGATGTTTTACTTGTATTTTCTTACATAGTTTGAGGTGCTTCTTTACTTGTTTTCCTAACTTTAATTTTTAGAATCTCCTAAGTTTGTTTAGAGTCTGTTTTAGTCCATCACTTCTTCATAAAATTCTTAGAAGTAGTCCTAAAATTTTATTCAACTTTTTTTAAGCTCTAAAGAATGAAAATTGAACTGCCTTAGCTTGTTTCTTATTGTTTGAGTTCCTCTTTTACTATTAGATCATTAGAAAAAAATATAGAACATTTTTCCTTAGTTTCTAGCTGTGTGCCAAGAGGTTTAGAAAACTTTTCTTCAGCTTTTAAGTTGAATCACTTGCTTGAACATGATACATGCACTTGCTAATTGATTTGGAGTTGAATTTGAGGCTAAGTTGTGAGTTGCTTACAAAATTAAGTAAAGAAAAATTAAATGTATCACCTATGATTTGAAAGTCGCAAAAAAAAAAAAAATCTGACAACAAAAGAAAAATAACATAGTCCAAATCACATACAAACCAAATATAAAAGAATAGGACAACTCACACTACATTCTACACTCCTAGATGCACTTGCTTGCTTTTAGTTGTCTTATAATTTGATTTGCATGTGAAACATCTTTGAGTGATATTTTTCTTCTTAATTCCAATGGAAAAGTACAACGTATGTGTTTTATATGTTTTTGAACCATATTTCTATTTTCTTTAATTACTTATTCTAGACCTATTCACGGGTTCTTTTTGAGTGTTTTCTGCTAAAATGGCCTTAATTTTTTGTTGATAATTTCTTTGAATTCTATCAATTTTGTCATCTATATTCTTTCATTTGAAATTAATCCAAATTTGAATTAGCTTTTATTGATTTTAGATATTTATTCTCCCAAAAGGCGATTTGTTGAGCATCTAAACTCTCAACATAAAAACTTGGTTTAGATACTTATTCTCTCAAAAGACGATTGGTTGAGCATCCAAGCTCTCAATATAAAAACTTGGTTAAGATATCTAGTCTCCCAAAAGGCGATTGGTTGATCATCAAGACTCCCATTATAAAAACTTGGTCGAGATACTCATGCTCCCAAAAGGCGATTGGTTGAGCATCTAGACTTCCGATATAAAATTTTGGTCGAGATATCTGTTCTTCCAAAAGGTGATTGGTGGAGCATCAAGACTCCCAATATAAAAGTTTGGTCGAGAAACTTCTTTTTCCGAATGATAAATAGCTAAGAAATTGAATTCAATCATAGTTTAATGGTTGATGTTATAGGTAACATTAATAGTTTGAAGTCGGATTATGTGAGGCTACATGAATAAAATAATTTTATGTTGAAGTAGATTGAACGGGTAGTAAAGCAAGTTAGATAAGCATATTAACAAGGATGTCAAACATACAAACGCTTAAACAAGGTAGGAAAATAAGCTATTCACATAAACTATTTGAGGATGCCAAATTATTACAACCGAATAATCAAAATATGGACACATGGAGTGGAATTGCCCACTAAAGGATTGGGGGCAATGTTACTTTCTTTGTCTTGATTTTTGGAGGATGATTATTTAGTCTTGGCTCATTTGGTAGTTTTTTGCTTTGAAGTATTGCCACCATTATGAAGATGACATTTGAGAGTGGGGCTTTGGGTCTCCTTGGAGTCAACAATGTTAATAGCAGAGACTTAGGGTTTAGTCTTTTCTTTCTCAGCCATTTCTATTTTGGTGAGTGATGACCATTGTATTCTCTGCATTAAAGGAAAATAAAAAACTTGCACATCAGGTATTTGCATTAGAAAATATAAGAAGTGACAGTACAATAAGGGAAATACCAATGTAGGCTTTAAGCTCTTGGGGGCGGTATTCAAACTTAATGAGTGGAGTGAATTTGTCTAATACAAGACAAATCCCTCTAAAATGTTGGGACTATTGATAGTAGGACGAATTTTTAGAAAGGTTCCCTTGAAGTATTTAAAAGAATATTGAAACAATGACAAAGGCTCTAGAAGATTGTTCACAAAGGCTCTAAAAGATCGAGAGGATAAATTGAATTAAAAAAAGTAAAAAAATAAAGTTCCCGATGTGGTTGATTCCAAATTGAGTGCATAGTATTTGGAAAGCCCTAATAAACACCCAACTTGTTGAATGTAATTGGATTGGAGCGACGTTCATTAAGGTCAAGATTTCTTTTTCTAAAATACTCAGAGGAAAATGTAACCTAATTTAGAGAACACATGTTTTTTACCCTTACATACAAGTTCTTCGGGCTTGCATATATATCAATGCCAATTTGGATTTCGTGACCAAATTTGCTAAGGGCTTAGGTATGGCAAAATATTCAAATTTTCGGACATAAGCATATTTAGTGGTTTCTTTAAGGATATCTAGTTTGGCCTAGGGATAAAGTGTTAAATAGTCCATCAAACGAAATTGCTAGTAAAGGAAAGCGTAAAAGAAATAAGCACCTGAATGAGATTGATAAAGAAGAGCGAAAACTCGAAAGGAAAAAGGAGAAGTAGCGCGAGAAGAGGTTTGAGTGATTTGAAGGCTCTGATGCAATAAATGAAGTGTTTTCTTTTGAAGAAGGGAAATATTATAATAATTAAGTGCACCTTGTTTTAATGTGAGCGACAAGCCAGTGAAATGTGATATTTGATGGGCATGTGTAGGAAAAAATGAAGTGTTATATATATTTGAAGCAGGAAATGACATTTTTAGCCTTATGCTCCTTTAGGCTAAAGCTAAGGGAGTTGTCTAGTGGTAGACCCAAAGTACTTTTAGCTGGTAGGCTCAATACAAATGGTTAAAGAAAAAAAGTGAGTAAATGTTAAGACGAAAGTTAATAATGAAGATACTTGAGAAACTAAGGGATCGAGTAATAAAGAATAAATATTAAAAAGCAATTTATGGTAATAAATAGGAGGTTTTCTAGAGTAAGGATCAAAGAAATTTAGATGGATTTACGAGAATAAGATAAAAAGGGATTATGACAGATTACACAATGTTTTTTGTTGATCGGTCTGAGTACTATTTTGGTGTAAAAATTACAGAAGAACAACAAAAATACTGAGTTATTAACTCTATTTTGCAAGATAGATACTCCTTGTGTCGAGTAACCGAGTATTTTTCGATATTTTAGCGAAATCTAATTTTAATGGATAGTCACGACCAAATTAATTAACAAATAATTACTACTCACTTGGTTAGAAACGGCCACGTTATACGCTAAGCACAGTGCTAAGATAGTAAGATGCACCTAAAACAGCTGGCAAATTAAGCCGACCAAGAAGCATCGTCGTTTATGGTTCTCTTTCCTTCGCCGGGCGATGCGTTGACATATGTCTTCTTATATAACGATATGGACTATTCCAAGAACCTTATTCCGGATTACGGTACACTTATTCACTCTACAAAATACGAATTCGCATCACCACCGATTCGTGAGCATTGGCAAAGCAATATTTTCGCTAATATGTGGTGCACGAAAACCCGGAGTTCTCGCAAAACTGAACCATGAACTGGTTCTGAGTTTGTCGGTAGAAGTAATGGAACCATTCATTGTGCTTGTGCTGTGTAATCAGCTTTTGGATCACCAGCAATGTTAATTGGTTGAATGATTTCAAAGTCTGATTGAGATTGAATCATCAAATTGGTGCAGAAAATAGAAAACGAGGTTTATTTTATTTATTTCAGGAATTTCATTGAAGATTTTTATTGGTGTATTTGTTTGAATTCATGAGAATTGAAGTGCACTCAATTGCTAATCACAAATTCAAGCAAAAATCGTCAGTTTAAATTGCTGGAATATGTTCAAATCCAATCAGTGCCTTTACTTTAGTTTTTTTTTTTTCCTTTAATTGAATTTTGAAAACAGATTGAATCGGTGGCTGCAACATAAACACACGATTTGAATAATTTGGTGGAGAAACTTTACATAGTGGGTCCTTTTGGTGATAATTGGAGAATCTGCATATGGTGGTCCCCACATATTTGCATAAAATCTCATACCAACATGGAGAATTGACTTGACACAGTTCAATTGAAATTGGGATGGATTTTTCACGTGAATTAAGAGAGAAACATGCCTTGATCGACAGTGGGATCCTCCGTTATGGAATCCTTTGATCTTTTTCTTAAAATCAAATTGTGTGAAGTAGCGAGGAACTGAAAATTGAAAATTCAGTGCATCAACCTTTGCACGTTCCAATGTTCGTGTGTTGGTGATTAATTTCTGTATAATACTTGTTTATCAATTTATTTTATTTTATTTTCAGTAATATTTTTAGTTTATTTTCAGTTAATAACTGTTTTTTTAATCCTTAATTTTCTTCACTATTAATTGTGAGAAATAATTTTTAGTTAGATAACTTTTTGGTTTACTTGTTTGGTTTTACAATTTTCTATTAATAATTTTAGATATATTATCTAGATTATGCTTATCTTTTAAAGTATTTTTCTTCTTGTCATCTTTTTAATTTTTTCATATTTTAATTTTATCTTTTTAACTTATTTATTGATTTTTCCTTTTTTCACTTGTGTTTAAATTTTTTATCTTTTTCTTAAAGTTTTTCGTTTGTTTTTATCTTTTGAGTTGAACTTGAATTTGTTACATATTTTATTATGAATGTAAAATTCTTAATGAGTTGATTGATAGTTCTTCAAAAAATTAAAAGAGAATTTGATTTAGAGTGCATAAACTTTTCAAGAGTGATACATAAGTGAATTTAGTGTAAACACTTAAAGATTTTGTGTATAGTTCTTAAAGATTGTGTGTATAGTTCTTAATTTATTTTCATGGATGATATTGCTTGTGAGGGTGTTTATCTTCTTTGTACGGTTGCAAATAGAATAATCAGTGCAGGAATGAGTTTCGATTGTGGTTGTTTTGGCCATTTTATTTCGATTTAAGACCCGAGACATATCAAGTTGAGGTAAAAAAAGGTTGACCTTTACGTCTCAATTATAAACTGAAGCATATTTATCCCTTAATGCATCAGTTCTAGAGGTAACTGATGCCTAAAAGGCACTAAAAAAATCAGAATGATCTTTCTACCTCGATTCTAGGGGCAACTAGCGTCAACTCTAGTGACAGCGATGCCACAACTATAGTGGTAGCGGTGGCACAACTACAGCAGTCTCCCTCCCTCTCACCACCGTCGACACAACAATGGTGGTCTTCGAGTGTAGCGACGACTACAATGTGATGCCACAATAACAGTAGTGGTGGCACCATGCGCAAATGCAAAGTGGCTGACTTGATGCAAGGAAGAAAACGCCAGACGTGATGCGAGGAAGACGACACACATGAGCAATGACGGACGCGCAGTGCAGTGGCTGGCTCAAGGGAGAAGAAAAAAAAATTTGTTGACAACACAAATTTATTTGGCTCAGGTTATCACAAAACCGGTGTAAATAACCAGTTTATGCCTCGGGTCCTCCACAACTGAGGCAAAACTCCTTTCGTTCAAATTTAAAAATTCAAAATAGCGGGAATGGTGAAAATTTTAAGAATCATTAGGCCTCGGGTGTGTGAGAACTAAGGTAGAAAGGTAGTCTCTGCCTCAGGTGTAAGAGTAACCAAGGCATAAAAGATTACATAAATTTTAAAATTGCCACTACTTGTGATATAATCACAGACAGTGAATTGTGCATTTTTTTTCACATTGTTGAAAAGTAGTGGCGATCGCCCAACGACATTAGCGCATGGCAGTATGTTTTTAGCGCCAAGCAATGGTGTAGTAGTAGCTTTTGACACCGCATTTTCCATATAGGTCCACGTGTTTTCATCAGGTCGTGATTAATGGCGCATCTTTAGGGGCTTAACTCATGTTTAGGTGCTTCTTTTCTTTTAAATCATGCATAGCCTTTGCTAAAAATAAGTGGGTTGCATTGTAAAAAACCATATTTGGAATTTACATGCAATAGTGCTTAATGTAATTTCTGGGTGCATGTGTGTGTGAGTTCATATTGGTTAGTAGTTCCAATAGAACTCTTCCACTTATCTCTTGTTTCATGAGTGGCATGGGGAAGAATGATTCCAATTTCTACATGGTTCTACATGGTTCCAATTCCTATACAACTTAATATTGTTCTTCTTAAACCCATACAACTCAATATTTTTCTTACCCTTGAACCTATACAATCAGTATTTTCTTGTGTAAAACCTCTCTCCTAGTTTGGCTTCCTTATTCACCAACTATTCTTCAATTTTATCAAAAAAATTCCATTTGGTATGCAACATGCTCATTTCATTCTAGCTTTTTTATTGGGGGTAGACTTTTTTGCTTCAGATTTGGTAGTGTTTGACATAAATTAATGCATTTACATCGGACTTAGAGATAGTGTCCAACAAAAGTTTATGTTGTATATTTTTCTTGTGATGTAAATTTACGTGCCTTGCAATAAAGGCGGACCTATCTCTGACATAAAATACCCAAAATAATTGGCATTGTGTTAGTGTATCTTGGAGTATGATTTGAGCTAGAATGAAATTTTTGCATTTTTGTTTAACTTTTGGTTTTGGGTATTATAATTGTTTTTTATTTTGTAGTACTAGGTCTTTATTGAGTTTTGTATATGCTTTTATTTTTCTTGAAATTAGATACTTCCATGATGCTATTTTTTTTTAATAAGTTTGTTAGATGTGTATTAGTAGTGTTTGGACCCATCACTACAAGGTCCTTAGTATATAAGGTCTTTTATAGACTTTTTTATTAAACATTTGATGATCCCTAATCCCTACCATGGATGGAGGCACATGTTTAGGAAAAATAAACATGTTTAGAAGGAAAATATCTTCATCATCTCCTTTTTATGAGGGTTTAATTTTTTGTTGACTTAAGTTTAGTTGACCTTATTTACTTGACTTGACTTGAATTGATTTATTGATCCTCTTATTTGGTTGTTTATTTTGTAGAATAAGTTAGGACCATCTTGGAGGAGGATAACACTATTTGGAGTGGAGAAGAGACTCAACCTTGGACCCACATATAGGAGGTGCATAAGGAGAAAGCATGGAGAGCAAGGATTGACCCTCCTTTATAGAAGGTCAAAAGCGCCACATAAGAACCTTGGTGGGCAAGCTAGGTCAGGCCCCACACACCTAAAAGAGTCTCCTTTTGACGACCTAATTTCTAGAAGCATTTCCCATGTAATTTGCTAGTTAGTCTTTAGCTTTGTGTTTTTTGCAAAGAGACTTCCTTCCACCATTTATAAAAGGGGCTCTTCTAGACTTGTAAAAGGATTGAATATTTTGGAGTTTATACACTTATATTTGATCACTTTGTGAGAGTGCACTCCTTGATAATGTCTTCTTTCTTTTGTATTATCTTGAATTTAGAACTCAAGTGACGACATACACCACTAATCTTGAGTATGGTGAGCCTTGTGCCCCCTCAAGTGGCGTGCCATCACCATTGAGTCCTCGCCCCTCTTCTCATCTTCCATCTTTTACCATCTTTCTTTTCTTTTGTTATTTTTATGTTCATTTCAATTTGGAACTTATGTGTTAGTTTGTGTCCTTGTTTTGTTTTCGTTAAGTGAACTTCTCATATTCTCTGGAGCTTTTGGAAGTAAACTTTCACATCTAGATAACCTTTTGGTTATCTTAATGTCCAGTGGGGATCTTCCTTGAATTTTTTTTAATCACCATAACACCATATTTGCTAATTCTAAAATGGGTCTTTATCATTGTTCATTTTAGAATTTGAATTGTTTTCTTAAAGTGAGAATTATATCTTAAGTTCATCATTGGAACTTTTGAACCCTATCTTTGAGTTTCCAATTTAAAGTGGTGGATATTTCTCTACTCATCAATTTTTATTTAATGTGACATCAAATAAAGTAGATTTGAGTTTCTTCATCTCTAATCCCTTCTACATTTTCTATTTTGGCAATCGTTGAATGGTTATTGTTTGAGACAATCTACATAAGGTTAGTTTTCCGTCAAAATATGTTGAAGAAGATAAGTTGTGCATTATTGTCATATTTGTAACATATATGTCTTGGACAATGAAATAAGATTTTGAAATATATTGACATTCAATCTTAATAAAAAGAAACACTCAACTTATTCTAATGTGCAAGTGTGTATTACCCTTTCCATGAATCATAATATATGCAATAATGATGACCCTTGTTCAATACATGATGTCATAACCACGTTCACATGTATCTTCTTTTCTATTACATTATTAAAATGACAATTTTAAAGTTTGTAACTAAAGTAACTAATGTATATGTTAAAAACATCACTAACATTAAGAAAATTTGTTATTTTATTATATAGTCTAGATTTTATGCTAGTTTTTTTATTTTTTTATTGTCTGAGTATTAAGAATACACTGATGTTAATATATTAAATTTCTTTTTAATATATTTTAAAACATTATAATTAGTGTCTATGAGAATATTTTTAAGAATCTAATTTGTTCTACCACTTAAAATGATAGTGTTCGATACAATTTTAATTAAATGAATACATGTGTAAATCAAAATGTAGTTTAGAATGCAATGTGACTAAATAAAATTTAAAACTTATCCTTATAATAAGCTTTTAATTTTATTTGTTGGTTTATATTTTAATGAACAAAACAACGCAACATAATGTGGTCTTTGGATGCTATGGCAATTAAATGTTAATATAATTGCATGCAATGATAGTAACCCAATTAGTGATATAAGTCCGACGATAGCAAAATAAAAAATTATTCCAACTAATATGAAGTCAAATGAAAATGAAACGACTGATTTGATGTGACTCATTTCTTAAAATAAAAATAAATAAATACTAACGCACAATTATAACTTTAATCTCTATATTAAGATACTTAAATTATGATAAGACAAGATTATGATTATTTTTTTATTAGAATTAAAAGTTTTAAAATGATAATTAATCCTATCAAAATTTATTTATGTGGCCATGTAAACAAATTTTGACAAGATTAGTTATTGAATAGAATAAATTTCATAAAATAAACAAAATTAAATATTATATAAAAATAAAAATTCATATATCTTAAAATTTTAAATTGAAATAATATATATATATATATATATATATATATATATAATCATAATCTTTCGATCATCATAATTTATATAAAACATATATAAATCCAAAAGTTTCATATTTTTCTAGTCCATTCGTTCAAGCGAAATTGACTTCCAAAAATGATACAGTGAAATGTGGTTACTCATGACACATTAAATGGTTTCCGACTAATTTAGTGTTGGACATTTTAGTTTACATAGTTTTTTTATTTTAGTCATCCCTTTTCCCTTCCTTGAAGGATATTAAGTAGGGAAAATGTCGCCTTGAATAACTAGTTTCCAATGGTTTTCTATATAGTTATCTTCAACTTCAATCTTGCTCATTACAATTTCTCTTGTTTCTTTTTTATTAGTGAAGTATTTTCCTAGTCCATTTGCTTCAAGTGGAATTGATTTCTTATGAGTGAAAATGGTCAAATGAAAAACTGGTTACCAATGCCACATTAAATAGTTTCCTATTAATTCAGTACTGAATATTTTAAATTAATAATTTTTTTAACCGTTCCAGTTTTTACTTAATTCACTACCTGCTCCTTCAATCTTAATCATTATAATCTCCATTGTTTTTTTATCAGTTCAATAAGCATAAATTTCGATATAATCACAGGGATAATATGTGATAACCATTTTCTTACAAGCTATTTTTAAGTAATTAATTTTTGATATTTCTACAAACCGAATTGCAACGTGAAAAAATAAGTATACCGATGTTGATGTTAGGATTATTGTTAGCAAAGCAAAGCAACGTGATTGGTAGGCATATTATTGGAAGTACAAAACCATAGAGGTAACCATATATATATA
>Ga0214543_1006910_pt1 | contig 19860 bp, 11 predicted proteins | sample CNSS2metaG_FD_160094 | JGI IMG/M metagenome (GOLD analysis project Ga0214543, IMG submission 160094) | Root nodule microbial communities from cowpea collected in UCLA plant growth center, Los Angeles, California, USA - CNSS2 | ecosystem: Host-associated > Plants > Roots > Nodule | place: USA...
GTGGTTTTTGTTTATCTATGTCCTTTGCTTCTTAATCGAATAGAAAATAATGATTTTAAATCTACATACATGCTAATCATATGAGTTAAAAGGTTTTTAAATTAAATTGAGACTTTACTTTGATTTTATTTAGAAACTTTCATTTGATTAAATAAGTTTTTGCCAATAATTGAGACTTTACTTTGATTAGAGGTAATTACTTTAACTAAAATTAGTCAAGACTTTACTTTGATTAATTAAGTTTTCTATTTGGTGAAGAAACAAAGGAATGGACATGATTAGACATAGTAAAATTAATTGAGACTGTACTTTGATTGAATTTACTATGGACAATCTAACAATTCTCACTTTTAATTGAGACTTTACTTTGATTAAAAGTGAGAATGCCAACAAATGAATTGAGTCTTTACATTGATTGATTTGTAAATCAACAACAATAATTAATTTAACAATAATCTCTAGATAACTAATGAAGAATCTTATTTAGAAAAAGTAGTGGAATTGACCTATCTATTATAACTGTGTTTACAATCTTCCGTGTCATTTTCTTTGCATATCAAAACCCCCTATTTTTATAATTGCTAGTTTTAATTGCATTTTTAAGAATCAAATATTTGAGATCAATTCCGTATTCATTGAGACGACTCAGGGTTATCTTAACCCTAACTATTTTGTTCACTACTAATTTGGTAATACTGAAGTTGCTAAAGTTAAGTGGTGGTAATTTGATTGCCTAACGACAACGATATCATCGAGCTTGTTGTGATCGGGTGGGAGCTCCTCCCTTGGTTGAAACTGATTCCCATCTAAGTCTTACAATGAGAAAAAAGGATTCATAGAGAGGTGAAGGCTGATCAACACTTAGTGGCTCTCAACCTATTACAATTATTCCTCCTTCAATGATCGTTATAGCTACCTCAATTATTATATCCATTATGATGGGTATAACATCCATTATTCTTCCCGCCTTTGGTAATTGCTCAGTGTAACACCCCTTTCGAGATGCCACATGTAATTTTTTTTCCAAAACTTCTAAACTGATACTATCAATTAAATAGGAGTTTTTCACAATTATTTTATTTCAAAATAACACCTGTCAAATGATTCATCTGAAACAACTTTATTCCTCAAAATAAATCATTGTTCAACCAACCAACTGAATTAAACTGTCAAACAAGACTTAATACAAATCCTTTAAGTTTAAATCTCGCAACAAAAAAACTATTACATTTTTATTCAAAGGACATTTTCAATTGTCAAAACAAAGATCCCCAAGGCTTCCCCACGAGCTCCTAATGGCACACCTTTAGCTTAGGGTCCACTCACAAGAAGCATGGTCAATCAAATTCAAAAAGAGTTAGCAACATCTAGTCAAAGTGGAGCTAAAGTCCTTTTCACTTGGGTCATCATGGAACATTTTTAGACCTTGTATTAAGCGTCATGTAGTGTAGGTTTTCCTTTGAAGGCCTTGTACTAAGGGTCAAGTAATGTAAGGTTTTAAAAACAATCTTGCTTAAATAAGGAGCATCATATGCGCCTAACTTAAGCAATCCTTTGATGTTAATTAAGTAAACCCTAGCTTAAGGTGGAGGACGTCCCACACATGCCACATGGCAAAGCCTTTAATGGAGAGTTCTCTTACATAGGTAGTGACCATGTGTCATTATTATATTGGAGAGGTTTTTCATAAAGTAGCTTTAAAAATGGCAACTTATGAGTGGTTTGTTTTGTGAGAGTGAATATTGTCACATGTCCTCAAAGCCAAACATATGTAATCATCAACATATTACCACCAAATAATATTAAACAGAATGATATCTCATAATTAACCACCTAACAAAATCGCATACCCAATTTACCAAAGATACCACTTTCCATTACTCTCATAGCGAGTCCTAACGAAGTCTACCACTTCCCATTACTCATATCAAGAGCCCCAACGGAGGGCACAACTTCCCATTTGATGAAGGATTGATCCCAACTAAGGATGGAGGCACATGCTTAAGAAGACTAAGCATGTTTAGAAAGGAAGTTTACTAATCCTTCATTCCTTTCATTTGTGTTTGTTATTTTTTATTCCCTAAGTTGACTTAGTTGAATCAACTTTAGTTAACTTGTTGGCCTTTGACTAGGTTTGACTTGTTGACTATAGTTGACTTCACATAAGTCAACGTTATAATCTATGTTTATTTGCTTTGTAGGTTAATTAGGAGTAAGAAAGCAATTCTAGGTGGCGCATGGTGATTGGGGAGCATAAATGATGTAGAGGAGAGAGTAAAGCAAAGGCATAAAGTGTAACATCCAGTCAGGATATTATAGATTTATAAATAAATAAAAGCAATAATTTAAAATACACAACATTTAATAATACCTCATTTTCCCAAAACGCAAGAAAATTTAAAATTTATTAAATAACCAACAAATGTTCAAGTCCATAATCACTAAACAAATGATTATAAAAATTCTCGTAAGGGTTTACATCTTATTTCAAAAACCAAAGGAAATAAACAATAGTTTTCCCCCAATCTATCCCCTCTCCGCAGCTAAGCTCCACCCGAGTCACCTGCATCAACAACATCTGCTCCCATGTACCACATACACGATCATCGCCAATCACAAACAGATAGGGTGAGCTTAACAAATATAACATATAAAAACAACACATCATATATAACACATATATATTTTGTCATGCCCAAACATCATTAGAATACCATGTATCATAACCACAACATAACTTTCGTGTTATACCTCTCCTAGTGATTACTTGAAGATGACTTGTTGCCATAGCTATCGGCCACAACCGATAGAGCACGTGCGGGAAACCATGTTACAGATCATACACCGTAACTCTAGGTGGAATTCCCAAATACGAACATAGTTCACAACGTCCCAAGATTATCAAACTCGTTAGTCAACTACTGAGGAGAGCAATCTATCTGGACCCATCCGTACTGGCCACAACCAGCACACTCACACCGGCAACACTCGCCAACCCGAGCCACAACTCAAGGGTTCCTCGTGTTCATCCGCCATCCCGAGCCACAACTCAAGAGATACTATTCTGAGCCACAACTCAAGGAATACCACGTGCTTAACCCCTATCCCGAGCCACAACTCAAGGGATACGTTCCTAGCCACAACTCAAGGAACCCAGTAATCCCACATTTAAAGCATCACTAGAAGCCTCGTAGATCACACATATGAAATCAACAATTCCAAGCTGCAGCAGTACAAATCGCCTGACGGGGGACACGTGCCGCCTGGCAGATTCCCCGCTCTTGCCAGGCGTTGTATCAGTACAGCAGGTTCTTCTGGTTTATGGTCTACAACTCAGATTTTCCATTATTACTAGACTTCTAGCACCAAATGTAAAATTACCAAATCACCATACTATATCAATTCCTAGAAGTTCAGCTAGTCACTAATGCATTCCAACCACCTAGATTCCCAATTTCAACAGTCCCATTCTAAAGCTTTATTAAGAGCAATACTTGAAACACCAAACTAACAACATTGCTAATACCAATCAAGGTGTTTTATTCATACCTCTAAGCAGTAACCATTCTCTTAATAAGAGCTTGCTCCTCTTTTTACACTTTTTCATGGCCTATTTACATGCTAACACCAACACACCATCTCATGCCCCTGTCTTATTAAGCCCTTGTATTTACTATGGTTGTCAAACCAGCCTCATCAAAACCATACAACCTGATGAAATCAGATTTATGCCTCCCACCAGTGTCTTAAAAATTCTTATATTTTAAACATTCGCATATACGTAACCCAACACACTTAACTACCACTTAAGTAGAAGGCAAGTCATGACCTCTCAATCCCACGACCCCAAATTTCATCATATTGAATCAATTCTTTTCTCGGACAACTACCGAGACCCTCAACGTTCATCTCGTCAACGCAGTACTACGATCAGGCAGTGCATACCATCTGCCAAACACCAGATTCTTTTCCAGAACCCATATCCCTACCACTTATCCATTCTTTGTTATTTCCTGTATCCTTCGTTCCAATTCAATCCCAATCATAGTATTCAAATCCTAGTAACTTCATTTAATTATTCTAGCTGCAATTTACATGATTCAGTGTCTAATTAAACAACGATATACCCAAACCTTCAACCATAAAAGGTTTTCATAGTACCTTATCAAATTAAACATTACACCATGGAAACCCTACAATGTAACAATCGAAATCATCAATCATCAAGTGGGACTACACTTTTCCCCAATCAGAATCACTCCAGATCGCATAAAACATCAAAACCGAGTCAATTCAACTCGTGACGCCTGGCAGGTGTGCATGATCGCTAGGCAGTTCATCATAGAACCCAAAAACTAAGGTATAGGTTTGTGGCGCCTGGCGGTACAGGGATTCACCATCAGGCGGTTCCTCATGGAACCTAGAAAACACACTGAAATGGCATGTGCCGCCTGGCGGCTATGAGCAGCCTGCCAGGCAGTTTTTGGAGATTTTCCAAAAACGCGAAAATTCATAAAATTTACCAAATATACACATCCAATGGTTCATGCTTTCACACAGAATAAATTAATACATGCAAAGAAGTGGGTTCAGCTCCCCTAACCTAGATCCTTTTGCTTTAAAACCTTGACACTTGAGAATTTTTGATGATCAACTATGGTCCTCCTCTTTGGCTTCCTCTCAATTCAGCCCCCAAGAACCTCACTCAAACCTCACCACAACTCAAAATTCGTGTTTAGCTTTCTGGTATAACCTCAGTTTTGCAAAACTCTAACTATTAACCAAATCTTTCTTTTTAAAGGATGTCTAAAAACTAGGTTAATTACCTAAACGGAAATTTACTCTTAAATGAGTTGTTAATGCCATTTACCATCTCCTTATGGACATTTTCCAGCCACCTCTCGGCTGCCACACCACTAGGGTTTTCCCCCCAACCTTTCATATTCAAGCCAAAGCCAAAATACAAAATATTAAGGTTTTAATTTAGGTTCTCCAAGGTTTGAATCCATGACCACTCAATCACAATTCAAGAGCACAACCAATTCAACCAATCATATTTCATGCTTAACAAATCCAATTCAGTCATCATATCATTCCATAACATGATTAACATATATTTAAATAATAACAACAATAATACAAAAGTTAGCATACGTAAGACTTGAACTCAAGTCCTTTCACACAATCAAGTACTCTCAACCATTTGAGTTTGTACTTTTTCACGTCTAGGGATGTCAACGGGGCGGGTAGGGTACGGGTAGTAGATCCCCCGTACCCTACCCATTGGATAAATATTCGCCCCGTACCCGTATCCATATCCGTCGGGTATCCGCTATGTAGGTACCCGTCTATTTTTTTCATACCCGCGAATATCCACGGGTACCCGCGGGTATTTACAAAATTATTTAAAAAATAAATATTTAATCATAAATTCAAATAAAATAAAATAAAATACATCACTGTCATAAATTTTAAATAAATTTCTAACTAACTCAAGTCCATACAAGTCCAAATAATTATAAAAATAAATATAAAATGACGTTCATGAAAATTCTTTAATTAGTGTTTTGATCAACAAGTCCACTTTCTCCGATTGATTCCTGAAATAATCAAATAATAAACCTCAACTATCACGTGTCAAGTATTCTTATTTTGATTCCATCATTTGACAACAAGCATATCATAAACGTCACTATCTATATATGGTGGTTTGATGTATATGCCCAATTTCAAAGAAGGAAAAGAGAAAAATGTCAAGGGATGTACTTGAAAGAAGACAACTTACCAATACTTGAAGTTGGAATAATGAAGACAGAAGACAAGATGTGCAACTTATAAAAAAAATTAGGACAAAATGTTTTTTACTAATATATATATATATATATATATATATAAGGGTATTTTTGTGAATTAAAGTTTAGCGGGTACGTGTATCCACGGGTACGGATACTATGATACTCGTACCCGCCCCGTTAACATGCGGGTATCAAAAATACCCGTACCCACGGGTAGCGGGTATCCATTTTTAATATCCATTTCTTACCCATTGCGGGTTTTATCCGTGGATACCCACGGGTACGGATATTTTTGACATCCCTATTCACGTCATACCCCTCATAATTTAATGTCATAAATGCTCTTCCCACCCGTTTTTATTAATTAATTATTTAATTAATTAATTAAATTCCACGGGTCTTACATAAAGCGTGAAGTAAAAGGCATAAAGCAAGTGATGAACCTTTGGTCTCCTTTGTTTTTAGCACACTTTGGCCACTTTTTGGAGACATATGAGACACATTCTTTGTCTCCTTTTGTGATAGAATGAAATTAGCCTAGCACACACCATAGTTAGCTCTTTTATCTCTCATTTTTGTAACCTTATTTTAACTAGTTTCTAGAAGCTAGGGTTAGGTTTATGTAGAGACATCCTTAGGTATCTTTTATTTGCTTAGAGGCCCCTAAACTCTTCTTTATAAGGGGTGCTCCTAGACATGTAAAAGGGTTGAACATTTTGAAGTAAAAACACTCTTGTGTTTCAACCATTTGTGAGAGTTTCCTCCCTAGGGAGTGAATACTTTTAAGCCTTATCTTGCATAGCAAATGACGGCACACATCCACTCATCTTCAAGGTTGCCATGGCTTCTAGCCTAGCCTTGTAGTGGCGTGCTTCTCATATTTTTACCATTTCTTTCCTTTCCATTTTATGTTTTCTTCTTCCTTTAATTGTTCTTGGTTTTCTATGATTTATGTGCCTTTCATTTTCTTTTATTTAATCAATCCATCATCTTCTTCTCTAGAGCTTTGTGAAAGGAACCTTCACATCTAGATAGCATGCTATCTTAATGTCTAGTGGGAATTTCACTTAGCTTTCTTAATCAACCCACACCATATTCAATAATCTTAAAAAGGAATAAAATAATCCTTCATCATTTGGTATCTAGCGCCTAAGTTATCTTGAATATGGTGTTTTTCATGTGCTAACCTTGTCTTGTTGTAGCTATCTTGATATGGTTCAAATCCACTTTTATGACACACAAAAATAGTGTTGGCAGAAAACGTGACGATTTTAAAACATTAAACTGCACCAGCTCAGCAGTCCAAAAATTACGTTTTTGGTGTCAAAAGAAAGCTCTTTGAGTCTAGTTTCGAGAAAAAAAAGAACCAACGTATTTGGAGTTCTATGGAGAATGTTATGATCAAATTAGTGAGCAAAGGTTAGATCTGCCAAGAATACGTGCATCAACGTTTTCAGGTTTTGTTGTGGCAGTTTGGCTACGATTTTTGTACCTCTTTAACCTCCTGAATGTGATTGGATAACATGTCTTTGGATGCTTAGTCTTTGATCCTCAAATCCGTGAGTTTAAATGCATGATAGCTACATGTTTGAGTCTTTGTGTACGTCATGATGAGTCTTTAAATGTGCCTAACTTTTTCTGGAGTCATGTGTCATATGTTAACTTGAAGTTTTCTTGTTCTTGTTTTTCCAAGTATTTGAATCTTGTATTCACTTTATGTCTTGTTTAATGTATGCTCCATGAAATTGATTTTGACTTCAAACCTGAAAACCTTGATGCACGTATTCTTGGCAGATCTAACCTTTGCTCACTAATTTGATCATAACATTCTCCATAGAACTCCAAATACGTTGGTTCTTTTTCTTTCTCGAAACTAGACTCAATGAGCTTTCTTTTGACACCAAAAATGTAATTTTTTGACCGCTGAGTTGGTGCAGTTTAATGTTTTAAAATTGTCACGTTTTCTGCCAACACTATTTTTGTGTGTCATGAAAGTGGATTTGAACCATATCAAGATAGCTACAACAAGACAAGATTAGCACATGAAAAACACCATATTCAAGATAACCTAGGCTCTAGATACCAAATGATGAAGGATTATTTTGTTCCTTTTTAAGATTATTTAATATGGTGTGAGTTGATTAAGAAAGCTAAGTGAAATCCCCACAAGACATTAAGATAGCATGCTATCTAGATGTGAAGGTTCCTTTCACAAAGTTCTAGAGAAGAAGATGATGGATTGATTAAAAAAAGAAAATGAAAGGCACATAAATCATAGAAAACCAAGAACAATTAAAGGAAGAAGAAAACATAAAATGAAAAGGAAAGAAATGGTAAAAATGTGAGAAGCACGCCAGTACAAGGCTAGGCTAGCTTGAGAAAGAGTTTTAGGTGTCTAACCCCTAATTCATTTATTTTGTCTTGGCTTTGAGTGTTTTGTTGTAGGAATCATGGCAAGTTCATCAAATGCACCTACTCCAAACAAAAATAATACATTGATGAGATTGTTTCGGGATTTGGAGTTGTCTAGGAAGGAGTACTTTGAACAATTGAGAAAAGAAAAGGAGTAAAATGGCCTAAGAATCCAAGAGCACATTCAAAGGCTTGAAGCTAAAGAGCAAGAAAGAAAGGTTGTAAGACCCAAGAAAATTAAATAATTAAATAAATAATTGTTTAATAAATGTGGGTAGTAAGAGTCTTTATGGCATTTAATATAAAGTGTTGTGACGTGGAGAAGTACTAGCTCAAGTGATTTAGAGTACTTTATTGTGTGAGAGGACTTGGGTTCAAGTCCTATGTATGTTAATTGTATGTTGTTTTAAATGGTGCATTGGTTGTGCTTTGACTTTATGATTCCATGGTTGTGTGTTCAAACCTTGTTGAGAACGAAATTGACTTCTTTATTTTTGCTAATATAAGTGTGGTCTGAATGTGAAAGGGTGGGAAAACCCTAGAGGTAATGGGCAGCCAAGGGAGCTGGAAAAAATAGCCCATAATGGTGTCTATGAAAGGTAATTATAGACATTAAAAGGCCATTTTTCGTTTTTTTGCCATTTACCATAATTAGGGACCATATAAAAGGGGGAAATAAGGTAATTATGAGGGTTTTTGAAGTTTGAAACCTAGAGTGAAAAGAGAGCACGAATGTTGAGTGAAAAGAGAGTCAAAGGAATCAAGAGAGCTAAGTTGGGAGAGCACTAAGAGAATCCAAATTGGGGCAAGGAGAACTATCAACTTTCTCTTCTTTTAAGTAGAGGAAAACCAGGTAAGGGGAGTTATTTTCGTATATGTTGATTATGCGCATTTTTTAGAGTCATACTTCCATAATTCTATGCTTACTTGATGTGGAATTTCATGCCTGTATGATATGATGTGAGGAATTGTTGTATTGGCAATGTTTAATAAGTCTCTTGTATATGTGGGTATGATTATGATGGGGGTATTTGCATTATATGGATGTTGTTGTTCAATATCGAGTTGTGAAGGTCCAATTGGGTTTAAAACATGTCCATAAGAATTATTGTTGTCCTAGAATGGTTTGGTAATGTTTGGATTGGGGTTTGGCTTGGAATTCTGGTTTCTGTGCGCGTAAACAGGGAGAATGTCTGCTAATCTCGCCCAAGTGAGCAAGGCTCGCCTAGGCAAAAATAGCAGAAACTCTAGTATGGTTGTACTCGAGCATCTCGCTCAGGCGGGCGTATCTCGCTTAAGCGAGAACTCGTGATTGTTGTGTGGTTCTGCTTGAGCACCTCGCTAAGGCGGAGAGCTTTATGTTTGGGTGACAGAGCATCTCGCCCAGGCGAGTGGTTCTCGCTTAAGCGAGAAATCGTACAAGGTCCTGTGTTTTTGCTTAACTCGTCGCCTAGGCGAGAGTTTTGGTTATAGGCAAAGGGCGATCTCGCCAGGCGAGAGGAGCTCGCCTAAGCGAGACTTCGTTGTGAGCCACTAGAGCACACTCGCTCAGGCGAGAAAGCTTAGATTAAGCGAGACAGGCCTGGTAAGGCTTCTAGCGCAAGCGAATATAATGCAGTTTATGTGCGTTGTTTGTATGCATTGATGCAGACGTAGATCAGGAGATGATGTGCCATGAGTGGGTAGGTTCATGGATGGTGGTTAACATGTGATGATGTGGGCGTGGAGGTTCATACCCTGTTACTCTCATGTGGGGATACGAGCGAGGTAGGTTCGTATGTTCCGTGCTCACATTGGAGAGATGTTACATGCGGGAAGGTACGTAGCTAGTGGATCACATGTGTTGGACTACGGGCGGGTAGATCCGTAGAGTAGGATTACGAGCGGGGAGGTTCATAGAGGCAGGACCACGAGCGGGCAGGTTCGTGTGAGTATCATAAATCCTGAGTCCATGGCTAACTATGTTGTGTGATTTGAAGGTTGAAAAGCCTTGCGGTATTAAGGACTCGGCCAAGGTCTAACTATAGTAATGAAACTGGGGGTATTTGTATTATTTAATTGATGTGTTTTATTTTATTATTAAGCTCACCCTTTCTGTTTGTGTTTGACAATGATCCTGTAATTCTTTACACAGGAGCAGTTGATGATACATGTGATGTTGCTAACGCTTAAGACTGAGAGAGGAGCTAGCTTGGGTTGAAGCTAGGAATTTATTATGTTGCTGTTATTTTATTGGATTTTTGAAAATTGTAATAATCTTATTTACTGTTATTAAATACTTTTGGCGCGTTTAATGATATTATTGAATTTTCCCACGTTTGGGGATAATAAAAGATTTGACGTTTGATGTTCTTTACTTATTTCTTTAATTTTAAATAAGTAATATCTAGTAGGGATGTTACATAGGCTAGGAAAATAGGGCATTCTAGGCGTAACCCATCACAAGAGAAGCAAACTCCAAAGATTCTTAAGTTCTATGGTGGAAGTGATCCCAAAATCTTCCTTGATTGGGAAGCTAAAGTTGATCAAATTTTCAATGAAAATCATGTAAAGGATCAACCACAAGTTGATCTAGTAGTTTTAGGATTTTTGGAGTATGCCAATACTTGGTGGCATAAAGTTTGTAAGAATTATGACCAAGGGCCACCCGCGGCTTCTTGGATGAACATTAAAACTCTTATGCATGCTAGATTTGTTCATCCCTCCTATAGGAAGGAACTTCTTTTAAAGCTCCAAAGGCTTCACCAAGGTCCTATGAGTGTGAGTGAGTACTTTAAGGAATTAGAGTCTCAAATGCATAAGGTTGAAATAAAAGAAACTAACAAAGAGAAAATAAAAAGATTTGTGAGTGGTCTTAGGAGAGACATACAAGACCAAGTAGAGTTGTATGAGTACTCCACTCTTGAAAATGTTTTCACATTTGCCTTTGGGATTGAAATTCAATTGAAAAGAAAAAGAAGGGCAAAGAAGAGTTACTCACCCAACCACTACTTTAGTCACTCATGGAAGGGAAATGATAAAAAAAAAAATGACAAATTCCCTTCTAACTCTCACCAAGAACCACCAAGTAAAAGTAAGTCACCAAGTGATCACATTAACCATTTCACTTCTCCAAGATCAAGTTCCATTAAATGTTTTAAATGTTTGGATTATAATCACATTGCTTTAAATTGCCTAACCAAGAGGACCAACACAAGACTCAAACTCACATCCTTTCAACATAACCAAGTAGTCTTAACCACTTGAGCTACCTTTGCTCCTTGTCATAATTCCCCATATTAATTACCATAAAGATCCCTTTAATTGTATTTATATTAAATAAATATTTATTTATTTATTTAATTTTTCCAAGTCTTATACATGCTTTGTAAAAAACAAATAAATTATATTAGATAGGCATTAGGAAAAGGAGAAATGCCTAGTGAATAAGGTTTAAATCAAGAAACTGGTCTTAAATGAGTTGTTGATACTCGTTGGGGTTCATATTATGTAACTTTGATCAATTTGATATTGATCTATTCTTCTATAATGCATGTTCTTGAAATTATAAAAAATGGTGGATCAAATGCAGATCAAAGAGCTGAAGCAAATGGTCTTTTACATTTTCTGGAGAAATTTGATTTTTAATTCACATTGCATTTGATGAAAAATGTCTTGGTTATTTCAAATGAATTGTCATAGGCATTGCAAAGGAAAGATCAAGACATCATCAATGCTATGAACTTGGTTAACATCACAAAGCTACAATTGCAAACTATAAGGGATAATGGATGAAAGTCTTTACTGTAGGAACTAAATTCAGTTTGCAATAAGCATTTCATTAACATTCCTAATATGGAAGACATATTTTTTTTTCTAAGGGTATCACGACGTGGAGGTAAAGGTCAAGCTATCACAAATAGGCATCACTATCGTGTTAGATTATTTTATACTATCATGGACATGCAACTTTAGGAACTTAATGATCATTTTATAGAGACAAATACTCAGTTGCTTCTTTGCATGGATTTTTTGAATCCAACCAATTTATTATGTACTTTTGTTAAGGCAAGGCTAATTGAATGTGCAAAGTTTTATCGATGTGAATTCTTTACAATTGATTTAGTGATGCTTGATAATCAACTTGAGACTTATATCATTGATATGTAGTAATGTAGAATTTTCATCTTTGAAAGGAATCCTAAATCTTTTTGCGAAGTTGGTTGAAACTGGAAAACATATTGTTTATCCATTAGTTTAGCTTCTTTTGAAGTTAGCAATGATTTTGCCCATTGCACAACAATCATGGAAAAATCATTTTTTGCCATGAAAATTGTGTAAAAATAGGTTGCGTAATCAGATGAGAGACTTATATTAAGAAAGACGTGTTCAATAAGATTGACAATACGCTCATCAGTCAACGATTTCAAAACATGAAATCCTATAGAGCACAACTATAAGGCATGCAATTTATTTCAATAGATTGAATTTTATGATTTTGATACCTATGTCTTTATCTTCATATGCCCAATGATAATTATTATTAATTTATATTATTTGAAAATTAAATTGTCCACACTAACTTAGGGTCTTAGATCCACCATTAAACACAATTACACATGTGTTATACAACCTTCTAGTACCCATAAGTTTTTAAGTGTTTACGAGTAAGTGAAACCTTTGTGATTCTTCACTTTGTGAAGCAACTAGTGAACTTAATTTATCCTTTCTTTTACCGAGTTTTCTTGTTATTTGTTTTGAGGTCTTAGTTTAAGGAAAATATTATGATGTGATAATGAGTCATTTGTGTATTTGTTGTAATCAATAGTAGTTTGTGTACTTATTATAATCAAGAAAGGTTTATTCGTTAGTTATAATAATTAATTTGATTAATGGAACTTCCTAATCAATTGTATTAAGGAAAAATTGGATGTAACCCGGATAAATAAATTAAAAATTCTCTATATATTTTTGTGTTGCTTGTTTACTAGATAATCTGGTCTAAGTATAAGAAAAAGAGTCTTAAACTCTATATTTGACTCTCTTCTACAACTAATTGTTTTAGCTACTCTATAAGAATACATAAATTAAAAAAAAATAATAATAAAACACAAATCGTGAAATTTAAAAAAAAAATATATCAAATTTCAGTAAAGTTAAGAAAAATTACACAAAATGATAAAAAAAAGTAACCGAATCAGTTAGTATATTCACTAGCTAAGTATATTAAAATTTGTAATATGCTTTAGGTATATTCAAGTACATTCTATCACTTTGCCCAAAAAAAACATTAGTTAACAAGTGGTATGCATAATTGCTTCTGAAATAATGTGTGCATCATCTCCAGATCAGACTAGTGAAGTGGAAAACACAATGAAAAAACACAAGAATATAAAATGGCAGCACCACCAAATCTATGCATCCAACGTGACATCCATGCTCAGCTGCTGCTGACCAACTCCAAATGGCGACCTTGTCTAGGCCCTCTTGATCGAAATTATCGTCATCAATTCTTTCTTTATTCCCTTACACTCACAACCCAACAACTTCATCCCCAATCCCTATCATCATTTCAACGCAACCCTTTTGATTGTAGCGACTATTTATGCTGCCAAACATGCTGCGATTCTGCTTCACCACACTCTGCGCTTCCAAAGCCTCGCCTATTCCTCTCTCTGTTTCCGTCTCTAAAGCAATTCTCAAACCCACAAGGGTCAGATCGCAAATGGCTTCTTTCTCCTCTTCCTCTTTCTCTTCCTCCAAGCTATTGTTCCGCCAGCTCTTTGAGAAGGAATCGTCCACCTATACCTACCTTCTCGCGGATGCCTCTCACCCAGAAAGACCAGCCCTCGTAGGATTCTCTAAATTTTGTTCTTGAAGGGATTAAAGATTGAATTTTGAAGTGTGGTTGAAGGTTTGTGGGGTGTTTTTGGGGATTGGGCGATGGGTTTTTTCCTTTGAGCCTTTTTAGGCCTTAGTGGATTGGATGATGGAATTTTTGTCGTTTTGAGTTTAATTTACATGGACCAGAATAGAAAAGTCTTCTTTTTAATCGTATGAATCAGAAATCATGGTAGATACGTGTTTTAAGTTGTTTTTATAGAATTTAATAAATTCATCATAGATGTTGACTTCTGATTAAATGATAGCATAAATAGTCTTTTTATCTTTTTGGTTTCTGTTGTTTGGTGATTGATGAAATTTTTTGTTGAAATTTCAGTTGATTGACCCGGTTGATAAAACTGTAGATAGAGACGTGTTGCTTATTGAGCAACTGGGGTTGAAGCTTGTGTATGCCTTGAACACACATGTGCATGCGGATCATGTCACTGGGACTGGCCTTCTCAAGGTGTGCACCTTCTGAATTGTTACTTCCATCTTATCCTTCACTCCTTCAGTTCATAAAATGTTTGTGAAAATGTTTTCTATGTAAAGTAGGATGTGTTGTTGACCCTGTAAACAATTTAAGGGTAGAGGAAGTTTTTCCAATATTTGTGAATACTTTTTGCTGTGGTGGTAACTTGGTGTGTTTTTGTTATCCACTTATCACGCAAAGAGCAAAGTACCCGGTGTAAAATCTGTTATTTCAAAAGCAAGTGGTGCAACGGCCGATCTTTATCTTGAGCCAGGTGATAAGGTCCATTTTGGTGATTTTTTTCTTGAGGTAAGTCTGTAGCTGCTTGCGCAATAATATGTTTAGTCAATGTTATTGTAGATTCTCAACAGTTATAAGTTGTTTTTTGACTGGAGTTGTTGCCAGATGATTGGGGTTATCAAAGATACCTTGCATTTCATTAAGTTTTTCATAAGGAATGAGGGGTTCTATATATGTTGCTTGATCTGTCTATTTCTTTGTATAATATGATAAATGAATGTCCAGTCTATGACACTCTAAACTTTTGAAGACAGACATAGCATATAATTTTATGCAGCTTCCAGTGTTCAACATCATTTAAGACATTAGTACCCATATTTCTAAATGAAAAGGACTCTGATTTGTCAAGCTGATGGCTAGGTCATTGGCATGAATTTAATTTCAGCTTTATGTTAAACTAAATTGTGGCATTGTTGAAAGCTAGCTTGTTATGCCTGTAATCTTGGGAAAAAAAATAAAGAAGGAAACTTGAGGATGATTTCATCTTATTTTTATTATAGATGACATACAGACATGTTTTTAAATGGTTTTTACTCCCCCATTCAGGGTTCATCTGTTTCAATTATGAAGGATTTTTTGTCTTTAAATTAACTTGGTAAATGGATCTTATTTTCTGTTGTCCATGGGTGGGGATAGCTCATCATTGTTTTTGTGTATCACCTACGTTATAGTCTGTAATATGTATTATTCTCTTTAACATTTTAGGTCCGTGCAACTCCTGGTCATACCAAAGGTTGTGTTACCTATGTTACTGGAGATGCACCTGATCAACCTCAACCAAGGATGGCATTCACTGGAGATGCCGTATTAATACGTGGATGTGGAAGAACAGATTTTCAGGTACATTCTTCTTTCTCATTTTCCTTAGTTATGCTTCTCAAGAGTGTTCAAAGTTTTATATGAACAAATGTTATGTTACCTCAATTTTTTGAATGACATTGGGCATAGGCTTTTTGGTCTTACCAGCTGTTTTCTAATATCATCTCAAATTTATTCGTTGCTGCCTAATGCAGGGTGGGAGTTCAGAGCAGCTTTACAAATCAATCCATACACAGGCATGAACTTGACAGTAATTGTGTGTTATGTAAAACAGAAACTTAGAAAAATAGGCTAAGAAGTAAAAAAGATATAAGATGTTTCTGGTTTGTTCATCCTCAATACTAATACTAAATTGCTCATGTTTTTTCTTGGAAACAGATTTGTACATTGCCCAAGAATACGTTAATTTATCCAGCTCATGACTACAGAGGATTCACTGTAAGGACACCCTTAAGCTTTTTTCTTGCCAAATGTGTTGCGAGTTGCTTATACAAATTACTGATTTTAGGTAAGCACTGTTGGAGAGGAGATGGAACATAATCCACGTCTGACAAAGGATGAGGTAATGTTTGATGACCTCCATATAATTTTAGCTCAACTCAATGCACCAAATGGAACTAAGGTTAAATATGAAACTAAGGTTAAATATGAAGAAACACTATTCTAGAGATCCTAATAAAAATACATGCCACTGTAATGTAGAATGCTTAAAACAGAAACCAACTTACTGCAAAGACTGCTGCCATAATCATAACATCTAAGATGTTGACAAATATATTATGGAAAAGGCATCAGATTTGAATTGGTAGATAGATCTCAGTCCTATCAGAAGAAAATTTGTTCTTAGTTTCCTTTGTTGGTCATATCTAATCTCAATCTCTCTGCATTTTCAAGAGGGTAGTGGGATATGTTTGTAAATCACTCCTTCAGCTATACCCTTTGATTCATAACATGTAGTTAAAATAAGTTTTAACACTTGTCACTTTTTTATTCTACTGCTGGTTAGCCCCTACTTGTGTAGTATCTGACAGTTGAAAATGTTGGTCCCTCCTTTTCCAGGAAAAGTTCAAGAACATCATGGCAAGTAAGTAACATCAAAACTTTATAAAAGATTAGTCAAATCTATTTTTTAATATGCATTGTTGCTAATACAATTGGTAATTATGGCACTCTTGATTTGTTCAACAGATCTTAACTTGCCATATCCTAAAATGATTGACATAGCTGTCCCAGCTAATATGGTTTGTGGAATCCAGTCCAATCAATAAGAAGGTTTATCTCAGAGATACACTTATGATTGACAGCTGTCACAGAGACCTTGCAAGCAACAGAGGGAAAATTTGTTATAGCCCTTTGAACTGAAGAAAAGAAGCCGAAATTGTAAATTAATAAATGGTATTTATAAGCCCAATATAATCTATAATTTGGCTCCAGTGGTTTTAGTCTGTGTTTTTGTGGTATTTTATTATCAGTAAAGTTTCCTATACATTGAAGTCTAATTTTTAGAAGGGAATGCTGGTAATAAAGTTTACCTCATAAATATTTTTAAAAGTTTTTAATAAATTTTAATATTTAGAAGTGAAATGCTGGTAATACAATTTTGTTGATATAAATATTTCTAGAAATTTTTGATAAATCTTAATAAATTTTAATGAATAATAAAGTAGGTTAGAAAGAATGTTAGAGAATGTGCTCTTCTTTCTTCTTTTTTTTTCACGGCCTGTTTAAACAATTATTTTGTATAAGGAATTTTAGAAGAAAGAGAAAAAACAAATGAACATATTCTCACAAGTTGAAATTAAAAATATAAAGAAAAATCAGAAAATTTATATGAAACAGTTTTTAGAAATTAATTTTTTTTTCTCTTCAATAAATCATTAGGAGGAGTATTCAAACATGTTCATGTGCCTTGAAAATCACTGTTTTTTGAATAAAGAACCATAGAGATAAAGTTACGAATGAAAATTGCTGAAAGGTACAACATGTTTGACTAGTAAATTTTTAAAATTTATTTTATTTTATGTGGAGAATTTGAAAAAAAATATTGGTAATACAAATTAATTCATAAATATTTTAGAAGTTTTCAGTACATTCGGGCTAATAATAAAGTTAGAAGGTATTTTAGAGAATGTTATTTGCATTTTTTTTTTCTTTCATCGTGAGCGTTTGTGTGGATAGATTTCTCTATAATAGGTTTTGGAAGAAAAAAGTAGAAAAAATAAGATGAAATTTTTTTATAAATTAAAATTAATTTATGTGTAAGTTAAAAAGTTAGAAAAGTTAAATAAAACAAATTTTATAAATTAATTTACGTACAAATTAATTTTAACTAATGAAAAAAAATCATTTTTTATATTTTTCTCTTTTATAAATCTTTAGAATGAAATTCATACATGTTATTAAGCAGTGCAGGCTTGGACTTAACTGCAACAGCTTTTTCAAGATATCCATGTTCAGTCTACTTTGTTTATTATTTGGTTTTAAAGCATCAAAGTAGTCATTTTCTCATTTTATTATGGTTCTTAGAGTTGTAGCTATTATGGCAATGGTTTAGATGATTTGGCGCATGAGAAACTATTGTAGATTTCAATATCCCATTGATTTCAAAATTAAAGAATTGGTTAGATTGGCAGGAATAATTAAAAAAGACCATGCACACCACTGTTTTAGATTTAATGGTTTTAAATGTTTTTAATATAAATAGTAGACATGGTAAGATTTCCATTTTGAAGGAAATTGTTTGGCAATTTCCAGAGCCTAAATGGATAAATGTAAACACTAATGGAGCTGCCCGAGGTTGTCTTGGTCTGGTTGCTTGTGGTGGTAATTTTAGAGGAAACAAAGGTAAAAATATTGGAAGTTTTTCTATGTTTTTAGATATACATAGTTTTTTTTTTGCAAAATTTGTGTGGGTCATCTATATGTTGGAACATGCTTGGACTATGGGTTTTACGAGGCTTTGGTTGAAATGTAATTAACCTCTCTTTAGTTTGTCAAGCTTTTTCTACTCAGAGCATAATGATTTGGACACTCATCTCTCCATTCTCTTTCAAAAGAATCTTCTTCCTCTAGTAAAACTAAATTTTTTGAGAAAGATCCTATGTTATTAAGGCGTATGATAGGTCAAGATCAAAGTGAGCTTGAGCCAACTCAAAGAGAAAACATTTTTCAATCTAGATGCAAAATTAACAAATGGGTTTGCTCTTTAATTATTGATGGAGGAAGTAGTACCAATGTAGCTAGCACAAGGTTGGTGGAAAAGCTTAGCTTAGAGACCATTCCTCATGGTAAGCCCTACAAGCTTGCTTGGATAATTAAAGAAGGAGAAATAGATGTCAATAAATAAGTCCTAATCAAATTCTCTATAGGAAGCTACAAAGATGAGGTGCTTTGTGATGTTGTTCCCATGGAAGTCACACATATCTTACTAGGTAGGCCATGGCAATTTGATAAACAAACTTTACATGATGGTCATACCAACCAATACATTTTCTTCATAAATGGGAAAAAGACCACTTTACAACCTCTATCACCTCAAGAAGTTAATAAGGATAGAAATATAATAAGAAAAGATAAAGAAGAAAAACAAAAGGGGCAAGCTTTCACCAAGGTGTTACTTGCCTACAAAAAACTTCTTCCAAAGCAAGATGTGCATCACCCTTCCTTCTCTTCTCAAGCCAAAAAGGAAGACCCAAAGCACAAACAAGAAAGGAAGAGTAGCCTAGAAAATAAAGATGACCTAACCAAAGCTAGGGGTAATACCTTTAGAAAGGATGGAACAAAAGCTCATAAAAAGGAGGTGCAAATCCTCCCCCAAATCAAGTCAAGCTCCATCTACAAAGGCTTAAAGAATTTGTGGTCAAATTCTCTCCAAGGAGGGGAGGATGATGAAGGATTGACCCCAACCAAGGATGAAGACATATGCTTAAGAAGACTAAGCATGTTTAGAAAGGAAGTTCACTAATCCTTCATCCCTTTCATTTGTGTTTGTTATTGTTGACCTTTGACTAGGTTTGACTTGTTGACTATAGTTGACTTGACTTAAGCCAACATGCTAATCTATGTTTATTTGTTTTGTAGGTTAATTAGGAGTAAGAAAGAAATGCTAGGTGGCGCATGGTGATTGGGGAGCATAAATGATGTGGAGGAGAGAGTAAAACAAAGACATAAAGCATAAAGTAAAAGGCATAAAGCAAGTGT
>Ga0214543_1006911_pt1 | contig 19860 bp, 11 predicted proteins | sample CNSS2metaG_FD_160094 | JGI IMG/M metagenome (GOLD analysis project Ga0214543, IMG submission 160094) | Root nodule microbial communities from cowpea collected in UCLA plant growth center, Los Angeles, California, USA - CNSS2 | ecosystem: Host-associated > Plants > Roots > Nodule | place: USA...
TCTATCTCTCTCTCTATATATATATATATATATATATATATATATATATATATATATTTCTTCTTTTAAGTTTATTTGTCACAAAGTGTTTAGAAAATTAATTATATCATCAATACAAAAATTAAGTAATTAAAATAACAAAATTTAAAACTAAATATTATAAAAGTTAACCATTTCTTCATTAATTTATGCTTGAATAATAATACAAAATTTTATACTTCAAATATGTTAAAATTAAATTCCATAATTATTATATTTCTTTAACATTTTTATTATACTTTTTTATTTTCTTAATCAATTTATTATTTTATTTTCACATTTTTTTGTCTTTGTTTTCTTATATACATTTCTTATCTATATTTCTGTCTCTGTATACATTTTTATCTCCATATTAAAAATTAATACTATTCTAAAATATTTTAATATATTGTTTATAAAAATTAAACTTAACATAATATATACTTGAAAAAGAAGAGAAAAACAATTCTTTCTCCTACATTATATACATATTTTTTTGGTATAGACTCCTTCTTCATCTAAGAAAAGAAAAACTTTAACTTCCAATATGTGGAAGACATACTTTTTTTATGCGTAAAACATACAACTTATGTTAATTATTACTAATATAATTTAAGGGTAGAGAACTATCAACAACAATTTGAATTAAACCGTGATTGATGACACCAATAAACAAATTAGCCGTATTTGTAAGTAATATGCAATACTTAGATCTCTAGAATGAAATTCAAATATTGAGAAATTATTATATCATCCTATACTTCTTCATGACATGGTCTAGATCCATCATAAAAAAAAATGATAGAAAGTAGTCTAATAAAATTCAAATTATGTGTCATGTAAAAGATTAATTGGGACTATGTTGGTCAAGAAAAATATAATAACTTGACTTTAAACCTCATACTTTGGGAAAATATCTTGGGAGGAACTGATTCATCACCAATAAATATTATGTTTTCACTTTGAAAAAGGTCATCAACTTGGTCCATGTCTTCCATGAATCTTTTGATTCTTAGATTAGGTTCCTTAAACATTTCGGTGTTTGTCAATCCATTCGTTGCTTCACTTAAAGAAATCAATAGTAATTATAGAATAAATCAAGATAATATTTTGAAAAACCAATGTCAGGAAAAAAATTGTTTTCCTTAAAAGTGGAAGAAGAAATAGGACACCATGGTGCAACAAATTCCATACGTCTAAGGATCGAATAATATTCACATATTCAATAACATTTTTAACCTGTGAAATTAAAGTGATTGACTACATAATAAGTTGATACCTACAATAAAATAAGACAACACTTTGAAGAACCATTGTCAAGAAAATATTATATTCCTTGAAAGTCAAAGAAGAAATAAAGACCATGATGCAGTAGTTCTTTTACTTGATAAGTTTTCATTCCTATCTAACCTCCATTACTTATTCCATACATTACTTTCTTAAAACAAATACTTGCTAAACTTCTCTTTAAAAATAAGTCATATCTCATATTTTTCATAAAATTTAACTTGTAAATACTTTTTAATCAAATGTGGGAAAAAATGAAATTAGATAATGAGATGCAACTTCTATCATCTTTTACTTTTTAATTTGTTGCAAATTTCTTGTACAATTAAAATTATTATTATTGATGTAATTAATAGTAAAATATACATTAGTTTTAATTTAAAATAAAAATTTAGTTTAATCTAGTTTTATTTAATGAAATTATTATTAAAAAACTACCTATTATTTCCAATATTATTTTTTTAAATTAAAATTAAAATTATTATTTGAATTTGTTTTATTACTTAATTATTTTCTTTTGGTTGAAAATTTAAATATTTATGATCTTTTATTTTATTACCTACTTAAATTATTAATTATTAATTGAAATGATTATTATTGGTATATTTAACATTTAGTAATATATAATTTAGTTTTAATACAAGTTTATTTGAATGGAATTATTATTTGAAATAAAAACCTACTATTTTCAATGTTATTGTATTCTTTTATAAAATATAATTAAAACTATTATTATAATTTATTTTATTATTTATTAAAATTATTAACTAACTATATTTACAATTTTTAATTTATTTCGTACTTAAATTATTAATTATTTAATTAAAATTATTATTATTAGTATAATAATAAATATCAAGTAAAATATCAATTAATTTTAATCTATAACAGACAAATATTATTAATCCATCTTTATTTGAATAAATTTATTATTAAATACATAACTATTATTTCCAATTTTATTATATTTTCTAAATTAAATTAAAAATATTATTATAATTTATTTTGTTATTTAATTATTTCTTTTTGGTTAAAAATATTAACTATATTTACGCTTTTTATTTTATTTCCTACTTAAATAATTAATTGTTAATTAAAATTATTATTATTTGTATATTTAACATTTAGTAATATATAAATTAATTTTAATCTATAACAACAAATTAGTTTTAAATGGAATTATTATTAAAACATACATATTATTTCTAAATTTATTATATTATTTTATAAAATATCTATAAAATACCTATTAACACATACTATATTGTTAATTTCATGAAATATTATTAAATAATTTGAAGTGAATTATCTATAAATTATTATCCTATTTATTAGTATTTATAGTTTGTATACATTTGGTGGTTTATTACAAAAATATCATGTTTTTTTTTTGTACAATATTGTATTAAGAGAAATAATGTATAATTATTGTTATAATTATGTATTTATGAACAGAATAATAAATATAGATTTTGGTAATATTGATTCTATGAAATTATTGATGAGGTGTATCTTAAAAATACCAGTAATAGTAGTAACATATTATACTAATAATTGTATAAAATTAAATATTTGAAATATAGGAATTAAAATTTACAACTAAAATTGTAAGTTATATATTATATTAAAATAAACTTTATTTGGTGTACTCTTCTTTTTTTTATTATATTTATATCAGTTTTTTCTATTTTAAATTTTAAATTTATAAATGCTAATTAAAAAATATTATTACTTCTTTTTGTATAGTTTATGTTAGGAATTCAAGTGTGAGTCTAAGTCCCACATTGACCAGAAATGAGAAAGTAGAGCACTATATAAGAATCAAGACCCATAAATCCATTGCCTTAAGGTTTTGGGTTGAGAGTGGTGTCAGTGCCTTATATGGTTAGGCTCAGATCTCATTGGTGTGTTGTATCTCCCAGTGTGGGTCAGGTAAGGGCAGAAATTGAGTACTCGTGGTTGGGCAGCTTCCGCTGGAGGGGGAGTGTACCAATGTGGAGTGTACCAATGTGGTTGAAGGGACTCACCCTTGAGGGGGAGATTGTTAGGAATACAAGTGTGAGTCTAAGTCCCAGAAATGAGAGAATAGAGCATTATATAAGAATAAAGACCCATAAACTCATTTCCTTAAGTCCCAGAAATGAGAGAATAGAGCATTATATAAGAATAAAGACCCATAAACTCATTTCCTTAAGGTTTTGGGTTGGGAGTGGTGTCAATGCCTTATGTGGTTGGGCTCAAGTAAGAAGAACGGCGGTACAGAAAATGGCAGAAAACGTAATTTATCTGTTTTCCTTTCTATTTAATAATAAGAAAGTGATTCAATAATAATTTTAAAACAATTTATAAAATAAACTAAAATTAATTGATATATCTATAATTTAAATAGAAAATCTTTTTTTTTCTAAACATATATACTATTTATTTGTTGTCGTGTTTGATTTTATATATAATTTTATAAAAAAATGATTTTAATAAGATAATAAATTTTGATCTATAAGTACCATATTTATATATTAAATATCTCAATAATAATAATAAAATAATTATAATAGTATTACCTATTAATAATTAAAGAAAAGGTTTAAATACAATATATACATGTTTATTTTAAAAAATAATATTATTATTAATATTAAAATAAATATAAGAATACATGTATCAATATTTGTTATTTTTGTTCAATTTAGTCCCAATTTTTGTTAACATTAACCAATTTGGTATCTCTCCAAATTGAAACCAAATTTAATTTTTATATCAAAATTCACATTTTTTATTAAATATTTTTATATAATATATTAAAATTCACATCATTATAACTTTGATATAAAAATTAAATTTGATCACATATTCGATAGGGACCAAATTAGTTAATGATAACAAAAGTTGAGACTAAATAGAAAAAAAAAATAACAAATATAGGAACCAAATTGAATATAGAACATTGACTTTGAGACGTGGCATGCTAATGGGTTGACACGTGGACAGTTAAAATCTTTTTAAAATAAATAAAAAAATAAAAAAATTCAAAAAAACCATGAAGTGACACAAGACACACTACTGAGTTGACACGTGTACATTTAAAAAAGAATAAAAAATATTCAAAAAAACCACGGAGTGACACATGACAGTCATTGTTCATGGTCGTTAATGATTTAAATGGTGTTAGCAAAAAAAGACCCAATTGAACAAAATTGACGAAAATTAGGACCTATTTGAACATAGAACCAAAATTAGGACTTATTTGAAAAAACTTGACGAAAATTGGGACAAAAAGGTATTTTAACCTAAAATTAAAATGTATAAACTCAAATAATTGATAAAAAGTATTTAAAAATTAATCATATACTTATTATTAATTGAAAATGTATAAATTTAAAAGATTTCAAAACTAATGAAATAAAGAACAATCCATTCATAGTTAAAAAAATCAAAACAATTGATAGAATTAATGGGTTATAATACAAATTTTTTGAAAACAAATTCAATAATTGATTGTAAAAATAAATGTTTTAATTATTAAAAAATATTTCCAATCATGTTTAAAAATAAAATGATTATTATTTTGAAAAGGCTAAATTTATACAAATTCAAAAGAGAAATAACCAAAAGATAAAAGAACCAGATAATTTTGTTAGAATGTAATGCACCCTAAGATTTATAACAAGTCCTTAAACAACCACAAACTAAAGAAACAATTTTTATTTTATATATTGTTTCATTCTTCTTTCTCATTCCATCCCCGCTTAAGTTTATAAAGAAAAAAATTTAATATGAAAATATATAATTTATAATTTATAAAATACATCACCCAAGTACAATTTTTTAAAATTTTTAATCAAACATTACAATGTTGATGTTGAGACGTAGTCTAGAAAAACATAAAGAACATTGAAAACTTCATCCCAGATTGAAGTCTAAAACTACATATTGTATAATAATATCTTTTACTTAGTATGTTTGGAAACTTGTTTCAAGTGTGAACATTGAACCATATATTATTAGTATTTTAAATTTTTTAATATTTATTTGTTTTTATTTTAAAAATAACTTTAATAAATTTGTAAAATTAGTATTATTATTAAAATTTAGGAAAGAAAGTTAATAAATTTTCAATATTAATACTAATATTATCCTTTCCTTTAAAAATACAAAATGGTGAAAAAAAATATAAATAGTAGAATGTACTCGTATAGTAATTCATATGATAAAATTGTTATCTTTTAGCACAAATTCATATTTCAAACTTTTATTTACAAACTTTATTTTGCTTTAAAATAAGAAATTGTAAATAATATAATTAGCTCAATAATTGATTTTGTTTTAAAATACAATTACATAAAATAAATTAAAAAGGATATGTTTTTTTAATATTTAATTTATTTACCGTGTCATTATTCAGTTATTTATTTATTGGTTTACACTATATTTTAATTATTATTATTATTATTATTATTATTATTATTTTATTAGTACTAATATGTTATTATATTATTATTAAATATTATTATGTATTATAACATATATTTATTTTTTATTATTTTTACATTAAAAAATATGTATTAAGAATTTTTTTCTTACTATATAATACTTTAGTGTTTTTTAATTAAAATTTTACTCTTAGTATTATGATTACATGCATAACCATTATGTATATTAAAAAAATTGAATAAAAATATCTAGTTTGATTTTTTTAAAATCTATACGTTTTAATTCATTGGCTTTGTTGCGTTGGTTTTTCTGAAGAAGATGTCATCCAGGCATCATAGTTTCAATTTTTTTTTCAAAATTATATTTATTTACTTAATCTAGATAATGTAAGTCGAAAGTTAAAAATTTGATTGATTTTTTGCAATGTTCATCGAGTCCAACAAAATCATAATGGTTGGTATGTTGTGTGATGTTCAGCTAATACATATATTTTGTTGAAGGAAAATTTTATATTTATTCTTTTGGTTATAAAATTTAATAATACTATTATTTGCACTGTATGAATTATCTTTTATAATTAAAGCTCACATAAAGGTTATATAATAAATCCCAATTTGTTTATTTATTAGATTGATGTAACCATTAACCAACCAAAAATCATTAAGTAATGTATTTGAAAGTAATTTTTTCATAATATGCTCATTAACTAAAAATAAAATCAAATATTATAATGTAACCAAATTTGAACATTAATTATTAAACAATGTATTTCAAACTGAAAAATAAAAAAAAAATCATATTTTCCAATTATAATATATTGTAAAGAACTTTGACATTGATGTTAATTTTGTGACTCTCAACCTCGGAAAAAATATGGATAATGATATTTTGACGCATTTTTAACCCATCACTTCAATTACCCTTCAGTTGTCTATTTTGATTTTTTTTATGTGATGTGATGATCTAAGGGTGATTGAAGTGATGGGTTAGAAATGAGTCAAAAAAAGAGGTCAAAATATCATTATCTAAAAAATATATGTCTTCCTCCAAAGCATGAAGAAGGAATGAGTCAACATAACAATTAAATGTGGACTACAATTACCAAGATATGAGGGTTTGACATGTGGTTGGACTTTTCAGTTACCAATACAAAATTGAAGTTGGACTTTTGAATTATTGAAATACAAATTCAATTAATAATTTTAATAAAAATATTAATATAAAAATAAATAAAAAATTAAAATCTAGAGTAAGCAAATAATACAAAATTCTCATTTCAAATCCTAAAGACAAAAAAGAGGAACTTGGTAATCATTTCAAGAACATGCACACTTTGCTTTCATAATTAATGAGGGAGACTGTAGCAGTGTTGGAAGTTGTACAAAGCTTCTTTAAGAAGCTAAGTTTAAATTAAAAAAAGAAACAAATTTTTTAGTTTATCAAACTATCAAAAATTAAATTTTGATTTTTCCCAAAATCAATCAAAGTTTTCTTTAGTTGATAGATATATAAGTATATATGAAGAAGGTCAAAAGTATTTTTTATTTTGCGGACATCAATTATATTTTTTTAAGTGTTCTATTTATTTAAATTTGACCTAATTGCTTTATACTTTACCAAAAATGCATATTAATATATAAGTTAAAGAAATTTGAAGTTCAATATTTATGTTTGAGCGATTACATAATAAAGCTTAACTGATTATATAACAAAAGTAAATCTTCAATCACCAATGACATTGATAAAGTATATGTTTTACTTGTAAACATTAAAAATATTTATTACTATTATTATTATGGTTATTATTATGATTTTTGTGGTTAATAATATTATTATTATTAAATTAAACTAATGAGTTTATAAGAACATGGAAAAACATGTATCTTCAAAGCTGAAAAATCAATATTGAAAAAAAATAAATGTGTCCTTTCGATATTAAAAAATTATTTACCTCACGTTCTGGAAAGTGATAACTTATAATTTCAAATGTTATATACTTATATTTATTGCAATATTATCAAAAGACTTAACATACTTTCTGATATATGTCTTTATTGCATACATCATTACTTTGCAATAAAAAATGTGTTTACATATAATTGAATTAAATTAAGTTAAACAAAATCTTTTAATATATTATTAAATAATAAATAACAAATATCAAATATTAAATAATCATATAATGAAGTAAAAAATAATAACAGATATTACAAAATATTAATAATTATATGTCTTATATTAAAATTAAAGTAGTAAAATATTACTCATAAAATCATAATCATGAATAATAGGGTTAAATATGTTTTTAGTCCCTTAACTTTCACTAAATTTTGGAATTAGTCCATTTCAAAACTTTGGACCAATTTAGTCCTTCATCTTTTGAAATACGTGGATTTAGTCTTTTTAATCAAATTTTGTTAAGTTTATTTGACATTTCAAGCGCGTTTCATAATAATATTTGACTTAACATTAAAGCAAAAATGTGTTAAACAATATAAACAACTCAAATACAATTTTGAAATGCATACAAAACATCAAATAAACTCAACAAAATTTTATTAAAAGGACTAAATCCACGTATTTTGAAAGATGAAAGACTAAATTGGTCTAAAGTTTCAAAATGGACTAATTCCAAAATTCACTGGAAGTTAAGAGACTAAAAACACATTTAACCCTGAATAATCAGAAGTCACTATGAGAAGATTCTGAGAGAGCATTGAATGTGTTGGAAATGATTAATTGATGCAGCCAAAAGGGTGTGCTCCAAGAGATATGCAGTGATCTGTTCATAGTTATGCTTTGGAAGATGCAAAAGTTACCTAAGACATAAAAAAAAATTTCAATAATCATTCACAGATTTGAACAAGTCATAAAAATATTACTTTATACTGGAATTTCAAAATTAAATTATAATTTTAAAGTATCTTTCTAATGCATAAGTACTTATTTGACCAAAAAAAATATTATAGTCAAATACATACCTTTTCTTCTAAATGAACTGTAACGAAATTGTCTTTAGACTTTGTAGCTAGTAGACTTGGTGCAGTGTCCATTTATATATGTATATGTTTGAATGAGGTTTGGTGGGAAAGACACACTAACAAATATATAATTATAAATGAAAATAAATCCAATATTATTAAAGAAATGAAAAATGAAATAATTACATTCAAACTGATGATTAAATATACAAAAGGTACAATTAATTATAATTAATTACCTTCAATGACAATAACAACTCACATGAAGAGCATGAAAAAAGTCAGGTTCACAAAAAAAGAAGAAAGAACACAATAAAGAAGAACAAGAAAAAGAAGAATAAGAAGAAGAAATAAAATATAACAACAATCAAAAAATGAAAAAAAAAACATAAAAAAGTGTTTTGATAGAGAAAAAAATATAAAAAAATGGTTAAAGTGTTTTGATAGAGAGAAAAAGTGTACTCAAACAATATTCATAAAAAAAAATAAAAGGCCAGAAATGGTAGTGAAGAGAAAAAAAATATATATATATATATATATATATATATATATATATAAATGGTTAAAGTGTTTTGATAGAGAAAAAAAAAGTGTACTCAAGCAATATTCGTAAAACCAAACTTCATATATGGTGAGTAAAGATGAAGATGTCTAAAAAACACATCTTGTTATATAAAAGACATAATGTAAAAAAATTGAGCTTTGTTTCACAAAAACAAAGAAGAACGGTCATTGAAGAATGACAAAAAAAAAGTGTCTAGTTAGAAAGAAGAAAAGAACTGAGAATTGAGTAAAAATCAAAACTTTGATAGGAAAACAAAAAAAATGAAGTTTTGTGCTTGAGAGACATGAATCTATTTAGTCAGAAAGAAGAAAGCAACCAAGAGTTGGGTAAAAATTGAAACTTTGATAAGAAAACAAAAAAAATGGTAAAATACATACCATTGTGATTCTTAATCTGAAAATACGAAATCATGTTGCAAGTTTTGTGCTTGAGGGACTTGCTTGTGAACTTCAAGAGCTCTTAAATCTTTGAATTTGTCCACAATTTCTTTCATCTAAACAAAACCAAAGTTTAAGAAAAAAAAACATGAACCTGGTGTTATACACAATGTTCATGGATCTCACAAGAAAACATTCATCCAACAAAGAAAGACTACAAAGAAAATTAGTTAAATATGGTAGAAGAACAAAAAATAACAGAGAAGAAAATAAGTTGTTACCTTTTTTGTGTTTTTCATGGTGCTCATGAATATGAGAGTAAAACTTCCATCCAACTGAGGAAAACTACAAAGAAAAATAGTTAAATATGGTAGATGAACAAAAAATCACAGAGAAGGAAACAAGTTGTTACCTTTTTAGTATTTTTCACGATGCTCGTACATCTGAGAGCAAAACATTCTTCCAACAGAGAAGAACTACAAAGAAAAATAGTCAAATATGAGAAGAACAAAAAATCGCAGAGAAGGAAAAAAGTTGTTACCTTTTTGGTGTTCTTCACAGTGCTCATGGATCTAAGATTAAAACATTCGTCAAACAGAGAAAAACTACAAAAATAAGTTAGTTAAATATGGTAGAAGAACAAAAAATCACATAGAAGAAAAAAAGTTCTTACCTTTTTAGTGTTCTTCATAGTGCTCATGAATCTGAGAGCAAAAGATTCATCCAACGAGAAGAACTACAAAGAAAAATAGTTAAATATAGTAGAAGAAAAAAAATCGTAGAGAAGAAAAAAAGTTGTTACCTTTTTGGTGTTTTTCACGGTGCTTATGAATCTGAGAGAAAAACATTCACATTCGAGAAAAACTACAAAGAAAAATAGTTAAATATGGTAGAAGAACAAATAATCGCAGAGAAGAAAAAAAGTTGTTACCTTTTTGTGTTCTTCATGGTGCTCATGAATTTGAGAGCAAAACATCCATCTAACAGAGAAAAACTACAAAGAAAAATAGTAAAATATGGTAGAAGAACAAAAGATTGCAGAGAAGAAAAAAGTTGTTACCTTTTTGGTGTTCTTCATGGTGCTCATGAATCTAAGAGCAAAACATTCATCTAACAGAGAAAAACTACAAAGAATAATAATTAAATATGGTAGAAGAACAAAAAATCGTAGAGAAGAAAAAAAGTTGTTACCTTTTTTGTTTTCTTCACGGTACTCATGAATCTGAGAGCAAAACTACCATCCAATAGAGAAAAACTAAAAAGAAAAATAGTTAAATATGGTAGAAGAAAGAAAAATCGCAGAGAAGAAAAAAATTTGTTAGTTTTTTTGTGTTCTTCACAGTGCTAATGAATTTGAGAGCAAAACATCTATCCAACAGAGGAAAACTACAAAGAAAAATAGTTAAATATGATAGAAGAACAAAAAATCGTAGAGATGAAAAAAAGTTGTTACTTTTCTTGTGTTCTTCACGGTGCTCATGAATCTGAGAGCAAAACATTCATCCAACACACAAATACAACAAACAAAAGTAGGTTAATATGGTAGAAGAACACAAAATTGGAGAGAAGAACAAAAGCTTAACAAAAAATCAAAGAGAAGAACAAAATCAGTGTAAGAGAGATGGAGGACGGAAAGTGATGGAGTAAGAGAGAAGAAGAAAAGTTTGAGAGGCTGAGAGGAAGAGAGGAAGAGATGAGGCTGAAAGGAAGAGATGAGGTTGAGATGAAGAGAGAGATGTTAGACTGGTTTTGTTGCCGCCCAGAACAAATGGCAATACACGTTATTCCCTTTGTGGTAAAAAATATTTGAATGCTTTTATTAAGAAAATAATAAAATATTACAAACTTTCTGATTGTTAGGGTCTCAATTTTATATTAGATTAGATACAATAAGTATTATCTTAAAATCTGTCGTTGTAGTTTTTTCTTTTTTATTTAAATTTCTTGTCAATATATGACAATGAACGTAATAATAATTGTTGATGATGAAAATGTATTCTCATGCACACAACAAAAGACTTTAAAAATCTTAACTTTTCAAGTTTTTTTTTTTAGGAATTCAAATTTTTCTCTACTAAAAAAGGTACCTTAGAGAGAATGAATAGAATAATACTCTCATTTAATGACCTTTATTGGAAAAGAAGATTAGTAAAATAACAAATAAAATCTATTCAAAGGTTTTTAGAAAAGGTGGGAATGAATTTATTTATACACACATAAGCTTCTTGCTCTTCATATCCTAGGAAATATGGGACTCAAAAATAAGACAAAAAACAAGTTAAACTAAGGCAATTCACAACCCTATCCAACCAAACAAGATTCTTTCTATTTTACATTAAAAGTGATATATTCCACTTGGTGGGACTTCTATTCTACAATATCTTTTATCTTTGTTAGAAAACAATTGAGTTTTCCTAGGGTTTTTTACTATCCAAAATAAGACTAAGTTAATGTGTCTCTAGAAAAACCTACAAAGAATACACGAGAAAACATATCTTTAAAATTTATAGAACACTAAGAAGAAATAATAAAATCATAGTATTCTACTTTTCAACCATCGAGTCTCCTTCGTGAGGTCTCATCTTCTTCTATCCTCTTAGACAATGGTTGTGATTGCATGGTTTTCATTATTATCCCCCTCTTTAGAAGGTTTTGTCCTCAAATCATATTGATACTTAGTGACAACAACCTTGATTATTTGTTTTATTATTTTTCTTTAGGGTCAAATATTAATCTACAATAAACATTAAAAGAAAGTGATATAAGTTTCTTTATTAAAAGAGAGCTAAGAAAAATGTTTCTAATGGGAAAGGTAAAGAAACAATGCCCTTCATTATTTTTGAAAAGGTTTTTATATGAAAAGTTAAAGGTCATTGATGAGTGTGTTTGTATGCAGTCATACATAATCTAATATAAGCTTTCTTAAAAGATAATTATGTTTAAATTTGTTGTTTTAATTGAGTTTTGTTTAAATTGGATAAAATGAGCTTTAAATACATACATTCATCCCGAAATTGAGTTTTCATGAATTAATAAAATGCATACATGTTCTTGAGCATTTTAACTCTACTTTGTGTAGGCGAATGTTGGGGGCCCATTAGATCATCTATTGAATTGTGCTTTATGCAAGATAAAAGTTGTTTATTAAGGTTATTCTGCACAAGATTCAAGAGACATTATAATTTTAGATAATCTTAAAGATACACCATGGAGATAATCTTAGAGATAACCTTGGAGATAACATAGTTAATCTAAATCTAGTATTCTATAAACTTAATCTTAAGCCTTAAATTTTTGCACAAAATCTGCATAAAATGTCTAAGTAAAATTATGCAATTAAAGTGGGCATTGTGAATCTCCAACAATAACTAAATATGGTTACTGTGAAACTACCAACACAAACTACGGGCCTAAATAATAGAATTGACCATCCATAGATGTTATAAAAGGATAGCCTCACAACAAGTTTCAACATCACCTTACTCGCAATCATCAATTGATCATCTCATCCATCCACCACCACTTCCTTTCATGTATTAGGTGATTTTTCATTTGGAAGATTGTCCCTCTTGGTTGTTACTCTTGTAATTTCATAGTTAGTTCAAAGGCTATGTGCAATAAATGTATTGTTCTTTTACTTTATTCAAACAATATATTTTTCTCTTTTTGTTGTTGTTGTTATTCGTGCTTGTAAGATTGTGTTAAATCATATGTTTATGGTTCAATCTTATGTCTTAGATATAATTCTTAGGTCAATCTTAAGCTCCTTCCAATACCAAATCTAGGGATTGTGTTTAACTCTAAGGTCTCTAACCAAATATGTCTATCAATACATGGCATGCCCTTAAAAGCTTTGGGAAGCTAAGGGTACCCTTTTCTCATGATGTATTTGTTGACATTCAAAGACTTTCTTCACTATCATCTTCCAATCTAAATATTCTCATACATTGTCTTCACCATAGAATAGGGGATGTCTACCTTAGGTTCTTTGGGATGGTAATTTTCCCTAGGTCTATGATAATACTTAGGTGGACGAATGTTAATAGTAATCATCATTATAAAGACTACTATACATCCCCACTTCACTTTAAGAGTTAGAGTCCTTATAATATCTTCTTCTTCTACTTGACCCATTCCTATGTTTTCTCTTGGATTTTTCTTAGGTTTTCATAAACTAGCACAAATGTTCTTAAGATCTTATATATCTCCTTTTTGTATTTTTTATTTAACCTTTTAAGGTCTCCTCCTCATGATAATCCCTAAAACTACCATGCACACTAGAATGATGATTATCATCACTCCTTTTTTTATCAAAATTATTTTCACAAATTTTTCGTAAGATTTTAAAAATGTGAGAGATTTTAAAAAAGTTTTTGGAGGCATTTTTAACAAATAAAAGTACACAGGTAAATTCTCAAGAAAGAGGGGTTGCTCACATATAGACTTGTTTAAGTACCAAATCTTTCCTAGAAAAACATTTCCTAGACATCTATTTTCACAAATTTTGTAAGAAAAACGTAAAAATATATTCATCTGTGTGTGTGTGTGTGTGCACACCACTAAGAACCAAAGGAAAATCTCTAAATACTTTTGAGAGATGAAAGCTAGTTTGCCATTGAGACCTATAGTAAAAATTTAAAGATTTAAAAGCATAGAAAAGTTTTAAAGTAAACTAGACAAGTTCCTAAGGTGAAAGTCCAAGTGACACTTAGAGTCTCTTATAACACTTTCACAAGTCTAAGGTGAAACTATTACAAATTTTGGAGTGAAAGATGAGACTGTACTAAAGACATTTTCTAAATACACAAAAAGAAAAAAAATGAAAACTAAAAAATAAAAAAATAAAACAAAAGTTAGAAGAAATTCCATGACAAAACAATTTAGCAACAAGTACAAACTAGCCATAGATTATGCTATAGATTTTATGTGTTAATGACAAATTTTTGTCACAAGCTTGGTTTCCACTTGTTTCATATATTTTGAAGGTAGATTTTAGTCTAGGTCTCAATTATGCCTCCTCTCATGTTTTTCCTTCCAAAGTCTTTTCCTTCTAGCGTCTCCTATTAAGTAGTCTCGTTCTGGTTCTACCTCTAACACCTAAAAGGATACAATAGTGTCGCAACCGAGATCGTGGCGGGACGGCGAAAATAATCTTAAGTAGTACAGAGGAGTCGCCACCATAGTTTATTATGGAAAAATATAGAAACACCTTTAAAAAGAATGGTCTTCAAAACCAAATTTGGATTCGGGAGTCAGTTACGTGTGAGGAAGGTATTAACACCCCCACAACGTCTGTCCTAAGACGGTTCCTTCTTTAATTAAGTGTGCAAGATAAAATTCGATGTTTAAAATATTTGTTATTCCCCAAAAAAAATCAAACCAAATAAAAACACTTACAAAAATATTAAAGATTAAAACAAAATTATTTTTTTTATATTTTTGGGCCCGACGAGGATTGTACCTCGCTCCTACGTATTTCCATTTGGAAAATCAGGGATAACGTAGTTCTTTATACAAATATTTATTGTTTGATATTATTATTTTATTTTTTTAATTTTCTAGATTTTTATGTGTATGTGTATTTCATTAATATCAAGAGAACCCGAGATTCTACATGATAAAAGGTTTAGTTACCAAGCAAATCCGAGATTTGACATGATATTAAAAATAATTTTATAATTTTATATTTTTATATTTTTATTGTTACTAATTTCCTTTTAAGAACAAAAAGAGTCTACGAAGAAGTGTTTTGATTACCAAGCAAGTCCGAGACTTGACATGGTATGCAATACTTATATCAAAGAAAAAAATATAATTTTTTATTATTTTATTATTTTTTTGTTTAGAGAGAATTAAAGCCTACGAAAGAAACCTTTTTATTTATCAAGATAAAAATAAAGGAAAAGACAAAGGTTGAGCACATCAACGACAAACCCAAAATCATTTAACATGAGAACCCCGAACACATTTAATCACACAACAATTCAAACAATCATACATTTGATGTTATAAGAGAATCATGAAAAGCATTAAGAGCAAAGACAATTTACCTCTTAAGATGACCCCCTATTGTGTGTGTGCTTTGTGATAAAAAGGAGAGGGGTTTTTCCATCTTTTTTTTTGTCTGCATTAAAGAAATTTTGTGCTTATATAGGCCTCTTGGGTACCACTGAGATCCTAGTATTTAATTATAATAAAATATATGGGGAAAAAATTGGTCTTGTTATATTGTTGCATAATATCCACGGTATTGATTATAATTATTAACGAAATATTTCCCGTAATTACTAGAATCATATTTTCTATCACATAAAGATCGTGATCAAATCATAACATATTATTCATATAATTGATTCTAATTATTACCAGAAATACTTTCTTCTAAATATTAAAATCGTACCATTCTCTAAAAGTATTATTATCAGGAATATTTGCCTCTAATTAAAATAATACCTTCCCAGACTGACAACGCACATAAGTGTAAATGCACGATATTTATTCAAATTATTATATAAAAAAATATTGCTCTTAATATTATACGCTTCTCTAAAAACAGAAATTATGAAACGTCCTTTTTTGACATGTCATGCGAAGAGTGTAAATAGCAAACAGAGAGGGTAAAAATATGTAAAACATTCGGGCTCATGAAAAGAGTGTGATAATTAACAATAAATTAGATTCTCCTGCTCTTGGGTTTTTTTTCTTTTTTTTCTTTCTTCCCATAGTAAAATTAAAGTTTATAAACCTACCATCAATCAAAACATATTTTTTTATTTCATTTTATTACTTATTATTATTATTACATTATATATTATTTTTATTATTATTATTATTATTATTATTATTATTTTTAACCAAACAAGCACATTTACCCGGACGAAATTGGATGTCGACAGCTACCTCTCTTTACTTAGATTTGACTAGATAGTATGAAAGTGAAATTTGCATATTATCATAGTAAAAGATAAGTAAAGATAAAAGCACTAATTTCGTTCGGGTTTCAAAAATGAAGAAAAGAGAACTCGACCATTGCCTCGCAGAGGGCCAATATACCAAAATAAAATCTGGGCTCGACCATTGCCTCGTAGAGGGCCGAGATACCAAAAGAAAACCTGGGCCCGACCATTGCCTTGTAGAGGGCCGAGATACCAAAAGAAAACGTGGGCCCGACCATTGCCTCGTAGAGGGCTAAGAAACCAAAACAAAACCTGGGCCCAACCATTGCCTCGCAGAGGGCCGAGATACCAAAAGAAAACCTGGGCTCGACCATTGCCTCGCAGAGGGCCGAGATGCCAAAAGAAAACCTGGGCTGGACCATTGCCTCGCAGAGGGCCGAGATACCAAAAGAAAACCTGGGCTCGACCATTGCCTCGCAGAGGGCCGAGAAACCAAAAGAAAACCTGGGCTCGACCATTGCCTCGCAGAGGGTCGAGATACCAAAAGAAAACCTGGGCTGGACCATTGCCTCGCAAAGGGCCGAGATACCAAAAGAAAACCTAGGCTCGACCATTGCCTCGTAGAGGGCCGAGATACCAAAAGAAAACCTGGGCTCGACCATTGCCTCGCAGAGGGCCGAGATACCAAAAGAAAACCTGGGCTGGACCATTGCCTCGTAGAGGGCCGAGATGCCAAAAGAAAACCTGGGCTGGACCATTGCCTCACAGAGGGCCGAGATACCAAAAGAAAACCTGGGCTCGACCATTGCCTCGCAGAGGGCCGAGAAACGAAAAGAAAACCTGGGCTTGACCATTGCCTCGCAGAGGGCCTAGATACCAAAAGAAAACCTGGGCTGGACCATTGCCTCACAAAGGGCCGAGATACCAAAAGAAAACCTAGGCTCGACCATTGCCTCGTAGAGGGCCGAGATACCAAAAGAAAACCTGGGCTCGACCATTGCCTCGCAGAGGGCTGAGATACCAAAAGAAAACCTGGACTCGACCATTGCCTCGTAGAGGGCCGAGATACATAAATAGTTTGTAACCATTTGATAAAGAAGGTCCTAATATGAAATTTACATGTGAAAGTCAAATTGAATTTTGTGAATGAAAGAGACTGATATTTGTTCTTGACAAATCATGTGATATTTGTGTACTTGAATCTCTAGATGTACAAATAATATGATACCCAAAAAGTTGCCCCAAGTTATATACATGAAGCAAAATAGATTACTCAAATGAATTGGTTTAGGAAATAAAAAAAAGTGTATAAACAACGGTGGCAATGTGTGATAACGTTGACTAGCATAGAAACAATATGTAGAAACATTGGCAATGTGCAGAAACCTTGGCTGACTTAGAAACAAGATGTAGAAACCTTGACTAACGTAGATACAAGGTGTGGAAACCTTGACAAGGTGTGTAAACCTTGACTTACATAGAAACAAGGTGTGAGAACCTTGGCAAGGTGTGGAAACCTCAACTTATATAGAAACAAGGTTGAAAACCTTGGCAAGGTGTGGAAACCTTGACTCATAGAAACAAGGTGTGGGAACCTTAACAAGGTGGGGAAACCTTGACTCATATAGAAACAAGGTGTGGGAACCTTGACAAGATGTGGAAACCTTGACTCATATAGAAACAAGGTGTGGGAACCTTGGCAAGATGTGGAAACCTTGACTCACATAGAAACAAGGTGTGGGAACCTTGACTCACATAGAAACAAGGTGTGGAAACCTTGGCAAGGTGTGGAAACCTTGACTCATAAGAAACAAGGTGTAGAAACCTTGGCAAGGTGTCAAAACCTTGACTCACATAGAAACAAGGTGTGGGAACCTTGGCAAGGTTGGAAACCTTGACTGACACAAAAGAACCATGATGATTAAAATTATGCATATTACTATTTTTTCATTTTTGTTTTAGAAAGAAAGATTCGACAACCACTCATATGAATGAAGATGGTTTCGATTCGCAAGAGTGACAAGAATTTTTTCATTTCATGAAAAAGAACTATGATGCATGTACGTGATGCATGATGATTAAGACATGTTATGAATTTTTCTTTTTGAGCATTTAGATTATTTATGTATGCATGAATATGCTAATATGATATATGCATGAATATGTGGGCATGTATGTGACTTTTTTCTTTTTGAACCAAATACTATATAGAACCTAATTTTTCTAGCACATGTTTGGATATTTTTTGTTTGACAATTGATGTCATGTGTATGAATGCATGCAGATGCTAACACCTTGTATGAATTTTCTTTTTATGAATGCATGAGTATGTTGATGCTTATTATGACCTTTTTTTAACATTTACATTATATATGCATAAAAATGCTGCCACATGTGCTATGTATGATTTTTTTTTTAACATTGATTATGATGTGCGATAATGATGTTATGTTTATTTCGAGCATGCATGGTGAATGATAATGTTTGCATGACTTGTGGATTTTCTTTTTGAACACTAACAATATTAGTTTATGATGCCATGTTATGATGTTTTTTTTTTACATGAACAAAATTTGAAACTTTGATGCATGAATTAATGAATGCATGATGCAAATTCCTTTGTTTGTTAATTTTTTCTTTTCACAAAAATGAATGATGTATGTATGACTAGATATGAATCTATGCATGAAGCATACCTTGTGTATTTTTCACCTTTTACATTGTATCAAACTTATTTCAATTGATCCCCAATTTGTTGTTATTTTTAGATTTATGGAATCCTTGTGTTTTGATTTTTTTCCTTTGAACAATATTCCTTGGTCTGATTAGTTTATTGAGAAACTATTTTTTTTTTGTATCATTGATTTTTGAACACTATTTGAGTGACATACATGAAATTGCCAAAGGTCCTAGAAGGGATTAGATGAGGTAATTGACTAAAGAGTTGCCCCAATTTGATAGTTAAGAGTTAACTTCAAGACATGGGGTGTGTTTGGACTTATCCCAATTATTGATAAAAAAAGTGAAAAATGTGTTTGAGCTTGCCCTAGTTGTTGATATCATGAGAATGTTGAAAATAATTGGAGACTTCATACTAGTTGCCCCAATGTAAGCATGACAATCAAAGCCAATAATTGTCCAAATTCAAGATATCTGACCATAATGTATGAACAACAAGTAAAATGTCTCCCCAATTTATTTCAAGATGAGAATAATGAGTAATGGAAGGAGAAAGGTAGATCAAAGTTTAGGCTCAAAGCAGAAAATATGATAGGAAACAAATGAATAATGAGAGAATGAAAGGG